>Ga0247765_1001080_pt1 | contig 15523 bp, 4 predicted proteins | sample UWRJL106311C6_FD_179949 | JGI IMG/M metagenome (GOLD analysis project Ga0247765, IMG submission 179949) | Plant litter microbial communities from Arlington Agricultural Research Station in Wisconsin, United States - UWRJ-L106-311C-6 | ecosystem: Environmental > Terrestrial > Plant litter >... | reverse complement strand
TGACTGCTCCCCCCCTCCAGGCGATCGATGAACCAGAGGCGCCGTTGGGCATACGACAGGGGAAGCCTCTCCCGATTCTCCAGAACCTCGATCGCCGGCAGGGAAAATTCTCCGCTCAGCTCGGGAAGGCTCTCGCACAGGCCACCGATCGTCGGATGCTCGAACATCGCCCGGACCGGCAGCACCCACCCGAGAGCCGAACGCACCCGGGTCACGCTGCCCATGGCCAGCAGGGAGTGCCCTCCCAGCTCGAAGAAGTTGTCTTCGATCCCCACGCGTCCAACCCCCAGCACCTCTCCCCAGATCTCCGACAACTGGCGCTCCAGCTCGGTGCGCGGTGCCACGTAGCGGATCCGCTGGTAATCCTTCTCCTCCGGGGCCGGCAGCGCGCGGCGGTCCACCTTGCCGTGCGCGGTCAGCGGCAGCACGTCCATCATCACGAACACCGGCGGCACCATGTGCTCCGGCAGTCTCGCGGCCAGATGCTCGCGCAGGCTCGCGGCCTCCGGCGCGTCCCCCTCCTTGGCGACCACATAGGCCACCAGACGCTTGTCCCCGCCCCGATCGTCGCGCGCCGCGACCACCGCGTCCCGCACCGATGGATGGGACAGTAGCTGTGCCTCGATCTCCCCCAGCTCGATGCGGAAGCCGCGGACCTTGACCTGGTCATCCACCCGCCCGAGGAACTCCAGCGTCCCGTCCCGGCGCCAGCAGGCGAGATCGCCCGTCCGGTAGGCACGCGCTCCGGCGGCGGCCGGAGCGGCCACGAACCGCTCCGCGGTCAATCCTTCCTGGCCGAGATAGCCTCGCGCCACCCCGGGACCGCCGATCCAGATCTCGCCGCCAACTCCGATCGGAACGGGATTCCCCGCCGGGTCGCAGACCCGGATCGCGACGTTGGGAAGGGGCCGGCCGATCCGCGAGCCGGACGGACGCTCTCCAGGCGCCACCCGCCAGCTCGTGGCGATGATCGTCGCCTCGGTCGGACCGTAAAGGACCCGCAGCTCCGCCTCCGGAAAGGCCCCGCGCATCCGTGCCAGCAGTTCCGCCGGCACCGCGTCACCTCCCACGAAGAGCGTTCGCAACCGCGGGAAGCGCGCCTCGGACCGCTCGGCCAGATCCACGATCTGCGCCATCAGCGACGGCACGGCGTGGAGCCGTGTGATCTCCGGCAGCAGCGCGGCAACCCGGTCGAGGTCCAGCGTGGGGGAGAGCCCCAACAGGTCGCACCGGCCGCCCGTCAGCAGCGGGCAGAGCAGCTCGAAGAGAAAGATGTCGAAGGCGAACGGCGCCAGGCAGGGTATGCGGTCCGCCGGCTCCCAGCCGAGCTCGGCGAGGCTCGACGACAGCGTATGGACGAGCTGCCTCTGCTCGACCATCACCCCCTTCGGCCGGCCCGTCGAGCCGGAGGTATAGATCACATAGGCGAGGTCGCCCGGCCGTGCTTCAGGCCGCCGTGGATTGCCGGACGCGGCGCCCTCCCACAGGGCCGGATCGTCCAGGGCCAGCGTACGGCGACCGGCGAAGCAGCCGAGCTCCGCGAGGCGGCTCTGCGCCAACACCAGCTCCGCACCCGAATCCTCCAGCATGTAGGCGAGACGCGCCTGCGGGTATTCCGGAGCCAGCGGCAGGTACGCTCCGCCCGATTTCAGGATGCCCAGCATTCCGACCAGCAGGTCGAGCGAGCGCTCGGCGCACAGACCCACCAGGATCTCCGGCCCTACCCCCAGATCCATCAAGGCCCGGGCCAGCCGGTTCGCACGCTCGTCGAGCTCGCGGTAGGTCAGCCGGTCTCCGTCGAAGGTCACGGCCACCGCGTCCGGCGACCGCTCCACCTGCGCCTCGAACAGGTCCGCCACCGCGACCGCCGGCTCCGTCCTTACGGCGCTGTCGTTCCACTCCACCAGGAGCTGATGCCGCTCCGCCGCGTCCAATAAGTCGAAATCGTCGATCCGCCGCTCCGGACGGATCACCACCTCGCTCAGCAGCCGCACGTAATGCCCGGACAGGCGCCGGACCGTGTCCTCGTCGAAGAGGTCGGTGCGATATTCGAATTGTCCCCGCAGGCCGTCCGTCTCCTCCTGGATCGAGACTGACAGATCGGACTTCGCCGCGCCGCTGTCCGGGATCTCCACCATCATTCGCACCGAGTCCAGGTCGACCCCGCGCGCATAGGGCACGTTCTGCATCGTGAACAGAACCTGGAAGAGGGGCGAGTACCCCAGGCTCCTCTCCGGCCGCAAGGCCTCGATCACGCGATGGTAAGGCGCGTCCTGGTTCACCAGCGCCTGGAGGAAAACCTCCCGCGTCCCCTTGAGCACGGATGCGAACGACGGCTCCCCGGCCACCTGCGCGCGTACCGCCACGATGTTCACGAAGTAGCCGATGATCTCCTCGAGCTCCGGACGGCGCCGGTTCGCCACGCCCGTCCCGATCGCGAAATCCTGCTGCGACGAGAAGCGCCGCAGGATCACGCTGAAAGCGCCCAGCAGCGTCACGAACAGCGAGCATTTCTGGTCGTTGCTCAGGCCCTTGAGCCGCTCCAGGAGATCCTTCGGAACGGCGAAGTGCACGGTCTCGCCGTGGTGGCTCTGCAGGGCGGGACGGGGCCGGTCCACGGGCAGCGCGAGGAGCGGCGGAAGATCCTTCAACTGCCCCTTCCAGTACTCGAGCTGGCGGTCCAATACGCCGCTCTCCAGCCACGCCCGCTCCCAGTGCACATAGTCGGTGTAGGTCACGGCCAGAGGCGGCAGCGACCGATCCTCGCCCCGGCTGTACCCATCGTAGAGCGCGATGAGCTCGCGCAGGAACACTCCGACCGACCAGGCGTCCGAGACGCTGTGGTGCATGGTCACGGCCAGCGCGAAGCGATCCGGCGACTCGGTGAGCAGCGTGGCCCGGAACAGATGCTCGTCCGCGATGTCGAACGGGGACTGGGCCGGGCGTCGATACGCGGCCTCAGCCTGGTCCGGCGGCACCGGCAGCGGCTCCAGCCGCACCTCCGTGCTCCCGGAGAGCGCCTGGCGCAGCTCGCCTCCCTGCTCGACGAAATGCGTGCGCAACGGCTCGTGGCGGCGGACGATCGTGGACAGTGCCCGATTCAGCGCATCGACGTCCAGGGAACCGTGGATCCGCAGCAGGACCGGAATGTTGTAGGCGGCGTTGGGGCCCTCCAATTGCGAGACGAACCAGAGCCCCTGCTGTGCGAACGACAGAGGCTCCAGGTCCGCTCGCCGGCCACGCGCCTCGACCGGAGGCACGGCGGCCGCGCTATGAGGTTTCTCCAACAGGCTCCGCAGCCGGGCCTTCTTCTCCTGCAAGGTCTCACTCATCTCAACTCCTAGACTCCTGCTCCGATCCACGGAGACGGGCGGCGACTCTCTCGGCGATCAGTATGCAAGTCATGTTCGTCGGCACGCTCGGCAGCACCGGCATGATCGATCCATCCGCCACCGTGACGTTGGCGCATCCGAACAGCCGGCCGTGCTGGTCGGTGACCGCCGCCGCGTCCCCCTCGCGCCCCATCCGCAGGGTGCCGACCGGGTGCCAGGCGCCCCGTACCGTGGTACGGATCACCTTCTCCAGCAGGGTGTCCGAATCGATCACGCTCTGATCGAACAGGGCGATCCTCTCGATCCGGGAGCGGAGCCGCTCCCCCTGCAGGAGGCTCCACGCCGCCCTCATCCCTTCCATCATCCGGCGCAGATCGCCGCTCTCTTGCAGGAGGTTGAGAAAGATGCGCGGAGAGCGGGCCGGATCGGCGTCGGCCAGCTCGACGCGGCCCCGCGAGCCCGGAGTCGCCAGAACGACCGAAATGCCGAGCGCGACGTCCGCTCCGAGCACGTCCTGGAGCGGCGGCATCTTCTTCGCCGGGAGCGCGCTCAGCATGAACAGTTGGAGGTCGCAGAGCGCTCCCGCGGCGCTCGATCTCTGCTGCGACATCATCTGGTGCACCGGCTCGCCCAGGGCACAGGCGCCGGGCCGGGGCACGCCCCAGATGCCGGACGCCGGATGATCGATCAGGTTCTTTCCCACCCCCGGCAGATCCAGGAGCGGAGCGATCCCGGCGCGGGCCACCTCCGCCGCCGCGCCGATGCCCGAGCGCAGCAGGAGGGCAGGCGAGTGGATGGCGCCCGCCGCGAGGACGATCCGGCCGCCGGAAAACCGGTGCCGCTGCCCGCAGGCGAGCGCCTCGACGCCGGTCGCCGTCAGCGTGCCGCCGCGTGGCTCGAAGACAATGCGATCGACCAGGCAGCCGCCGCGGACGGTCAGGTTCGGCCGCCGCCGCGCCGGCGCCAGGTACAGCTCGGCGGTGGAGACCCGCCGTCCCTGGCGGGAGCTCATCGGGATCACGCCCACTCCGGAAGCCGTGCCCTCGCGGAGATCGACCGCCGGCTGCCCTCGCTCCCGGCAGGTCTCGGCAAACGCCGCCTGGACCCGGGTCATCCCTCCCCAGAGCTCGGTCTCGATCGCCGGCCGATCCATCCACGGCGCGACGTGGTCCCAGCTCCACCAGTCGTTGCCGGCCGCGGCCCACAGCGCGTAGTCCTCCGGCCGTGCGTGGAAGGCCAGGCCGCCGTTGATCGCCGAGCCTCCGCCCATGACCTTGCCCATCGGATAGGGGAAGCGTCTCCCCGCGCCCTCCCCGGTGGACGGCGGCCGTGGCACGTTCGGGCCCGGCGGCAGATGGCGGGAGGCCTGCTGGAAGACCCGGGCCACCCGCGCCATCGTCTCGCTGACGGGAGCGGTCTCGTCCTCGCGGACGTGGACCTGCAGGTCCCAGTTGTGGCCGCTGGTCACCGGGCTGGTGGCGTCCAGCAGGTCGGCGGGAATCTCGTCCGGATAGTCGGGCCCGGCCTCGAGGACCAGGACCTGGTGATCCGGATCCTCGCTGAGCCGCGCCGCGACGACCAGGCCGGCCGTCCCCCCTCCCAGGATGATCGTGTCGTACATCACGTCGGAGGGCGCCTCAACGCGGCGTGATCAGGCTGATCAGGATCATCAGGCCCATCCCCGCCATCACCGACCCCATATGGCGCAGCAGCGGTCCGAAGGACTCCCGCGTGGTGAACAGGTGCCCGATCCCGACGCCCAGCAGGTGGATGGCCGACGTGCTCGCCACAAACCCGGCGGCGTAGTAGATGGGGTCGGCCGAGCGCGGCAGCTCCAGGCCGTGGGCGTGTCCGTGCAGGCTTCCGAAGAGCGCCACCACGGCCATCACCATCCAGCCGCGGCTGTTCTCCCGCACGGTGGCGATGGCGGCTCCCAGAACCACCACGGACAGCGCGATCCCCCATTCGGTGAACGGCCAGGGGCGGCCGTAGATCCCGGCGATCGCGCCGACGATCATCGCCGACACGAAGAGGGCGGGTATGGTGTAGATCTTCCGGCCGCCGAGCTGCGCGCTCACGATCCCCACGCTCAGCATGGCGAGAAAGTGATCGAGGCCGAGCACGGGGTGGAGGAGACCATCCAGAAAACCTGCCGCCGCCTTCGTCTCGTCGTGCGCATGGGCGACCGACGGAAAGCAGAGCAGGAGCAACACCGCGAGAGCCAGTCCGGCCAATCGACGATTCGTCACGTTTTCACCTCGAGCTTTTCATTCCGTTCCCCTGCGCGGGAACCTCGCCCATTTGATGGAATTCACGATCACCCACAACCCGACGATATGGAGCGTCAGATCGAACACATTGGAGGTGAGGTCGGGCCGCTGCCCGATCCTCCAATGCGACAGGTGATGGAGGAAAAAGAACACGAAAGCCAGGCTCGCGAAGGCGACCGAGAGCCAGCGGAAGAGACGGATCCCAAGCCCGTGCACCAGGTGGACGTAGAGCGGCATGAGCGCGTAGAACGCTATGACGTACGTCAGCAGCTTCAGGCCCGGGAGACCCGGATCGACACGCAGAGACCGGAAGGAATCATCCATCAGGATGCTATAGATCGTGTTGAACAGCAGCCCGACGATCACGAGCAGAAGATTGATCACCCATCCCAGGGCGATGCGGCCGCGCAGGCTCTCTTCCTCGAACGCCATTTCGAAACCTCCCTTGTACCGGTTCTGGTTGATCGGAATCATGATTCCATGACCGCGAGCAGATCGTCCAGCTCCTCTTCCGAGAGGGCGTCGATCGACTCGGGGTCCTGGCGGGCAGCGATGAACAGCGAGATGCGCCGGATGGTGGCGAGCTCGAACATCTTCTCCAGGGGGATCTCGACGTCGAGCTCCTTGCGGACCTGCGCGTAGACCCGGGTCGCGAGCAGCGAATCGCCCCCCAGCTCGAAGAAGTTGTCGCGCACGCCGAGATCCCCGATGCCGAGGAAGCTCCGCCAGATGGCGGCGAGCCGGGCCTCGAGCTCGCTGGCCGGCGGCGCGTACTCGGTCCGCAGCTCGGGGCGCGAATGGGTCGCCGGCATCTCCTCCGGCTCGTCCACGAACGCGGCCTCCGCCTCGATCTCGCCCAGGGAGCCCGCTCCGGCGGGCGCCGGCGTACGGATCAGCCCCCGGTTCTCGATCCAGTACCGCTTGCGGTCGAACGCGTAGGTGGGGAGCGGCACCCGCCGCGGCTGCCGCCCCTCGTGAAGGCGCATCCAGTCGACCTCCACCCCGCCGGCCCAGAGCTGCCCCAGGGCGTCCAGCACCGCCACCCTTTCGCTCTCCGGGTTGCCGTAGCCGAGCGTCGGCACGATGCGCTCCAGCGGCACGCCCGCCCCCTTCACCAGGGTGCTCAGGGTATGCCCCGGCCCGACCTCCAGCAGGATCCAGCTCCCGCGCGCCAGCAGCTCCCGCGCGCCGTCGTCGAAGCGCACGGTCTCCCGCAGGTGCCGGGCCCAGTACGAGGGGCTCACCGCCTGCTCGTCGGTGATCCAGGTGCCGGTCAGGTTGGAGAGGAACGGGATCCGCGGCCGGTTCCGCCGCACTTCAGTGACGCACTGCTCGAACGTGGCGAGGATCGGCTCGACCATGGCGGAGTGGAAGGCGTGCGAGGTCCGCAGCGGGCGGCTGGGGATGTCGGCGGCCTGCAACCGGGCCTGAAGCTCCTCGATCTCGCCGATCGGACCGGAGACCACACACTGCTGTGGGCTGTTGACCGCGGCCACGCCGCAGCCCGTGCCCTGCAGCAGCTCGCGGAGCCGCGCCTCGCCGCAGCTCACGGCCAGCATGCGGCCGGGCTCCAGGCTCTGCAGAAGCTGCCCGCGCACGACGACCAGCGACAGCGCCTCCTCCAGGGAGAACACCCCGGCCAGGCAGGCCGCCACGAGCTCGCCGAGGCTGTGCCCCAGCATCGCCGCCGGCCGGATGCCCAGCGAATCCCAGAAGCGGGCGAGGGCGTATTCGACCGCGAAGAGCAGGGGCTGGGTAGCCACGGTCTGATCGATGTCGAAGTCCAGCTCCGGGGCACGCCGGGTGTAGAGCCAATCCCGGATGTCGTGCCCGGTGTACATCCGCAGGATCTCGGCGCACTGGTCGAGCGCGCCGCGGAACGCCGCCTGCGTCTCGTAGAGCTCGAAGGTCAGATCGCGCCGCTGCGCCCCCTGCCCGGGGAACAGGAAGGCGACGGAGGGGGTCTGCCCCTCGCTCTGCGCGACGGCGCGCAGGCGCCCCGCCGCGAGCTGGCTCCGCGCCTCGCCGAGCTGGTCACAGACGAGGTGGCCGCGATACTTGTGACGGTTGCGTCCGGCCTGCAGCGTGAAGGCCACGTCCTCGAGCGACAGCTCGGGGTGCCGGCCGAGCGCGTCCGCCAGCTCCTCCTGGATCCGCTTCAGGCTGCGCGGGCTCTTCGCCGAGAGCGGCAGGAGCTGGGGACCGCCGGGCGGCCGCGCCTCCGCCGCCAGGGGCGGCGCCTCCTCGACCACCACGTGCGCGTTGGTCCCGCCGACGCCGAAAGAGCTGACGCCGGCCCGGCGCGGCTCTCTGCCCGCCTTCCACTCCAGCGGCCCGGAGTTCAGCGTGAAGGGGCTGTCCGCGAAATCGATCTTGCGGCTGGGAGCGCTCACATGCAGCGTCGGCGGGATCAGCCGGTGCTTCAAGGCCTCCACCACCTTGATCAGCCCGGCGATCCCCGCCGCCGAGTCGAGGTGGCCGATGTTCGTCTTGATCGAGCCGAGGGCGCAGCGGGAGCCGTCCGGCCGCGGCCCTCCGAAGACCTCGCGGAGAGCGCCGAATTCGATCGGATCGCCCAGGTTGGTGCCGGTGCCGTGCGCCTCCAGGAGCTGGATCGAGCCCGGGCTCACCCCGGCCCTCTCCAGCGCTCCGGCGACCGCCGCGACCTGGCCGTGCAGGCCCGGGGCGTTGAAGCCCACCTTCATCGCGCCGTCGTTGTTGATCGCCGATCCCTTGATCACCGCGTGGATCGTGTCCCGGTCGCGCAGGGCGGCGGAGAGCGGCTTGAGCACCACCAGGCCGGCGCCGTTGCCGAAGACCGTGCCGTTGGCGTCGTCCGAGAACGCCCGGCAGAGACCGTCGGGGGACGCGATGTGTCCGTCGTAATATAGGTAGCCCGACCGCCTCAGCGTGCTCACGAAGCTGACGCCGCCGGCGAGGGCGACCTCGCACTCTCCGCTGAGCAGGCTCTGGCAGGCCGAGTGGACCGCGACCAGCGAGGTCGAGCAGGCCGTGTTGAGGTTCAGGGCCGGACCGGTGAGGTTCAGCTTGTAGGCGATGTGGGTCGCCGCGTAATCCTTCTCATTGAAGTTCAGCAGCGCCATCAGGCCGAGCTTGCGGACGAGATCCGGGCGCTGCAGCACGTGCTCGAGGAAATACCGGCTCGTGCTCTTGCCGACGAATACGCCGATCCTGCCGGCGTGCTTCTCGCTCGGGTATCCCGCGGATTCGAGCGCCTCGACCGCGCACTCGAGGAGGAAGCGCTGCTGCGGGTCCATGATCTCGGCCTCGAGCGGGGTGAAGCCGAAATAGCCGGCGTCGAACAGCTCCATGTCCTCGAGCACGAGCCCGGCGCGCACGTAGCCTTCCTGCGCCAGATCGTCGGCGCTCACCCCCGCCTCGAGCAGCTCCTCGCCGGTGAAGAAACGGACCGCGCAGCGGCCGGCGGCAAGGTTCTCCCAGAGCTCCCCGACGTTGCGCGCGTCCGGGAATCTCCCGGCCAGGCCGATGATCGCGATGTCCCGCTCCGTCCGCTCGAGCGCCGCCGGCTGCCGGGCCTTCGTGCCCTGGCTCAGGTACTCCGCCAGGCTCTGCACGCTCGGATAGGAGAACAGGTGGGCGATGGTCAGCGGCCGCTCCTGCCACTCGTTGACCCGGCGCAACAGGCCGGTGAGCAGCAGCGAGTCCCCTCCCACCTCGAAGAAGTTGTCGAAGATGCCCAGCTGGTCGATCCCGAGGATCTCCTTCCAGAGCTTCAACAGCCGCTCTTCGGTCTCCGAGCGGGGAGAGATCACGCGCCGCTCCTCGGCGCCGCCCTGGGCCGGCGACGAGAGGTCGGTCGGCAGCGCCGACAGGTCGACCTTGCCGTTGGCGGAGAGCGGCAGGCTTTCGAGCAGGAAGTAGCGCTGCGGCACCATGTGGGCCGGCAGCCGCTCGCGCAGGAAGTCGGTCAGCTCCTCGGGCCGGAACCGGTGGACCACCGCCGGCGCCTGGGCCGCGATCACGTGCTGCGGCATGGCTTCGAGGTACCGGGCCGGCCCGCCCTCCGCCGCCGCCTCGGGCGGCGGGAAGACGGACACCGCCGCGAAGCGGTTACGGGTCAGGGCCGCGGACCACTCCCCGGGGCCGAGGAGCGGCGCGTCGGCGTCGACCCGCTCGTCGGCATAGGCGGTGACCGCCTCCAGGAAGGAGATCGTCGACCACTGCCAGGGGTTGGTCCGGGTCCCCTCCAGCATCAGGAGATAGCCGCCCGGCCGCAACAGGTCGCGGATCCGTCCCAGGGTCGCGTTGACGTCGGTCGCGTTGTGCAGGACGTTGGCGGCGACGATCAGGTCGAAGCTGTGCGGCTGGTGCCCCTGGCCGGCCGCGGGCTTGTCGACGTCGAAGATGCCGTAGCGAACGAACGGGTAGCGGGTGAATTTGTCCTTCGCCGTGTTGAGGAAGTAATTCGACAGGTCGGTGAACCAGTACTCGGTCCGCTCCGCGGGCAGCTCGGCGAGCACCGCGCCGGTCGTCCCGCCGGTGCCGGCGCCGACCTCGAGGACGCGCAGCCTGCGGTCCCCCTCCCAGCCGCGGACCAGGGCCTTGACCGCCGCTCCCATCATCCCGTTGTGATGGCGCGCGACCGGCGTCTTCTCGTAGAGCCCTTCGGCCAGATGCCACGATCCGTCCGGGAACAGCAGCTCGAGCGGCGCGACCTCGCCGCTGAACAGCGCGAGATGGTGGCGCAGGGAGCTTGCGAAGTACGCCAGGAAATCCCTCAGCCGCTCGTCCTGGCCGAAGGAGCGCTCGAGGCCGGCGAGCTGCTCCTCCAGGGATTCCGCCGCCGCGATGCCGCCGTGGGGGTCCAGGTGCCCGCCGTCGGCGAGCACCCGGAGCCAGCGCGCCACCAGACGCCGGTACCGCGGCTTCACGCGGCCCGCGCCCACCAGGCGGTCCTGGTGCGCCGGGACGTCCCCGCCGTCGAGCACGCCGAGGCTCCGCAGGGTCTCGAACAGGGAGCGCAGGCCGGCCGTTTCGACCCGCCGCCAGAATTCCCAGAAGACTTCGAGCCCGGCGGCGTCCGCCTCCCGGAGGTGCTCCCGTCCCGCCTCCCCGACCAGGGTGGCGGCCTGCCGCAGGCGCTCCTCCGGCACCTCGTTGCGCTCGAACAGGCGGCTCTCCTCGGCGCTCGCCGCGACGACGTAGGCGGCCAGGGCGCTCCGCTCCCCCTGCCGGATCAGGCGCACCAGAGCGTCGCGGACCTCCGGGTGGGTCTGCAGGCATGCCGAGATCTCCCCCAGCTCCACGCGATGGCCGCGCAGCTTGACCTGCGAGTCCTCGCGGCCGAGGAACTCGATGTTGCCGTCGCGGAAGAACCGCCCGAGGTCGCCGGTGAAGTACAGGCTCTCGCCGGTCTCCGGATGCTGGAGGAACTGCCGCCGGGTCCTCTCGGGGTCTTTCCAGTAGCCGAGCGCGACGCCGGTGCCGCCGATGTAGATGTTGCCGGTCACCCGGTCGGGGCAGGGCTCGAGGCGATGGTTCAGCACGTACATGTGCTGGTTCGGCAGCGCCTTGCCGTACGGGATGCTGTCCCACTCCGCGCGGACCTGGCCGATCGGGTAGTAGATCGACCAGATGGAGCCCTCGGTCGCGCCGCCCAGGCTCACCACCCGGGCCTCCGGGGCGAGCCGGCGGACGCGGTCCGGGAGCTGGACCGGTATCCAGTCGCCGCTCAACATCACCAGGCGCAGGGGGGCGAGCTCGCCGTCCGGCGCCGATTCCAGAGCGTCGGCGAGCACGCTCATGAGCGGCGGCGCGGAGTCCCAGAGGGTCACCTTCCAGCGCCGGATCAGGTCGGTCCAGTGCCCCGGATCGCGCGACAGCTCGGAATCGGGAATGACCACCGTGCCCCCGGCGGCGAGCAGGCCGAAGATGTCGTAGACCGACAGGTCGAAGGTCAGGTCCGAGACCGCGAGCACGCTGTCGCCGTCCCCGACGCCGAACAGGCGGTTCAGGTGGATCACGGTATTCACCGCGCCGCGGTGGTCGATCATCACCCCCTTGGGCATGCCGGTGGAGCCCGAGGTGAAGATGACGTACGCCAGATCGGTGATCGCGGACCGCGGCGCGGGAGCGGCGGCCGGGAGCGGCAGGCCCTGCCGCGCGGCGACGAGGATGCGCTCCACCCGCGCCGGCCACTCCAGCTCGCGGTCCAGGGCCTCCTGGGTAAGGGCGATGCGGGCCCCCCCCTGCTCCAGGATCTGCTGGCGCCGCAACACCGGCCAGCGCGCGTCGACCGGCAGGTAGGCCGCCCCGGCCATGAGCACGCCGAGCACGGCCGCGACCTGCTCCCACCCCTTGCGCATGACGACGGCCACCAGCTCGTTGGGCCGCACCCCGCGCTCGACGAGCTGGCCGGCGAGGTGCCAGCTGTGCGCCAGCAGCTCGCCGTAGCTCATCGTGCCCGCGCTCCAGGCCAGGGCGGTGCGGTCCGGCCGCTCCAGGGCGCGCTCGACGAACGGCGCGTGCAGGCAGAGCTCCAGCCTCTCGGCCGCCGTGTCGTTCACCGCGTCGCGGATCCGCCGCTGAGCGGCCGGCAGGGCGACCGGCTGGCGCTGCTCCCAGGTCTCCGGCTCCAGCGCCAGGGCCTCCAGCAACCCCACCTGGGCGGCGAACATGTCGTCGAGCACGCCGGGGAAGAAGACCTCGTCGACCGCGTCCCAGTTGATCACCAGATCGCCGTAGACCTCGAAGATCTGGTAGTCGAGCGAGACCTGCGGCGTCTGGCTGATGCCGAACCCCATGGGACCGAACCGCTCCCAGCCGCCGGCGTCCTCGCCGCGCTTGCGGTCGAGCATCAGCGTGCTGGTGAACACGATCGGCAGGATGGCCCGCTGCTGCCAGTTCCGGCGCTTGGCGAGCTCCCGCAGCACCTCGATGGCGCTGACCTGGCGGTGCTCGAAATCGCTCAGGAAGCGTTCCTGGATGTGCGCCGCCCGCTCCAGGAAGGTCTCCCCCTGACGGCCGTCGACCTCCAGCACCAGCAGGTTGGTGAAGTCGCCGATGACGGCGTTGACCTCCTCGTGCAGGGGGAGGCGGTTGAACAGGGTCAGGTTGAGCGCGTAGTGCGGGCTCTTCGACCAGCGGTTGAGCACCTCGGCGAACGCCGCGAGCAGCAGGCTCGACAGGGTCAGCCCCGACCTGCGCGCCCGCGTCTTGACCGCTTCCCACTGCCGCGCCGGGAGGCGGAACCGGCGCCGCTTGAATTCGTGCGCGCGCCCCTTCTCGATGCGGTTGACCACCGGCAGCAGCGGCGCCGACGGCAGCTCGTCGAGCCGGTCCCACCAGTACTTCTTCGCCGCCTCGTAGGAGGGGAGCTCCTTGAGGCGAGCCTCCGCCAGCACGTAGTCGCGGAAGGAGAGCAGCGGCGGGCTGACGGCGTACGCGGGGTCGTGGTAGAAGCCGTGCCACTGCTCGAAGAGGATCGACAGGCTCCAGGCGTCGACGACCAGGAAGTCCCAGCTCGCGCACAGGCGCGAGTGGCCGTCGGCGATCTGGATCAGCCGGATCTCGAACTGCGGCCACTGATCGCAGGAGAACATCTGGTGCGACATCCCGGCGCGGATGCGGAGCAGCTCCGCCTCGCGCCGCTCGGGATCGGCGCCGCGCAGATCCGTCACGGCGATCTCGTACTCCGGAACGCTCGCCAGGATGCGCTGCTCGCCGTTGACGTCGATTACGGCGCGCAGCATGCCGTGCAGGGCCACCACCTTGCGGAAGGCAGCGGTCAGCCTCTCCGGGTCGAGGCTCTCGCACTCGAACTCGAAGTAGACGTGGCTGGTGACCTCGCCGAGCTCGACGTGGCTGCCGCGGCCGACCCAGTAGGCATGCTGCACCGTGTTGAGCGGGAAGGGCTCATGGCCGTGCTCCGGGTCGGGGACGATGAGCGGCAGCTCCTCCCGCGGCACGGCGGGCAGGGACGACGCCTGGAGCTTCTCGATCAGGGCGTCCCGGTGGCGGCTGATCTCCTGCTTCAGCTCCGGGGTCAGCACACCGGCCGGCGCATTCACATGCAGCTTTCCGTCCCGGGCTTCGATCTTGACCTGGAGCGCCGACAAAGTGGCCAGTAGGCTCTGCATCATGTTCTCCCAACGGCTGTGGTCTCTACATCGCTCAGGAGCGAGCACCAGCTCTCCACCAGCGGCTCGCGGAGAAAGCTGTGATGCGTCCCCGGCACCCGCACACAGCTCACCTCTCCCCGCGTGAGCCCGCGCCACCCCCAGTCGCTCTGGTCCCTCTGGGGATGCGTCGAAAACTCGTCGACCACGTCCTCCTCCACGCGCACGACCGTCAGATCGGCCGCGATCGGGGCCGGCCGGTAGCGGCTGCCGGCGACGACCAGATCGCGGAAGACCTGGAACGTCGGCAGCAGTTGCTCGAGGTCGAGCCGCTCCCGGTCCACCTCCAGCAGCGCCGCCGTCCGGCGGAGCTGGTCGGCGAGCGTCAGGCCGGTGAGCCGCTCCTCCCGCAGCCGGTCGAGGGGGAGATCGAGGGCGAGGTCGTCGAGGAACCAGAAAAGCAGCCGCTCGTCGCTCAGGTCGGCGTGCTCGACCGGCGCCGGCCCGTCCAGGATGAACACCCGGCGCACCGTCTCGCCCGCGGCCTCGAGCTGCGCCGCCATCTCGAAGGCGATCATCGCGCCCGACGACCAGCCGCCGAGGGTGTAGGGGCCGCGCTCGCGGACCTCGCGCAGCTCCGCGACGTAGGTCCGGGCCAGCGCGCCGATGTCCCGGCGGCTCTCCACCTCGGCGCCGGTGGCGGCCTGGATGCCGTAGAGCGGCCGCCCGATCAGGCGCGCCAGGCGCGCGTACGCCATCACCGAGCCGCCGGCCGGGTGCACCAGGAAGAGCGGATCGCCCGTGCCTCGGAGGTCGATGGGGACGACGTGCCCGCCGCCCGCCCGCTCCCCGTCTCCGGCCACGCCGCGGGCGAGCTCGCGGATGGTCCGCGCCCGCCACATGTCGCTCAGGGTGAAGGCCTGGCCGAAGCCCTCCTTGATCAGGGCGAAGATGCGGATGGCGTCGAAGGACTGCCCGCCGAGATCGAAGAAGTCGTCGGTGACGCCGATCCCGGCGCGGCCCAGGATGCGCTCCCAGATGGCCAGCAGCCGGCTCTCCACGGCGTTGGCCGGGGGCACGGTCTCGCCCGCCGCCCCGGCCTTCTCCTCGGGGCCCCGCAACTGGAGAAGGGCCTTGCGGTCGACCTTGCCGTTCGCCGTCAGGGGGAGCTGGTCGAGGGTCTGCCACGCCGTGGGCACCATGTAGGCCGGCAGCCGGCCCTGGAGGAACGACTCCAGCTCCCGCGGCTCCACGGCGCATCCGTCCGCGGGGACGATCCAGGCGGCCAGGCGGCGCGGGCGCGCTCCCTCGGCCTCCCGGACCGCGGCCAGGGCCTGCCTCACGGCCGGGTGCTCGGCCAGGACCGCCTCGATCTCCCCGAGCTCGATGCGGTGCCCCTGCACCTTGACCTGGAAGTCGATGCGCCCCATCCACTCGAGGCACCCGCCGGGCAGGTACCGCCCCAGGTCGCCGGTGTGGTAGAGCCGCTCGCCGGCCGCGCCCCCCGCGCCGGCGGGCCGGAAGCTCCGCCCCGTCTTCTCCGCGTCGTTCAGGTACCCCAGCGCCAGGCCGGCGCCGCCGATGCAGAGCTCGCCGGGGACCCAGACCGGGCAGGGGTCGCCATGGCGGTCGCGGACCTCCCAGGTCTGGTTGGCCAGGGGGTAGCCGTAGGGGATGGTCGACCAGGCCGGATCCACCTCGCCCACCGGATAGAAGATCGACCAGATCGAGGCCTCGGTGGCGCCCCCCAGGCTGAAGATCTCCGCGTTCGGCGCCACCCGGCGGATCGCCGCCGGCAGGTCGAGCGGGATCTTGTCCCCGC
>Ga0247765_1001079_pt1 | contig 15538 bp, 10 predicted proteins | sample UWRJL106311C6_FD_179949 | JGI IMG/M metagenome (GOLD analysis project Ga0247765, IMG submission 179949) | Plant litter microbial communities from Arlington Agricultural Research Station in Wisconsin, United States - UWRJ-L106-311C-6 | ecosystem: Environmental > Terrestrial > Plant litter >... | reverse complement strand
TCAAGTCGCAGTTTCCCGATCCGTCGGCCGACCGTCTCCTGCAGCCTTACGGCGACGCCTCCCCGATGGGGCTCCTCTGGACGTTCATGGGCGCCTCGACGATGTACAACGTCTTCTCGGGATCGGCCGAGATGATCGGCGGCCTGCTCCTCACCGTCCGCCGCACCGCCTTGCTGGGCGCGCTCGTGAGCTTCGGCGCCATGCTCAATGTCGTCGTGCTCAACTTCTGCTATGACGTCCCCGTCAAGCTGTTTTCGAGCCATCTGGTGATCATGGCGGTCTTTCTGACGCTTCCCGACCTGCGGCGGCTGCTCGATCTGCTCGTGCTCAACCGCCGGGTGGAGGCGGTCCAGGACCGTCCCTTCTTCGCACGGCCCTGGCTCCGCCGCGGCCTCCTGGCCCTCCGCACCGCGGCGGTCATCTCCCTGGCGGTGTTCCACCTGAACCGCTCGTACGAGACCGGCAAGCTCTACGGCTCTCAGGCGCCCAAGGGGCCGCTGAGCGGCATCTGGGAAGTCGACGAGATGTCGATCGACGGGCGGATCCGGCCGCCGCTGGTCACCGATACGGAGCGCTGGCGGCGGGTGATCCTCGGCAACCCCGGGCAGCTTTCCGTGCAGCGCATGGACGACTTCCGCGACCGCTACCATCTCGCGGCGGACCCGAAGGGAGCGGCCGGCACTCTGGAGCTGACCCGGCGCTTCGATCCCACGAAGAAGAGCTCGCTCGCCTATGCGCAGCCGAAGCCGGGGCTCCTGACGCTACAGGGCACCTGGGAGGGGCGCCGGCTCCAGGTCAGGCTCCACCGGGTGGAAGCGCCCAAGTTCCTGCTCACCACCCGGGGCTTCCACTGGATCAACGAGCGCCCGTTTAATCGCTAGGTCGCCCGCTGCGCCTGCACCTGGCGCATCTGGGTGACCACTTCCTGGCCGCAGTAGAACAGGGCGCCGAGCTCGCTGTGGGGATCGGAGAGATCCTCGCGATGAGTCTGCGCCGTCAGAATCCCCTTGGGAGTGAGGGCATAGAAGCGCACCCCTTCGGGCTCGGGCAGCGGCTGGCCGTCGGCCGGGCTCATCTGCGGGAGGGCCTTCTGGGCGAGGCCGACGAACTGCTGGGCGGTCCGGCGCACCGCTTCGTGGCCGCCGCCGCCGGTCATCCCGCCGCCCGACTGGTAGTAGAGGCTGGCGTCGCCGTTGGCGAAGCAGACCAGGGTCACGATCGAGCTGAGGCCGATCTCCATCAGGGCGCCGTAGGGCTCGTTCTCCTGGACGTTGAGGCCGAGGCTCATCGGGTCGGTGGCGAAGGCTTTCCGGCGCAGCTCCTGGAAGACCTCCTCGGGCGGCCTCTCCGGCTTCACCGGCTTCTCGCGGACGACGGGAGGGCCTGTCTGCGGCTTCGGCCGGGAGCCTTGCGCGGCGAGCTTCTTCTTCCGCTGCATGATGACGAAGACGATGATCAGGATGACGGTGAGAGTGAAGATGTAGGGATTCACGTGCATATCAGGCTCTTCCCCCTGGAAGGCGCGAAGATTCGCTGGATCTTGAATTGTCGGCCGGATGATACCATCCCGCAGCTCAAGCGGAGGAACCGAGATGGCGACAGAGAGGGTGACCGAGACCGCAGCGACCCGGCGCAAGCCCTGGTACCGACTGTCCCTCACCACATGGATCATGATCGGCCTCGTGGTCGGCGGGTTCATCGGGTGGATCCAGCCCGAATGGGGGAACAAGCTCTACTTCCTTCGAGACATCTTCCTGAACCTCATCAAGTCCGTCATCGCGCCGCTGGTCTTCTCCACCCTGGTGGTCGGGATCGCGGGCGGCGGCGACCTCAAGAAGGTCGGGCGGATGGGCGCCAAGTCGCTCCTCTACTTCGAGATCGTGACGACGATCGCCCTCTTCATCGGCCTCGCCGTGGTCAATCTGACGAAGCCAGGCATCGGCGTCTCCCTCGCCGCGGCGGCCACCGAGCAGGTGCAGAAGATCGGCGAGAACCATCCCAAGACCCTCGTCGAGACGATCGTCCACGTCTTCCCGGCGAGCATCGTGGAGGCGATGGTGCGCGGCGACGTGCTCCAGATCGTCGCCTTCGCGGTGCTCTTCGCGATGGCGGTCTCGGCGATCGGAGAGAAGGGGAAGCCGATCCTGCGCGCGATGGACAGCCTGTCCCAGATCATGTTCCGCTTCACCAGCTACGTGATGATGTTCGCGCCGATCGGCGTCGGCGCGGCGATGGCGCACACCATCGGCACCCATGGGCTCGGCGTGCTCGTCAATCTGGGCAAGCTGATCGGCTCGCTCTATCTCGCCCTGATCCTCTTCGTCGTCTTCGTCTTGGGCGCCGTGGCGCTCCTCTTCCGCGTGCCGATCCTGAAATTCCTCAAGGCGGTGCGCGAGCCGGCGACGATCGCCTTCGCGACGACGAGCAGCGAGTCGGCCCTGCCGAAGGCGATGGAGGTGATGGAGCGCCTGGGCGTGCCGCCGCGCATCGTCGGCTTCGTGATGCCGACCGGCTACAGCTTCAACCTCGACGGCACGACGCTCTATCTCGCCATGGCCTCGGTCTTCGTGGCCCAGGCGGCCGAGGCGACGACGGGGTTCCACATGAGCTTCGGCCAGCAGGTGGTGATGATGCTGACGCTGATGGTGACCTCCAAGGGGGTCGCCGCCGTGCCGCGCGCCTCGCTGGTGATCCTGCTCGCCACGCTCAACACCTTCCTGCCGGAGAACATCGGCCCGATCGGCGTGGCGGTCATCTTCGGCGTCGACGAGCTGATGGACATGGGGCGCACCTGCGTCAACGTGGTCGGCAACTGCCTGGCGACCTGCGTCATCGCCCGCTGGGAAGGCGAGTTCGACGACGAGCGGGCGCGCGTTTTCGGCACGCCGGAGGAGGCGCGGCTGGACCTCGCGGAAGGGGAGCCTGCGTTCGTCAAGTCGGTGGAGCTGGGCTGAGCCATGAATCCGGCCGTGACTCTCGAACGGCCGCGCTCCGCGGACGCGGACCGGCCCCATTTCCTGAATGCCCACATTCTGCCGGGCCGCGGAATGATGCTGCTGCAGCTCCGCGCCCATCTCCCCGGTCTCGGCGACCGCGACCTGCTCGACGCGCCGCCCCTCGCGGAGGCGCTCGCCAAGCTCGAAGGCGCTGCCGGGCCGTTCCCGGACAACGCCGCCTTCACCTTCGGCGGTGCCTTCCTGATCCCCTATGCCAACCGGGTCCGCGGTGCGCTGTCGCAGGATGGACAGACCATCGCCGCCGAGATCCTCGGCCGCACGGTGCGCCTGCCGGCCAACTGGGGCGGCCGGAAGCCGGGCGCCGAGCGCTATGCCATGCACGGCCTCATCCTCGCGTCGCGGATGGACGAGATCCACCGCTCGACCACCGCGGAGGAGGACCGGGTCGTGGGCACCCTCCACGCCGGGGATTTCGGAGGAGAAGGAGGATCTCACTGGCTCTCCGCCACCGATCTCACCTTCGAGAACGTCCTGCGGAGCGATTCGTTCACCGTGACCATCACGGCGAAGAACACCGGCGGCGAGATCCTGCCGATCGGCATCGGCTGGCACCCCTATTTCGTCCTGCCGAGCGGCCGCCGGGAGCAGGCGCGCCTGCGCATCCCCGCCCGCCGCCGCACCCTGGTCAACGACTACGACGAGGTGCTGCCCACCGGCGAGATCGAGCCGGTCGCCGGCACGCCGTACGACTTTTCGCCTCCCGGCGGCCGGCCGCTCGGCGCTCTCTTCCTGGACGACTGCTTCGTGGACCTCGAACGTTCCGGGTCGGAGGCCGTGGCCGAGGTGATCGATCCGGCGGCCTCCTACGGTCTGCGGATCGCCGCCGCCTCGCCCTCCATCCAGGCCTTCCAGGTCTACGCCCCGACAGACCGCGCCTTCCTCGCCGTCGAGCCGCAATTCAACTGGGCCGACCCCTTCGGGCCGCAGTGGGGGCCGGATGTCGACACCGGCATGGCGAGGCTCGCGCCGGGGGAGTCGGCGGTCTACGCGGTGCGGCTGGAGCTGTTCACGCCGTAGGAAGATCTCCAGCCCAAGCGGTCATCGGCGCGGCTGCGGAAGTGGTCATGGAAGGAGCCGTGGAAGCGGCTATCATCGCTCCATGCTCTTGCGCCGCCTTTTTTCCGTCGCCCCCGCTCTCCTCGTTCTTCTGCTCGCCTCGGCCGCTTTCGCGGAGGTCGATCCCGTTCTCTTCCAGGATCTGCATTGGCGGCTGATCGGCCCGTTCCGGGGCGGCCGCGTGCTCGCGGTGAGCGGGGTTCCGGGGGAGCCGGAGCATTTCTACTTCGGCAGCGTCAACGGCGGTGTCTGGGAGACGCGGGACGCCGGGCGGACCTGGCAGCCGATCTTCGACGGCCAGCCCATCGGCTCGATCGGCGCGCTGGCGGTCGCGCCGTCGAATCCGCGCGTCCTCTATGTCGGCTCGGGCGAGGCGGACATGCGCTCGGATATCGCGCAGGGCGACGGGATGTACAAGTCGACGGACGGCGGCAAGAGCTGGTCCCAGATCGGGCTCGTCGATTCACAGCAGATCGGGCGCGTGCTGATCCATCCGAAGAATCCGGACATCGCCTACGCGGCGGCGCTCGGGCATCCCTACGGCCCCAACGCCGAGCGCGGCGTCTACCGCACCCGCGACGGCGGGAAGAGCTGGCAGAAAATCCTGGGTGGCAAGGGCGACGGTGCGAAGGATGTCGGAGCGATCGATCTCGCGTTCGAGCCCGGCAGGCCGGAGGTGATCTACGCCTCCCTGTGGCAGACGCGGCGCACGCCGTGGAACGTCTACCCGCCTTCGAACGGCCCCGGCAGCGGCCTCTACAAGTCCACCGACGGCGGCGACACCTGGAAGCAGCTCACCGCGGGCCTGCCCGCCAAGCCGGGGCGGATCGGCCTCGCCGTGGCGCCCAGCCGGCCGCAGCGGGTCTACGCGATGGTGGACGCGGCAGGCGAAGGCGGGCTCTACCGCTCGGACGACGCCGGAGCCCGCTGGGAGAAGATGAGCGGCGACCGCCGCATCTGGCAGCGCGGCTGGTATTTCGGCGGCGTCGCGGTCGAGCCGCGCAATCCCGACGTCGTCTACGCCTGCAACACGAACCTCCTGCGCTCGGAGGACGGCGGCAAGACGTTCGTGCCGATCAAGGGCGCGCCCGGCGGCGACGACTATCACGAGCTGTGGATCGATCCGCAGCATCCGGAGCGCCGCATCCTCGGCGTCGACCAGGGCTCGGTGGTCTCCTTGAACGGCGGGGAGACCTGGAGCTCCTGGTACAACCAGCCGACCGGCCAGTTTTACCATGTGATCACCGACAACCGTTTCCCTTACTGGGTCTACGGCTCGCAGCAGGATTCGGGAGCCGCCGGCGTCCCCAGCAAGACCAATCTCTACGACGGGATCAATCTCACCGCTTTCCGCGAGGTGACCGCGGGCGGCGAGAGCGACAACATCGCTCCCGATCCGCGCGATCCGGAGGTGCTCTACGGCGGCCGTGTCGACAAGCTCGACCTGCGCACCGGGCAGACGCGCTCGGTGGACCCGACGCTCTCGTATCCGGACCGCTACCGCGATGTCTGGACGCTGCCGCTCGTCTTTTCGCATCGTGATCCGCGCGTGCTCTATTTCGCCCACCAGCGGATGTTCCGCACCGAGGACGGCGGCGAGCACTGGACGGTGATCAGCCCGGATCTGACGCGTGAAGATCCCGGCACGCCGGCCAATCTCGATCCGGTGACCGCGGCGAACACCGACGAGCCGGGGCCGCGCCGCGGCGTGATCTACGCCATCGCGCCCTCCCGCCTGACCGATCACGATCTCTGGGCGGGCACGGACGACGGCCTGATCTGGCGCTCGCGGGACGAAGGGCAGCACTGGACGAACGTCACGCCGCCGGCGCTCACGCCGTGGTCGAAGGTCGGGATCATCGACGCCTCGCATTTCGATCCCGAGACCGCCTATGCCGCCGTCGACCGCCACCGCCTCGACGACTTCAAGCCGTACATCTACCGCACCCACGACGGCGGCCGGAGCTGGCAGCTCATCGCCGCCGGCATTCCCGACGGCAGCTTCGTCAACGCCGTGCGCGAAGACCCGGTGCGCAAGGGGCTGCTCTATGCCGGCACCGAGAAGGGCGTCTACGTCTCGTTCGACGACGGCGGCCGCTGGCAGCCGTTGCAGGCGAACCTGCCGGTGACCTCGGTGCGGGAAATCGATGTGCACGGCGACGACGTGGTGATCGCCACCCACGGCCGCGCCTTTTGGGTGCTCGATGACGTGACGCCGCTGCGCCAGCTCGGCGGCTCCGGAGGCACGGGAGACGCCGCCGCCACCCGTCTGTTCGCGCCGGCCGCCGCGGTCCGCTTCCGGCCGGCGGGCTTCACCGGCACGCCCATGCCGAAAGACGAAGCCCTGGCCGCCAACCCGGAGGCGGGGGCGTTTCTCGACTATGTGCTGAAGAGCGCCGCGCGGCAGGTGACGCTCGAGATCCGCGAGGAGCAGGGAGGGCTGGTGCGCCGTTACAGCAGCGCCGATCCGGCGCCGCCTCCCGATCTCGCCAAGATCACCGTCGCGCCGCAATGGGTGGCGGCGCCTGCGAAGCTCTCCACCGCGCCGGGCATGCACCGCTTCGTCTGGCCGCTGCGCTACGCCGCGCCCGCCGCGCTCACGACCGAAGGCCGCAGGACCGCCGACGGCGTCTGGGCGCCGCCGGGCCGCTATACCGCGGTGCTCGAGGTCGACGGCGAGCGCTTCACGCAGCCGCTCACCGTCGTGCCCGATCCGCGGATCGCGATCAGCCCCGAAGACTACGCCCGCCAGTTTGCCCTGGCGCGCCGCATCGAGGAGGCGCGCGCCAAGGTCGCCACGGCGCTCCAGGAGGTCGACACCTTCTTCGATACGCTCCCTCCGGAGAGCTCCGTCCTGCGGCAGCGCGCCGAAGAGGTCACGGGTCTCCGGCCTGGCGGCGGATCGTCCCCCACGAGGAAGCTCGACAGCCTGAGCTTCGTCGGCGACATCCTGGACAGGCTGGCAGGCGCCGTGGACGGCGCGGACGCCACGCCGTCCCCCGACGCCGTCGCCGGCTTTGACAAGGTCCAGCCGAGCCTCGCCGCGGCGTTGGCTGCTTGGGAGGCTTTCAAGGCGAAGGAGGCCGCGGGACACGTTTAGCACATTTTTTGCAATTCCTAAAAGATGTGCAGTGTCCATTCTCCAAAGGAGGTCTCCATGGATCACGCCATCGTGGGAAAACCGCTGTCGGCCCTCTGTCTCCTGATGCTGTGCGCCGGGGTGGCGCACGCCCAATGTCCCAAAGGCACTTTCTTCGTCGACCTGACCACGGGCCAGACGTATCCGGCCACCCCGCCGGCCCGGGTCACACTCCTGACGATCGCTCCGACCGCCAACCCGTTCTGCCCCGCCGGCTGGTATTCGGCCGTGCTGCGGCTCGACGTGAGCCCGCCCTGCGATGAGGCGGAGATCACCGTCGAGTGGGAAAAGCCGACGGCGTGGACGGTGCACATCGCCGACTCGCCGACCAACGACGGCTATGGGGGCGACTCCGGGACCACCCTCAACAATGCGGAGATGTGGATCAACCAGCAGATCATGTGGGTGGCGACCAACCGGATGCCCGGCGGCAACGACGACCAGCACTATCAGGAAAACCTGCAGCTCAACTACGGCGCCATGAAGTTCACGGTCAAGAACCAGTGGCTCAGCTGGGGGACGCCGTACCACGTTCTCAACGCGGCGTTGACGAAGAAGCTCTTCGCCCTGCCGGACACCAATACCCCCGCCGAGGCCAGCTTCCTCTACGTGGGTCTCAACCGCATCGTGGGGAGCGACCTGACGCGCAGCGGCTGCGGCGCCCAGCGCGCGATGATCACGGTGGAGTAGGCGACGGGAGCACGGTGGCGGCGAGGTTGTCCTCGGCCCGAGCGTCGCGATAGCGTAGCGGCCATGAGAAACACTCACATCCTCTCCGCCGCCCTCCTCCTCGTCTTCGGTCTCCTCGGGACAGCCTGCGCCGCCGCTCCGAACGCGATCCCCGCGCCGTCCGATGTGGCTGCGCCGCCCGCCGACGCGCAGACCACCCCCTCGGGCCTGGCGAGCAAAGTGCTGAAGCCGGGCACGGGGACCGTCCATCCGGCCTTGACCAGCACCGTCAAGGTCCACTACACCGGCTGGACCACCGACGGCCAGATGTTCGACTCCTCCGTCGCGCGGAACGAGCCGATCAGCTTCCCCCTCAACCGCGTCATCGCGGGCTGGAGCGAAGGCGTCCAGCTCATGGTCGAAGGCGAGACGCGCCGCCTCTGGATCCCCGCCAAGCTCGCCTACGAGGGGAAAGCCGACCGCCCGCAGGGCATGCTGGTCTTCGACGTCGAGCTGATCAAGATCGAGAAGTAGCTACTCCTCCTCCATCTCTCCCACCACCACTTCCAGGGCCCGCGGCAGCAGCTCGAAGAGGGCGGGCTCCTGGTTGAGGATCTCGCCGTCGACGTTGAAGGTCATGGGCGGCGTGGAGTCGATCTCGATGCGCGTGGCTTTGCGGAAGAGCAGGAGGTCGCTGTTGAGATGGCGGCCGAGGAGGACCTGCGGGATGAGGAGCGCGAGGTTGGGAATGGCGGTGGCCGGGGCGATCATGACGTCGAGGAGGCCGTCGTCCAGCTTGGCCTGCGGCGCCACGGGGATGCCGGCGGCGACGTAGCGGCCGTTGGAGATCACCAGGTTGTAGATCTCCATCCGGATCGTCTCGGCGCCGCTCAAAGTGATCGTGGCCTCGAACGCTTCGAGCTCGGGAAGGGCGTCCACGGCTCCCCGCATGTAGGCGAGCGGCCCCCAGCGGTCCTTCGCCTCGTGCGCCTTTTCGCTCACCAGGCTGCTGAAGCCGCCGGCGGACATGTTGAGGAAATAGCGTTGACCGTCCTGGAAGGACGCCAGAGCCACGTCGATCCGCTGGGTGCGGCCGGCGTCCAGGTGGCCCAGGGCGGCGGCGAGGTCGGCCGGCACGCCGATGGAGCGCGCGAAGTCGTTGCCGGTGCCCAGCGGCAGCAGGCCGAGGCGGACGCGGCCCGGCCCGCCGGCGAAATCCTCGGAGAGGCCGTTGAGCACCTCGTTGAGGGTCCCGTCGCCACCGGCCGCCACCACGGTACGGACACCGCGCCGCACGGCCTCGCGGGCCAGCTCCTCCGCGTCGCCCTTCTTCTCCGAGACACAGATCTCGGTGCCGGGCCGCTCGGCGAGCGCCGCCTTGACGGCTTCGAGGTCGCCGGCGCTCCCTGCGTTCGGATTGATGATGATACGCGTGTCCATCAGGTCAGCGCCTGTCCGGCCGCGGCACATAGGTGTCCGGGCCGACCCTCTCCGTCTCGATGATGTCGGGATCGACCGCCTGGCCGAGGCGGAACGTGCGCGCCGCGATCCAGGCGAGCGTCATGGTTGGAATCGGGCCGCTGAACGGGATGAGCGCCTCGAAGGATGCGACATTGCGCAGCGCCTGGAGGCCCGCGCGGTTCAGGATGAACCAGATGATCGGCGTCGAGAAGGAGTCGAGACCCAGGTCCAGCAGGTCGAGACCGATCATTAGCGACAGCGGCACGGCACGGGCGGCGGTGAAAAAATCGGCGTTCGGGGGCAACCGGATCTTGCGCAGCTTGCGGATCGCCACGGTCAGGGCGACCGCGGCGAGCGTCAACGCAACGAGGATGAACACCCCGGCGAATTTGAGAAGACTCTGCAGATCCATGACAGCTCCCTTCCGACGGCTCCCAGGCGATCCTGCTGACTTCGAGTCAGTCTGCAAGAAGAGGCCCAAGACCTCTCTGGGCGCCGATCCTGCATGGTCTGGGCCCCGATGAAGTCAGGAAGGAGCCGTGCCATGCCCAAGAAATCAGTCTTCAGCCTCCTCAAGGACACCTTTCAGGAATGGAAGAACGACGACGCCCTCGACCTCGGGGCGGCGCTCGCCTACTACACGATCTTCTCCCTCGCCCCGCTGCTGCTGGTGGTGATCTCCGTCGCCGGCCTGGTCTTCGGCCGGGAAGCGGTCCAGGGGCAGCTCGTCGGCCAGATCCAGGGGCTGGTCGGCCGCGATGGAGCGGAGGCCATCCAGACCATGATCGCCAACGCCGGCCGCCACGGCTCGGGCGTCCTGGCCACGGTGATCGCGGTGGTCACCATCCTCTTCGGCGCCACCGGCGTCTTCGGCCAGCTCCAGAAGACGCTCAACAAGATCTGGGGCGTGGAGCCCAAGCCCGGCCTCGGTGTCAAAGGGCTCCTCAAGGCGCGCGCCCTGGCCTTCGGCATGATCGTCGGGATCGGCTTCCTGCTGCTCGTCTCTCTTGTGGTCAGCGCGCTCCTGTCGGGGCTGGACGGCTACCTGGCGGGTCTCTTCCCCGGCGCCGCGATCATCCTGAAGGTCCTGAGCGCGGTGATCTCCTTCGCCGTCGTCACGCTGCTCTTCGCGATGATCTACCGCGTTCTCCCCGACGTCGAGATCTCGTGGGAGGACGTCTGGGTCGGCGCCGCCGCGACGGCGGTGCTGTTCTCGATCGGCAAGTACCTGATCGGCCTCTATCTCGGCCACAGCAGCGTCGCCTCGGTCTACGGCGCGGCGGGATCGCTGGTCGTCGTCCTGCTCTGGGTCTACTACTCCTCGCAGATCCTCTTCTTCGGCGCCGAGTTCACCCAGGTCTACGCGTGCGCCTATGGCGCGGAGATCGTGCCGAGCAAGAACGCGGTCGCGGTGGCGAGGAAAGAGGGCGGAGAGAAGGGGCAGAAAAAAACGGCCGTCGCAAACACCGCGAACACGGTGAAAACGGCGAACACTTCGAGCACCGGGAAAGGGGAGCGGGGCGGACGGAGGTGGGCAGCTCTCCTCAGCCTTCCGTTCGCCCTGCTGGCCCTCGAAAAGCTGCGCGACAAAAAGACGGCCAGCGCGGCAGGGGGAGGAGAGCCTCCCCCTGCCGACCGGTCAGAGCTCTAGAAGCGGAGCCGCAGGCCGATCTGCGCCAGCCGCTGCTCACCCTGGAGAGGATCGCCGGAGTAGGCGGTCGCCTCGCCGAGGCGGTTGAACGCGGCGGGGTTCTTCTCGTTGAGGAGGTTGAATACCTCGGCGATCACCTCGATGCCGTACTCGCCGGCGAAGGTGAAGTCCTTGCTGAGCCGCAGGTCGATCTGCGAGAAGGAGTGGCCGCGCTCCGAGTTGACCGAGGTGCGGGCCGGGAGGTCGTAGGAGAAGCCGTCGCCGTTCAAGTCGGTGGCGATGAAGTTGGTGTAGGGGGTGGCCGAGCGATAGCGGAGCATGCCGGAGACGTTGACGCCCCAGGGAGCCCGGTAGACGCCGCTCAGGGTCAGGCGGTGGCGGGCGTCGGTGTTGAGCGGTCCGAAGCACTGCGCGCACTGCGGATCGAGCGGATTGACCGAGACGTCGCGGCGGCCGCCGCCGAGGTCGGACTGGAAGGCCGCGTTGGTGAGGCGGAACTCGTCGGCGCCGGCGAGCACGTTGCCCTCGGTCTCGGAGTAGGTGTAGAAGCCCTGCAGCTCGAAGCGGTCCGAGAGGCGGGCGCGGGCGCTGAAGTTACCGCCCGTGTAGTTCGCCTGGCCGTTGCCGTACCAGAGGCGGAAGTTGCCGAAGTCCGGGAACCGGCGCGTGCCGGTGGTGGGATCGACCGGGTTGGCCCGGAAGCGGTAGGGGATGTCGCGATAGTTGATGCGCACCGCTTCGATGTTCAGGCCGAGCCAGCTCGTGGCCTGCCAGGAGTAGCCGAGCGAGCCCTGGGCGCTGTACGGGGTCGCCAGGGTCGGCGAGGCGATCTCGTTCGGCGGGTTGACGGCAGCGCCCGGGAGACCGTTCGCGGGCAGCGGCTGGCCGGGCTGGAAGAAGGTGCCGTCCGCGTTCCGGATGCCGTTGGAGTTGTTGACGTTGTAGATGACGCCGTAGTTCGACTGCACGGCGGCGGACGGGAAGAGGATGGTGGCGTTGGTGTACGGGAAGTCGTAGTAGAGACCCCAACCGCCGTGCAGGAGGCGCTTGCCGTCGCCGGAGAAGTCATAGGTGAAGCCGAGGCGCGGAGCGAAGTTGTTGTCGTCGTTCTCCAGCACGCCGCCCTTGCCGCCCTGGAAATCGCGCAGGTAGTACTCGTTGTACCGGGTCTGCGTCGAAAGCTTCTGCCAGATGGGATTGTTCCGCTGGTCGAGATCGAAGCCTTCCCAATAGTCGTAGCGCAGGCCGACGTTCACCGTCAGCTTGTCGCTGAGGAACAGGTCGTCCTGGAAATAGCCGCTGTACTGCTTGACCGGCGTCTTGTCGCCGAAGAAGCCGCCGAAGATGGTGATGTCGGTCACCGGCGAGCCGATGCGGTCCTCTTTGAGGGTGTACTGGCCGGCGAGGCCGGTCGAGAAGTCGCCGCCCAGCGTCGGCTCGTTGACATAGTTGACGCCGACCTTGAACTGATTGGTGCGGCCGAACAGGGTGCCGGCGAAGCTCAGGTCGTCCTTGAACTGGTACTTGACCTGCTGGGTCGACTGCGGGGTGTTGATGTTCTGGCCGAAGTGGACGCCCGAAGGGAAATAGATCGTCGGCGAGTTGGAGTCGGCGGTGATGATGTTGTCGAACTTCGTGTACTGGAACACGAACTCGTTCAGGCTGTCCGCGCCGAGCTGCAGCGTGTGGCCGGCGAGGACCGAGCTGTACTTGTTGGTCACCGTGCCCAGCGAATCGGGAGCGGCGAGCGGGCTGGCGCCGTACTTGTCGGTGTTCTTCTGGTAGCCGTAGCGGACCTGGAGGTACTGCTTGGGAGAGATGTCCCAGGTCATCTTGACGGTGGCCAGATCGTCCTTGAACGGGGTCGCGAACGACTGGCCGTCGAGGGTGGGCAGGAGGCCGCCGCTGTTGACGGTGTAGGAGGTGTCGCGGTCGGTCTTCTCATAGGTGGCGAAGAAGTGCGCCTTGTCCTTGACGATCGGGCCGCCGAGAGACGCGCCGTACTGCTTGCGGTCCAGCTTCTGCTTGTCGACGCCGGCCAGCTTCTCGGTCTCGGTCTTCGAGGCCAGGCTGTCCTTGCGGAAGAAGCCCCAGGCGGCGCCGTCGAAGTTGTTGGTGCCGGTCTTGGTGACCACGGTGAGGACGCCGCCGGTCGAGCGGCCGTACTCCGCCTTGTACTGCTGCGTCTGGATGTTGAACTCCTGGACGCTCTCCAGGTTGAAGTTCTGGAGCGCACCGCCGATGGTGTCGTCGGTGTTGTCGCCGCCGTCGATGATGAAGTTGACGTTGCGGCCCGAGCCGCCGTTCAGGGCGACGGTGAGCTGCCCCGGCTTGGTGGGGTCGGAGTTGTAGGCCAGGGAGGTGCCGGGAGCGAGCACCGCCAGGTTGGCGAACTGCCGGCCGTTGAGCGGCAGGTTCTCGAGCTGCTCCTGGCTGACCACCGTGCCGATGCTCGGCGAGGTCTGCACCAGGGGCGCCTCGTCGACCACCGTGATGGCCTCCTGCACGTTCGACGAGCTCAAGCTGATCTCGAGATTGCGCTGGCTCGCCACGTTGACCCGGACGTCGGAGATGTTGACCGGGGCGAAGCCCTGCAGATCCGACGTCACGGTGTAGACGCCGACCGGCAGCGACGGCAGGAGGAAGTTGCCCTCGCTGTCGCTGGTCGTGCTGCGCTCGAGGCCGGTCTCCTTGTTGCTGGCCGTGACGGTGACGCCGGGGAGCGGCGCGCCGTCTTTGTCCTGGACTTTCCCGGCGATGCTGCCGCCGGATGTCTGCGCGCTCAACGCCGGAACGAGGGCGACGAGCGCCACCAGAGCGAGCAGGATCGCAACGATCCCGCGGCCCATGGCCGGTTTCCTGGAAACATTCATGCTCAATCTCCTTTTGAGTCCTCTGGAACAGAACACAACAATGAAAAAGCATCCACACGATGACAACGGGTTCGGGATGCTGTGGTGAACGCTGGTCACCTCCTCTCTTCCGGCGCCGCCGAAGCGCCGCCGGACAGCCGGGCGAGAAGCTGCTGCGCCGCCCGGCGCTGCTCGACGAACTGTGGATCCCCGCCCGTGGCGGCCAGGAACTGCCGGTAGGCCGCCGCGGCCGCGTCCTTCTCTCCCGCCATCTCGTGGGCGATCCCCTCGTTGAGGCGAACCTCGTGATAGCCCGGAGCGAGCCGGAGAGCCTGCTCAAAATAAGACAGTGCGGCAGCGGGCCGATCGCGCTCCACTGCCAGGGTGCCGAGACCGTTGAGCGGCTCGGCGTAGCGCGGCGCGGCGGCGACGGCCCGCCGATACGCTTCTTCCGCTTCGTCCAGCCGGCCGAGGCCGCGCAGCACGTTCCCCAGGTTGTTGAGAGCGGTCGCGTCGCGCGCGTCGAGAGAGGCCGCGATGGCGAACTCCTTGCGCGCTTCCTCCGCTTTCCCTTCCGCCAAGTGAACGATGCCGAGCGTATTGTGCGCCTCCGGACGGCCGGGGTCGAGATGCACGGCCTGCTCGATGGCGGTCCGCGCCTCGCCGGAGTGCCCGGCCTCGTGGAGAGCGGCGGCGAGGTTGTACCAGGCCTCCGGGTCGCCGGGAGCGTCCGCGGCGGCCTGACGGTAGAGCGGCAGCGCCTTTTCCAGGGCGCCTTGCTGCCGGTAGGCGCGCGCCAGCTCACCGCGGAAGACCGGGTTGCGCGGGTCGGCGGCCACCAGCTCCGACAGCTCGCTGAGCGCGCGGGCGGTCTCGGCGGCCTGGCCACTCTTCAGCCCGTTGTGCGCCCGCTCGAAGCGCTGGAAGAGGCCGGCCAGGAGCTTGGGATCGGGGGCGGCGGGACCTCCCCGCCGCGAGGGAGCCGGCGCGGCGGAGCTTGACACGTAGCCGAGGCTGGCCAGCCGGGCGCGGGTCTCGGCGTCCGCCGGCGCGCCGCGAGGCATCGGGACCGCCTCGGCTTCGAGAGCGGCCAGGCGCGCCGCGAAGCCCTTCAGAGCGTTCGCCGCCGTCTCCGCCGTCTCCGCTGTCTCCGGCCGGGCCGCCAGGTCGTGCGCCTCCCCGGGGTCGCGGGACAGATCGTAGAGCTCGGCCGCCGCTCCCGCCGCGATGTATTTGAGGTCGCGCCGGCGCAGGGCGGCGAGCGGGCTCCAGCCGAACGTGGCGGGGTACTGGGTCTCGGCGTAGACCTCCTCCGGCGCCGGCTCGTTCGGCGAGCGCAGGGCGGCCGAGAGGTCGCGGCCGTCCAGCGGCCGGCCGGAAGAAGGAGGCAGACTCTCACCGACGAGCCCGGCCAGTGTCGGAGCGACGTCCACCAGGCTCACCGGTGTCCGGATCACCCGCCCCGCCGTCACGCCGGGAGCGCGGAGGAGCAGCGGCACCCGGAGCGTCGCCTCGTAGAGGAGGAGACCGTGCGTCTGCTCGCCGTGCTCGCCGAGCCCTTCGCCATGGTCGGCGGCCACGGCGACGACGGTGCCCGCGGCGAGGCCGCGGCGGTCCAGCTCCGCGAGCAGCCGGCCGATCTGCGCGTCGACCGCCGCGATCTCGCCGTCGTACGGCTGGCCGGGATGCCGCT
>Ga0247765_1001078_pt1 | contig 15554 bp, 6 predicted proteins | sample UWRJL106311C6_FD_179949 | JGI IMG/M metagenome (GOLD analysis project Ga0247765, IMG submission 179949) | Plant litter microbial communities from Arlington Agricultural Research Station in Wisconsin, United States - UWRJ-L106-311C-6 | ecosystem: Environmental > Terrestrial > Plant litter >... | reverse complement strand
ACGGCACCAAAGGACGCAATGCGTAAACACCACAAAAAGTGGAACGTTGTGCAGTCAGGGCACTGCACCGTAGTCCTTCTACATCTAGTTGCAGCCACAGGCAGGCAGCATCACTGTACCGTGACAAATCGGTATTTTTATATTAGGTTTAATTATATTAGTAAAAATATAATCTCCGCTATTTACTATTCCGTTATTAATAAGTATAAATCCGCGGGGTAAAGTTTTATTAAAAATAGGAAGTTTCCTAATTTAGTAATATTTAAAATTTCCTTAAGTAGTAAATTAGTAAAGGTTTTCTACCCTTTAGCAATTAAGCAGGCTAGTAAGTAGGATTTAATAGTACTAAGCTACCGTATTATTAATTAAGCGATATATCGTAATACTTAAAATCGTATTAAGCAAAACAAATATATAAATACAAACTATATAGCTAGAATAATATTTAGAAACTTACGGAAACCCTTTAACGGTAACAATTAAAGCAAGTACTAAGTTTCCGAATCAAAACTACCCTTTTCCTTAAAATAACCAATACGGATCCGGTTTAGCTTCCTTAGGGCTTTAAAAGGGTAAGAAAAGCCTTCGCAGCGATAAATTAGGCTTAATTTGTAAAAGTTAGTAACGCGGCAAAAATAAAAGTAAGGAAAATAATTCCACTAGAAACGGAATTCTAATTCTTAGGTTTACCCTAAAATTCCACCTAATTAAAAACGCTAACTCGCTAATTATCTATATTTACTATCTCGATATTATTATCCGTATTAATTACTAAAACGTAACCCTTAGTAAAATCATCAACCTATAAGGTAAGGTAGTCCGCCATTTTATAATTTCCAATACAAAAAGTAGGAGGAAGGCTAGGCGGAGGAGGGGTATACGCTACTAACTGCGGGGAGATAGTATAACGCGGCTTAAGCTAGGGATAATAAACTACGGCATTAGCGGGCAACAAGCCGGCATTCGCATTCGTTAGCGTATCTTTAAAAGGCTTCCCCCCTAACTAATTACCTACGGGGACCAACTTTGCAAAAAAGGTAACGTACTGATCCTATTTCCCTTTTCTCAATCCACGAGGTAACTAACAGCAAGGCTTACCAGTAATCCATTCATATAGCTCCCCTTCGCCAGGTAATAAGTTGCTTCTTTTTAAAACCATATCGAAGCGAGGATACGCTAACAAGCGAGAAGATACTTCTTCTTATCCACTCCCTACGTAAATAATAATACATCGCTCACCCAGTTATTAAACTCGCGATATAACGTTGCTTAAGAGAGAAGAAATAGAAAATTTAGGCAAAAAAAGGGCGTAGTTTAAATCTTGGGGGCTGCTGAAATCCCAGCAAGTACCACACTTTAGGGTTCCCTACCCACCTAGCTATAACTTTCCCCACCTTCTAAAACTAATACATACACACCAAGTTAAATTCGCTACAAAATAAAAGTAAATTAAGCCAAATTTTAAATAATCTCCAAACACAATAAGATATTAACAGCAATAACGCCTAACTCAGCAAGGAGATAACAACCTAGCCTCTATCCAATGCCCACCCTACTACCATCCTGCCTACTTAACACCTGCCCTCAAGATCCAAATTGCACGCGAACTTTAAAAATAGGTTTTTAACAATATTTACAGCCCCGCATCTTATAACCGCATTTTTTTCCCTTCTTCCCCTTACACTTTTTTAATACCTCTGCCAGAAAACGTAAAATCCATTTAACATCTTGCTCCTCAAGACATTCATACTACATCAATTTACTTAATAACCACCTCAAAGACTAACTAGGCAATGATCCAACATACGCAAGCATAAATATAAATACTAAGTACAGCAAAAACAGCAGTAAATTTACTTATACTTAAATAAATAAATAGGGTATTAAGAGTTAAATAATAAAGGATTAATAGACAATTATTATATATAAACGTATAAAGAGCTTAGCTAGGTCTCCAATTTATATCAGCAAAACAGCACCACTAACAACCACAACACAATTTCTATTCCATCCAATCCGTCTAACTCCTACCCCGGCGTCCATCAAATCCGTTTCGGACCTCGTCCACCAAAAAAAAACGTAATGCACGCAAAGTCAAGGTAAATAGGCGGCTAGGTAACGAGTTGGCCAATAGGGGAGGGCAAAGACCCACTTTAACATTCTACACAACACCGCTTCTACAACCCGACGTAAATAAGACAAGAGCTACCCACCAACCATTACCGGGGAGAGTTCCATAAGTATTCAAAATTATACAGAAATTATACTACTTCAAATTAATAATAGCCCATCCCCTAGCCGCTACAAAGCTGCACAAATTTTACATTATCCTAATTAGAAGGATTCCCCCCCAAACCGATCACCCCGCTATGCCGATCATAATTTTCAACCGCGTCGCGCGTTCCACGTCGACAACCCTCCTACTTCCAAGGACTATAACTATGCTATTTCCTACTTAAATGCTACTAAATTTAATATGGCTAATGTCGCTGAATAAAATATATAGTCCGCTATTAATTTAGTCAATTCCGGCGTTTCATTACGTAAGGCTGCGAGGCGCTATGGACTCGTATATGCTACGCTGTGGGGTCGTATTAACGGCGCGATTACCTATTACGAGCGCAACTTATTTAACCAACTACTTTCCGTTAAAGAAGAAAAGCTCCTAGTCAATTGGGTACTTAATAATAAAGCCGCCGCGAAAGCTCCCACGAAGCTACAATTACGTAGAATGGTATAAGCGATCCTCGCGCAAGGTGGTATTTCTAAGCCGGTTGGAAAGAACTGGGTTAATCGCTTTATCCTATGGTATAAGTCCCTTCGCCTTAAGAACTCTCAGGCTTTTGATTAAGATAGGGTAAAAGGAAATACTAAAAAAGCCTACAACGATTTTTATAAGCGCTTAAAGTACCAGATTGATGTTAAAAACGTACCTCCGAAGTATATTGCAAATATAGACGAGTATAGTATGCAAGAGACGGAGACTTACAATTACCAATACGTTATTAGGGACTCTTTAACTACCAAATCCTTTTGTAAGAAAGGTAAGCCGGCGCCTTGGGTCTCCGTGATTGAATCTGGTACTGCTAAGGGTCAAAGGCTTACTTTAGTAGTAATATTTACTGGTATAAGTCTCCAAGGCTAGTGGTACCCCGATTACTTTTGTATATAATTGGTAATTAAGAATTAAAAGTACGATTATTTAGCTACGGGTTTCTCAAACGCTAGAATAACACTTAGGTAGCTAAAAGAAGTCTTTATTCCGGAAATTTAACCCTTAAACCGCCGGTAATAGCGTATCCTTATTACTAATTGCGCCTCCGCTTACTATACCGAAGACTTTATATTTATAGCGTTTCGGAACAAGATTCAAGTCGTTTATTTGCCTTTTTATATTTTTTATAAGACCTAGCCGCTTGACCGCAGCGTATTCGTACCGATAAAATAGTATTTCCACGATAAAACCGCGTAGCTGGCGGGGATGCGCGTATTGGCGTTAGTTAATAAATAAAGGTAGCTTATAGCCTATAAAGACGCCTTTATTAAAGGCTTCACCCCTTGGAATTTGCGGAGTAGTTTCGCGTAGATTGGAATCTGGCCTTTCGATCCGTCACGTATTTTAAACGACCCCGAGGCTCTGGTAGGAAACCCTCCCCCTTTACGGCAGCGCTCCCTAACCCCTACCAACTACCCTCTGGCCGCGGTACGCGTAATAGTAATTTTAAAAAAGTCTTATAATATCTATAAGGCGCTGGATAACGCTTTATAATAATAATCTCCTTTAAGTTGTAACGTTAGGCGAGTTCTTTTGGTTGTAGGGAGGGCGTTGGATCGCGGTAACGTATAGAGGGTACTTTTAGAAGCCGAGATCGTACGATTACGAGAGGATTTAAGAGCCGATAAGCCACGTACTTGTAAAAGGGTGCGAGAAGATCCCAACGATAAGTTTTTAAGCCTAGAATCTATTGTGGAGGCGTAGGAAGCTTTAATACGGCCTCCGAAACGTAGGTGGAGGAAGAAGTCGCTGGATTTGGAAGATAAAGTGGAAGATCGCGTGCAGGAAGTTATTCATATACTTTACAGGTTCTACGAGGCTCTAGAGGACCATTGAATACAAATTTCTACTTTATTTGGCTGTATTTTTGTCGAGTTGTAGGTGGTAATAGCCTTGGGGTCCCCCCTGGCACATTTGATCGGCATGGCGGGGTGATCGGTTTGGGGGGGAATCCTTCTACAATATCGGATAACAGATATTCGCGGGGGGTTTTTATTAAATACCTTAACGTAATAAGGAGTATTAGCTTACACCTAATCCAAAACTCCCAATAAAACGTAGTATAATTTATCTAATTATTAATACCTAATAATACGAGTAATTTTCGTATAAGACGCATAATATATAACATAATACTAATAAGCTCACAGGTAATTCGTAATATTTTATTATTACTATAAATTCCGGGGCATTAGTATAATATTAGTATAAATAATGCAATTACTATAGCTGGCCATCTCTACTAAAGTTACGTAAAGTGGCTATAAAGGCGGGTGGATAAATATTTGCTAGGCTGGGGAGTTATATACTAAAGTAATTTTATATAAAACTTATTTTTAACTATAAAAGATAGTACCGACCTTACGGAACATACGATACTCCCGCCCTTTTAATTAGTAAATAGAACTATTTAAAAGAATTTACCTATATCAGGCGTAGGTTAATACGATTCTGCTAGCAGGTTATAAAGAATTAACTTAGGTTTTATTTAACTATAACATTAGCCGGCCCCATAAACATTACCGCCCAGAGACCTATTTCAGCAAAATACGCTTTTAGGGTAACGGAATACAGGTTCCTAGCTACGCGAGGCCGGTTACATATAAGAACGTTATAGCGACCAAACGGTAGGCGCCTAACATTACGTAACGCGTTTACCCTTCTCGCTACGCTTTATTCATCGGATATAGGGTACAGCCTCGTTAATAAGCCCGTTTATATTTAAGTTTGCTTGCGATTAAATTATATACTAGGCATTGGGTGCCGAATTGGTCCATGAGCCTGTATATATAAGGGGGATGGGGGTGGGACGCCCCGGAGAAAGTGCGCGTAATATTGGATCCTCCTTTCCCCTTCGCCCAAATAAGAAAAGGCGAGAGGAGATGTTTAAGCACATATAATTGGGGAAGTACGCTAAGAAATTTGTTATTAGGAGTTTTCAAAATCCTAGCCGAAACCGCCCACCAATATAATTAAAAACCTACCTAAGCTCTTCACACTCGGTCACCCAAAACCATTTATTGTTACCACCTCCGCTATTCAACTCTCAATATCCCTATATACCTATCCAAAAATAGCGTACCTTTTAACTAATTACATTATTATATACGTAGGTACCTATGTTAACTAAAATTCCCAATCTTCGGGGTAATTACTAAGTAAATCTATATAATATTAGTATAATTAGAAGCATAATTTAAAACGCTAGTTAAAGAGATACTTATATATTTGGCCGAAAAGTTGCAAAAGAAAGGGATGTAATTATAATATTAGTAATTATTTAGATTGCTGGGAAATTTACCTAAATAATTATCCCTATACGTATTAGATGGGTAAATAAATAATTATTATTAATTCGTCTCTTACCTTAACTTTTTTTTAGCTACTTATAGGTAGCTTTAATTTATTACACTATTAGTTTCTTTTCACTATTACTATTTATTTTTTTTTTTTTTTTACGTATTATTCATTATTTTTCCTAAATTATATATAAGTACCTACCCGCTTTAAGGTATATGTTTAGGGTTTTTGCTTAATATAGATTCTACTAGTAAATTTCACTAGACGCGGATCTAAACGCCTTAACTAGTAACCGTACCGTTTACGCCTATATCCCCGCCGCGTAACCTTATATACGCTATTACTACTATTATTATTACTATTTAACTAATAATTTGTATATAGTTGTTAAGGGATACGTTTAAGAGGCGTAGTAGGCGTATTTATTATTTTAATTAGTATTCCCTTCCCTTAATATTATTAAGATATATATAAAGCTAGGGTTAAAAAGGATTTACCCTTTTTATTAATAATTTTTTAGTTTAGTATTAGGGTAATGGTTTAATTAATCAGAATCTAAGTAATAATTAATATTTAACCTTAAATACCGAATTTATTTATATAAGGGAGGTAAGATGCGTTGGAAAAAGTAAAATGCGTAATATTAGAGTTATAATATTTTAATATTCGCTTTTACTAGGTAATTACCTTATATATTACTAATTAGTATTTATAGGAAATACTTAATAACTATTATTTGTTTAATAATTAGTATAGGTAATAGTAAAGTATGCGGTACAGGTATATATAGGATGTTAATGGAGATACTAGATTTAAATTTAAATTAATTTAACGTTTAGGTTGCGTTTATAAAGTTATAATTAACTTGCTTATTTTAGTATTACTTTATTTTAAAAAAGTTGGGGAAAGTAATTATTTTAATTATTTTTTATTTTATTTAGTAAATATGATAAAGGTAGATATAGTTTTTATAAGAGATTAAGAAAGTTATATATAATATTATATATTTTAAATTATTTTAATTAAAAAGGGATTTAAAGGTTTATTTATTATAATTTTATTAAAAGTTTCTTTTAAAAATAAAATTATAATTAATATATTAACCCTTTTTATTTATTATTAATATAAATTTTATAAGTAGTTTTTCCTTAATAGCAAATATAAGATCCTTCCCGAGATTTTCGTTTTTTATATTAAATAATTACGTTATTAAAAAGCGATAGCCCAATATTAAGATTTTAACGTAAAGGGGTATAGGTTAAAGAAAAGTATAATTAAGTAATGATAATATCTTTCATATAGGTTTATTAGGAATTGGGTAGGTTGTAGGTTTTAGATAATAAATAAAATAATATTTTTTTTAATTTATTAAAAAGTATTTACGTAAGATATTTTTTTATATATTATAATATTTATTTAATTTATTTTACTAAAAATTAATTATTATATAATTAATATATATATTATAATATTTATTTAATTTATTTTACTAAAAATTAATTATTATATAATTAATATATATATTATTAGTATTTAAAATATAATTTAAGAAAAGAGTAGAGTTTTTTTTAACTTTCCTATTTAATTAAGGTAAATTACGGATAAAAACACTATTATTTAGAATTAAGGTACCCTTAAGGTAGAAAGGGTTATATATATAATAAAGGGTATAGTGATTAATATTAAGGGTGTGATGGTTGTAGATAGTATAATAATTAATAAGGGTAGAAATTGATTTATTTAATTAATAAGAATTTCAAGGTTAAAAACGGCTTATAGTAAATAAATTGTATTAAAATTCGATAAAGTTATATATTTATTTAGTTTTAAAAATATTAATTATAAATAAAAAATATAATAAAAAATTATAAAACGTATAAAGTTTAGAATAATTATTAATTTTTCATAAATAATCTTTATTTTATTAGTAAGTTTATTAAAGTAATATTTTAAACACGTTATAATTTTAATATATAAGGTTTTTTAATAACCTTTATTAGGGGGCGATTGGTTTGTATTAATATATAGAAACTTAATAATTATATACGTTATTAATATAAAGTTATTTATAATAAGGTTTATATTACAAGTAAAAGGGAAGAGGCAGCGTATAAAGAAATTATATATTATAGTAAAGCGAGGCCTAATATTACCCCTAATAATAATTATAATACGGTTTTTTAGTAATGTATTAGTATTTATAGTATTTAATAAGTGGATAATATTATATATTAGCGGAGGTAAGAGGAAAAAGAGGAATTATAGGCGGTTAGATATTTTTTTTCCAGTAGTATATTATTTTAATTAATTTACTACGTAGATATATTTACGGATAATTTTATTACGGGAATAATTATTATATTATCGTTTCTAGCGCTAAAATTCCTATAACTAAAATAAGCTCCTTATCTCTTTAAAACGTAAGCTAATATACCTTATCTTAGCGCTATTAAAGGTAAGGCCTCTTTGCCTAAATCCGGGTACTTTAGCAAACCATTCCATTAGTCCTATAAGTACCCTAGGTATTTACGATAACCTGGAGCATATGAGTTAGTGTCGTAAACTTCCTTGGTTGGGGGTACGTATCTTAAGCTCCATTAAATGTGATAAATAGCTGGGGATGTATTGCGCTTAGGTATTATTATCCTGCTGTATAAGTTAAATAGGCAAACTTGGCTGCCTTACGAAACCTTAAGGGCGTCCTTAAGAATTTATTTTTTTAGTAACGTTATTATAAAAGCCTTGAATGTTCTATTAACGAAATGCCGGAAAACCTAACCACCTCCCCGCAGTAATTACGTCCAAGCGTTGGAAGTGGGTGTTTAGGGAGGAGTGGTATCCAGGTTTATGCGAAAAATATTGCAATGAGGCACTTGACTGCCAGCTCTTTAAAGCCTCCTTATCCGAACATGGACGTGGCATTTGGCCGGGTGTTGGTGAGCCAGTCTGAGGGTGCGAATTCCTGGGCGCCCATCCAGTTCGCCAGCCTACCGTTCCTTAATACCAGAGCGTTATGAAAAAAATACCCCAGGGCTTCTACCCAGATAATACAAGAGGCGGTTGCGTATTCCTGATATAGAGGAACTCCAGCTTGGGAAAGTAGAACTCTGAATCAACTTATCGCTTATCCCTAAAATAGGCGGCTTAGAGCCAATTAAGTTCGTAGACGGCCCCTTACTACGGATAGTGTCCTTTCCCTTCCCCTATTAGTATATACTATTTAAAAGCGTTTAGCGTTACGATAATAAGGACCCCAGATTTGTTAATATATAGATATTAGTTAATAGGTGATAATATGAAAAAGATACCCCTTTTTACCAGGGTTTGTGCTAGAGGCGGCGGTATTAGTTAGGTAGTGAGTCTCTTATTTTATGTTAATTGTTTGATACTTAAAATTAACCTGTATGATATCTACGTTATCTTTCCCCCCCCTGTCGCTACCCTTCAGATCACCGCCTTTAGCCCCTCGTCGCCGCGCTACATCACTGCCTTTACCACCCTGTCACCGCCCTGCGTCACCGCCTTCACCCCCTGTTGCCGCCCTTCAGACCACCGCCATCCTTCACCCCCCTAACCCATCTAGTGCTTGATAATTGTTTCCCCAATCAATATCATCCATATATCTGCATTGCTATGCGCGTAAAAAGTATTACGTATAGTTACGCGGGGCTGCGCAGAGTTACGATCTTTGTTTCCAGCAATCCAGACTATATAAGCTACGGATCCCCAGGGCGCCTACTTCTCTAAGCCCAGCCCTAATTAACTTACAATTGCAATAAGTTAGTTTAACTCCGGAACCGTTAGTTTTATTAGTAACCTTAATCTTAGTAGCTAAAAAGTGATTAAATGGGGAAGCCTATTGGTCCCGTATTATAGATTAACTAGCTTGTACTAAGCCTTGGACGTATAGGGTTGGCTTATAATTGTAATACAGGGTCCAACCTTTGTTGAGTCGCGCTTCTTTCCTCGCATACCACCTAAAATGCATATTTAGTTTACCCGCGCCAATTTACCAATAAGCCCGTGCTATATCGCGAATGGCGTCGGACCTAGTCACATATCTATTATCATTCAAGAGAACTCACGTATCTTTCCAATACGTAAGCTGCCTCTTGTGGTTAGCAGCTGATATTTCCTCTCTGCTGGTGGTTGCAGAGTTGTGGGGGCTGGGTTGGACGGGTGTGGATCTGCCTCGCCCCAATATACGAAGTGCTTAGCCGTATACATCCGTACCGTGCCGCGCATATTTCCGAGTGGGGGTTTAATTAATACATAAAATAAAATGATTGGCTAGTTAAGTTACAGCTTGCTGGGAGTAGACGAAGCGAAATAATTGGCTAGTTAAGTTACAGCTTACTGGGAGTAGATGAAGAGAGAGTTTGACGAAATTGCGGTATAAGTAATTAGTAGGCCAAAAATCAACGTAAACCTTTACTTTAAACGCTAGTAAGTTACTGAGCCCGATTTCCATTATCTCCACCTTAATATAATACGTTAGGAAGATTATTTTTTATATCCGCTGATTTTCGCTAGCTTTAACGATAGCCTTTAAACGATACATTATACAAAGGCGCCTGCGTAAAAGTTATCGCAAATAATTAGTAGTACTAAATTGGCTAATATCTATTTCCTAATTATATTTAATTACGGTTTATAGCTAATTTAACTAATTACTACTTTAATATAAATTTTTCGTTAAGTAAATCTTATTATTGCTTTTTAACCCACGCCCTTATAAGTTATCTTAATTCTAGGATCAACCTACCGCGGTATATTCCAAACGTAAATAATAACTTATAGCAACTTAACACCCGCGTTTTAATAATATTATTAAATAGATTAATAGAGTTTTAATTACGTTTTTAATTATATTAAAAGCTTTGCTTTTTTTAATATTTTAATAATATAATAGGGGAAAAATCGTTTTTAGGTATTACTAAAAGTAATTTAGTTAAAAAAATAAATTTTTAAAACGGATAATAAGCGTTACGATAAGGAAAAGGTAATATTATTATAAAAAATTTCGGTAAATATAATAATTAAAAACGAAAAGGATAAGGAGGTAAATAATTTACGGAAGTAATTAAATAACGTTATTAATAAAATTAAGAAAGTTTAGAACCTAGAAGAAAAATTTAGTAAAAAGTTAGTTAAGCTAAAGGAAAAGCGTAAAGTAGTTAAAAAACGTAACGATAAATGGATTTTAAGTATATTTAATTTTACAGTAAGTATAGGTTAATATTTGGAAATTAAATTACTAATTTTATTAAGAAAGGTATTAATATAAAAATCTTAGTAATAGAATTTAATAATTATATTTTATTATTAGATAATACCTTTTAAAAGGAAATAATACGTTTATTAAATTGTTTTTTTAAATAATTTTTAATTAGTTTTAATATAGGTAAATAAAAACGTTATTATATTATAATAAAGTTTATTTTACTGGTTTTTAATAACTAAACGGATGGCGATTTAGCCTTTAGGTAGTTTTATATTATACGTTAACGTAAATAGGGCTGGTATATTATTATTATTTTTTTAAGAGAAGGATCTTTTAAAGAATTGGGATTAAAAGGTAGTATTGTTAAGGTATTTACCTTTATTTTAACTAATAGTGAGATTTTAGTTATAATTTTTTAAAGATAAATAGAATATAAACGGATTAAAGGATAAAATTCCGCTAAAATTGCTCATTTAGAGGTCTTTAAAGAATATATTACTATTAGCGTTAATTAGATTAAATAGTAATATAATTAACAGTTATAATATCGTTATAAAGTGGTAGGAAAAGCTGAAATTTAAAAGAAAGGTATATTATTTTATTTCGTAATATACTTACTTTAATAATATATAGTTGGTAGATAGTATAGTTTTAATTTATGGGTAATTGGATGTTGATTGATGGTGCGTTACGGTGGTTGATTTACTACAGGTTATTAGCGGTTAATTTAACGATAATATTGTAAATATGTACCTGTTACGATACCTTAAGTTACCCCCTAATGTTAAGGTTTAAAACTTTTTTTTTATGAATTATTTGGTTGCGATTGGATATTTAACGTTGATGTTTTATCCTATGATTACTTTTTGATTTCTATTTATAATTTTTAGTACTGGTTTCTGGTTATTGTTTGTTATCCTTTTTCTTTTTTGTACTCGTTTGTTGAGAGTGGTAAGGTATTTCAGATTTTTATTCTTAATTTTATAAAGCAGATATACGGAAACGTTACTATGGCTTTAAACCATTACTTTTGTAAAGTTGTGAGTTAAAGGTTTAATTGTAAAGTCTCGTTATTAAATAAACCTGGAGTACAAGTTAAAGTTCCTAAATAGACGAATTTAATAAATTACAGCGTTTTTATCTTATACTGGGCCAAGGGGTTCCTACTTTAACTAGAAGAGTTTATCCGGAACGTTACCAACTGGGAAATAAATAAGGATTATTGGGAGGTTAATCCTAAAAAGGTGCGTAAGGATATCCAAAAGAGTCTGCAGACTCTCATTAATACGATATAATTAAGGTAAGCGACGATAAATCTACTTTCGGCAACTCGGAAAAAGTCACCTGAACCTTCCATACCTTACAGAGAGCTGGTGTAGCCTTGTAAGGCTTATAGTAATAGCTGTGGAGCTGTAATTCTTGTGTAGTTAATTACATGTAAATAGAGTATAAGTCTTGTACAGGCTACCCAAAGCATCGTAGCTCATCTGCCTACGCAACGCGTTGGCTGATTTATTAACCATGTATATTGTAGTCGTGTCAGCTCTTGCTGCGGGGCGGCAGCAGGGCTTGCCGCACATATATTCATGCTATTGGCGAATGTAAGCCCGGTCGATATTAAGGCATGTGTGTTGGTTCATCAGCTTTTTTCTTCGCTGCTGGGCTAATAGGTGTAAGCCCCTAGGTACTCTTCTGAGTCTCTTGTTTGTTCTTCCGTCTGGCCGTTGTTACCAGGCAAACGTGTGTTTAACTGTTAGCTATGCGCTGTATATTGCTGCACGTACCTAGCGAATTGCGAGTTAATTGCGGATGGCGCCCTAATATTTGGGACTGATAAGGGGGTCCCGCGTTACAGTAAGGGTTCTATGGGGAAGCGAGGCTGTATCTGCGTAACTAAATAATATCCCTCTCCTTAAACTAATCTTGAGCCCGGTTGCTTGGCCTACAGTGTCTTGGCGTTATACCGCTTTACCCTTTACTACTTTTCTGGGGTTTTAAAGGTTAGTGCGGTGAATTGGCAGGGTGTTTAGCCAGGGGGTCTAGCGGGGCGTTGTCACTGTTTAGCAGCTGAGCGTGCTGTTGGTACTGCTGAATCTTCCAGCGGGCTAACCCCGTTATGGGCATCGCGTTAAGCCAAATCTTTGCGGATTACTTAGTCCCCGAACCTGTGCTATACCCAATAAAAAGGGTAAACTTAACACAACTCGGTTACAAAAACCTACTGTAGGTACTTGCCCCATAGGGGGTTTGAGCCGTGCTGGCACCGTGCAAAATCCTAGAACCGTGCAACCCCCGTGCAAGCGATCTGATTGGCCCAATTTTAAGCCCTCTTCTGGGTCGTGGCTTCCAGAGTTATGAATAGCTTCATCAACCAGTCAGCTAGGCCCTGCTACCAGCCAGGCTAATCGTCGTCGCCCACCAGCCCAGTCGTCGCCGGCTATTAAAAGGGTGGTCGTTGCCGAGCCTTGGCTGAAAAAAAACTTTCCATCTTCCACATTATCACTAGTCGGCCTTCGGGCGATGCGCATCAATCGCCCCGATCAATCGTTCGTATGTTCCCGTCCCCTGCATTGGTTGCGCACTGATTTTGTATGCAGATTCAATGATCCGGCCGGGAATCGTCAGGACGATCGATTAATCGGCCATGCAGTGATGCGACAGCGATGGCGACGGCGATGGCGATGATCTTGGGGTCGGGTGGTGGTGGTGATTCTGATTGACCAGTTCAGGTAGATAGCCAATAAAAAGCAGTGCCAAGACCAGCCACAACAACTTGATTGGCCAGAGGTCAAATTGGGCCAATCAGATCGCTTGTACGGTTACAGGACTTTGCACGGTGCCAGCGCGGCTTACACCCAGTTGCGAGAGATAACTGCAGCACGGTTTCCACCTGTAACTGTATAAAAAACCCCCCCACGCCTATATTGTACCGCTGCGGGAATTGCAGCGGGTGGGCTAGAATCGCTGGGCCCAACTGGGCTCGGAAGAAAATGTATACCAATAGCATAGGTTTGTCTCAGCGACCGGGCGAGAGTAGTTAGCCTTAGCGAGACTAGCTCGGCAAGAGATATTACCATGTCGTCTAAGCCGGACCAAGTATATTCAATTCTCTGCCGTCAGATTTTAGCTAACCGGCGAACTCGCAGATTGGAGTACTATAAACCATCACCTGAACTTGCGCGCGATTTGAAAGCCAGGCCCGCTAGAAGAAAGAAGAATGGCAATGTGACAAAGCTGCTAAGAGACTACTGGCTGGTCCATTTCGACGGAGATTGACGGAAGCGAAGAAGATTACAGAGGCTGGAGCCCGCTCGGGTCAAGCCTATCAGCATTACCTGACGAGAGCACTGCGCGCAATAATTACCGGCTAAATTAATATAAATTGGATACGGATGAATCGGAGCCGCGGGAGTGGTTGCAGGCGTACCCGACATTGCCTAGAGTGGAGCGAGGCGTGTTGCTACTTATATAATGGCATATTCGGAAGTTCTCCGTCAGTACGGAGGTACGGAACGGGGGGAGGGGTGGGAGGGTAGGAAAGAGGCTGAAACAGCTTAATCTGTTCTCCTTACATTATTAATACGTTAATTAGTAATATAGCCTCCTAGATAGGATAAAGGTCTAGTTATATCCGTTTCGCCTTTCAGAAACCCCTTTGATAATAAAAACCCTCGTTTAATATATGAGTTACTACTTTGGTGTCCCTTATAAAGATATCCGCTGTCGAAATTTACTATCGCTTGCGATAATAGAGGAATACAGTACCTTTCAATTCAACCTATTACCCACCCCAATAATGCTGCGTAATTCCGATACCATTTATGAACCGGCCGCGTTATCGATTACGGACCTTACGACTATATCCTTTACCCCAAATCCGCTACTACGAGCTCCTAATTAACCCGGGAAGTTACCGTTACCTGGAGTTAATAATATAATAGGGACGAAGGAATGGGAAATATAAATGGGAATTTATAACGGTTATCTCGTCCTAGATATGATTTATTTTTATAAAATAGATTAAAGGCCTGTGGTTTTGATGTAAGATAATATTGTGAGGAGCTTTTGCAGCGATGGAGGTTAGGGGTATCCGGTTATGACTTTTGGTAAAGTAATATAAGTTTGAAAGTATACTTAAGAAGTATATTAGGGTGGAGATTGAGCCCCAAATTAGGCGCTTGACGTGGGTGGATAAATATATACTCTCCTCCGTCTCGTTAAAGTACTATCGAAATTCGCTTAATTACGATTGAGATATGTACTTTCCAGTGTATTTATACTCTCTTCGGTATCTTAGGACCGGTAACAAACTTCAAGGTATAGAAGACTGCCTGGCAACCTAGTATCGGATAAATCCTGAAAACCGCGATTTAGACCCAGGAGAGGAGGGTTGCCGTGAAGCGTCAGATTAGCTCGCAGGGCTAGCTCACCAATATACGTGTGGTTGTAGACGGGTATTTGTTGATGAAGCTATGGGTCACAATGGTGATGGAGGCAAGTTATGGAGAAAAAGATGGATGAGTGCTTCATTCTTCTATCTAAGAGAGGGCGAGCCGTGGTTATTATAATTGTGACCATCAGCCCATCGGCCTCTGCAAGAGGCCGAAGGCCGAGGTGCCGAGGCGCTAGTGCGCAGTGGCGTTCTTAGCGTGGTAGAATACGAGGTTTTATTGCAGGGCCTTGTTGTGCTGTGCAGCGGGCTGCACAGCATTGTTATGCTGCTGCACAGCATTGTTATGCTGCTGTACAGCACAA
>Ga0247765_1001077_pt1 | contig 15562 bp, 13 predicted proteins | sample UWRJL106311C6_FD_179949 | JGI IMG/M metagenome (GOLD analysis project Ga0247765, IMG submission 179949) | Plant litter microbial communities from Arlington Agricultural Research Station in Wisconsin, United States - UWRJ-L106-311C-6 | ecosystem: Environmental > Terrestrial > Plant litter >... | reverse complement strand
ATCGTCATCTGTCGACGAAGCGGCTGCTTCGCCCGCGTCTGACTCTGTCACGATTGCCGAATCTTCGGGCTCCGACTTGATCGATATTTCTGCCAACCGTTTCGCGTTCACGCGCGAGATTAGTTCGTTTCCGCGAGCGGTGAGACTCCAGTAAATGCCCTTGTCGGATACTGGGTGCTTTCGGCCTGACGGCGTCATGAGTCCAAGCGCCATGAAATCGGCGAGGATATCGGCCACCTCGTTAGTAGGCACTATCTCGGCGCGCGGCGTCGTGCCATCCGCCTCTTCTCTAACGGAGTTAATGGCTAGCAGGTGCCCGAGATGCTCTGTCGTCGAATCCACGATCATATTTGGCGCAAATATGCGAAAAATAGTCAACATATTATGGTTTTCTGATTCCTGCCATCCCGTTTTTCCCGCCACTCGCACGAAATACTCCTGCTTGTTCCCTCGCAACGTGATGAGAAGGTTGTCCAAAGCGCGCTCGTTGTCTCGCTCCGACTCGCCGATCACCCGAGAGAGCTGAGCTCGAAGCGACGCATTCTCCGCACTGAGCCGCGAGATTTCGGCGGTAACTTCGGGCCCGAGGGCTGATGAGCCGCGAATCCAGCCAGTGCGAGGGTTACTTGTAAAGGCTTTAACCAGCGCCACCGACGACTTGCCGTAAAGGTCATCGGCCGAAGTCCAGAAGCCGACAGGCTTTTTCTCAATGAGTGACTTGAAGTCCGCTAGCTGTACTGCCCAGGGAGGTTAGTTAATCGGGTGATCGGGGGGTTGCCTCCGATGGCGGTGTGGGGCCTGTGGTGATTGTATTCGTGGATCCATCCGGGGAGTGCTGCTCGGCGGGCTGATTCCGAGTTGTAGTGGCGGGAGAAAGCCCAGCCGTCGGCGAGGGTGCGGTGGAAGCGTTCGATCTTCCCGTTGGTCTGTGGCCGGTAGGGGCGGGTCTTCTTCGCTTTGATTCCGAGCTCGGCGCAGGTGTCTCGCCAAAGGTGAGACCTGTAGGCGGAGCCGTTGTCGGAGAGGACCCGCTCAACGGTGACCCCGCGGTCGGCGAACCATGAGATCGCCCGCAGGAGGACCCCGACGGCGGTGGCCGCGGTCTCGTCGCCGTGGATCTCTGCATAGGCGACGCGGGAGTGGTCGTCGATGACGGTATGGACGAACGCCGTCCCGATCAGTTCGTGGTGATACTTATCCCGCGCGGTCCCCGGCGTGGTTCGTCGATTCTTCCCTCCCTGAACTTTGCCGACGGTCCGCCATCCGCCACCGTCAGGGATATTGCCGAGCTTCCTCACATCGACGTGGATCAAATCGCCCGGTTTCTCATGCTCGTAACGGCGCACCGGCTCCCCCGTGCGGACGTCGACATGGCGGAGCCGGTTGAGGCGGCAGCGGGTCAGCACCGCATGGACTGTCGACGCCGGCACGCCCAGACGGGCGCCAATCCCGACCGGCCCGAGCCTTTTCTTCCACCGCAGGTGCACGATCTTCCGCACCAGCTCCGGTCGGGTCTTGGTCGGGCTGCGGAGCGGGCGCGATGAACGATCCTGCATGCCATCGCGGCCCATCGCCGCATACCGGTCGGCCCACCGCTTCGCGGTCGGCCACGACACATGGAAGAAGACTGCCGCCTGGGCGACAGACCAACCGTCGTCGACGATCAGTCTCCCGATCCGCAGACGTTGAACGGGGGCAAGAGCAGCATTAGCGTGAGACACGAAGACCTCCGGAATGTGGTTGGGGAACTAGACAGCTCCACCCTCCACCGGAGGTCTTCGTCATTTCAAGACGTCACACATCAACCAACGTCCCTGGGCAGTACAGCTAGCCGTCCGGCCGCCAGTGGCTCAGTGTCGACCAGATCGGCGGCCCAGGGTGTCGCCGGATCTATCACAAAGCCAATTACCGGGATTCCTTTGGAGACCGCATATTCGTACTCTTTGCGTGTGTAGCTGATGTCATCAACGAGGGAACCATATCGGTGGAATACTTGCTACTTCGCAGCCATGAGTCTCCTGTGGCGAGCTTTTGCGAACTTGCGTTGCTCTCATCTTGCCGCGTGTCGAGTCTTGCTCACTGCGCATGCGCGGTGAAGTAATACCTCTTGGCGCGAAGGCCCTGCGTGTCTAGCCCGATGGTGGAGGTAGATCCTGGGCTGTACGGACCCGTCGGATTATTGGGACTCTATGCAACCCGGATTTCGGATCGGCCGCCTCGTCTCGGTACTTGGTCGGGGTCGATCCAGGGAGGTGGAACGAAGTACGGCACGTGCTCGCGCATGAGTATTTGCCACCCGTCATCGTGGATGCGGTGGTGGTGGAACGAACACAACGGGATCCCGTTGGCCAGGTCTGTCGGTCCGCCCTGTGACCACCAGTTCAGGTGATGCACCTCCGTGTAGGACGGCGGGTGTTCGCAGGCGGGGAACGCACACCCGCCATATCGTTCCGCCAACGCCTGCCGCTGTGCGGTGCTGAACAATCTGCGGGACCGGCCCAGATCCAGGACTTCGCTGTCCCCGCCGAGAACGACCGGGATGATGTTCGCCTCGACGGCGAGTGTGCGGGCGGTGCTGGCGGAGATGCTCGTGCCGATGCCGTCGATCTGCGCCGTACCGCACCCGCCCTGCATCGCGTTCAGGTCGTCGCGGAGCTGGTCGAGGGTCATCCGCACCACCATCGTCACCAACGGGACAGCCGGCGTCACACCTGAAGTGCCGATGCCGGCTCTAAACAGGTCTTCGGCGGCGTCGGCCCGCCGTTGTGGCATGGTGCGGTCATCAAGGTCCGCTATGCCGTCGGTCGCTAGACCCTGTTGGTCGCGGTCGCGTTTCTGCCGCACCTGCTCACCCACGAGATGATCGATTCCGGCGCGGACGAGCCCGGCTGTTTCCGGTGGCATTGTCCAGACGAACCGGGTCATCCCGTCCGGCAGTTGCGCCATCGTCAACGAACGACGCTGCCGACGGATCGCATCCCTCGGTTCGGCACCTTCTTGGTCGAGGCGGTCGCGAACCTGTCTGGCGATCCCGGCGACCTGTTTCACCGTCAACCCGGGTGCGTGTTCAGCCAGAACACGTTCCCCGGCGAGACGGGCCTCGGCGCTGCAGAACGGCGCAGCCTGCTCGAGTTCGTGAATGATGACGGCGGCGGCGTCGACACTGACCACTCCCGTTGCGACCGCTTGGCCCATCGTCGGGTACTGGGCGGGCAGTGCAGACCCGTCCAGCGTCCTCGCCTCCCAGGTCGCTTCACCGACCGCACACAACCGCGCACTCTCCGAAGGGGTGATTTGCCACAACTCCGCCAGAAACAGTCCCGGCTTGGAGTGCCCGGCACGCCGCGCCAACCCAGCGGCACCGAGGTGGAGTGAAGAACGGTGAGCGAGTTCACCGGCGACCTGCGTTTGCGCATGTTCTAGCGCCCGCCGCACCCTGCCCAGGTCCGCGGTCAGGGTGAGAAACTGATCCGACGACAGGCTCGCAAGCTCAACCTCACCCCACGTCTCAGCGAACGCACTGATGCGCGTCGCGAGTGCGGTGGCGGAGAGGTTCATTGGGGAAGTCTCTCACCGGCCACCGACATCCAACCGCACCAATAATGCTGGCCAGAAGCTGTTTATAACTCTGCCACTCGCCGAACTTGTGGAGGAGTAGAGGGCCCCTTCGACGTGCTCGGGTGACTGAAGCGCGCGGAGCTATCCGAATGGCAAGCCCGCCCAGAACCATGCCGAAACTCGAGTTCAGCAATCCCCAGCTCCCCACCTGAGACTCCGCGAACTACCGAGACCCCCGTCCCTGGAAGAATGGACCCATGGCAACCCAGGTGAACCCGCCCCGCGGGATGCGAGACTTCCTGCCCGCAGAGAAGAAGCGGCGCGAAGACGTGCTGTCGGTCATCCGTTCGGTGTATGCGGCGCACGGCTTCGAGGAGATCGAGACGCCCGTCATGGAAGACTCCGAGCGCCTGCACGCCGGCCTCGGCGGCGACAACGAGAAGCTCGCCTTCGGGGTGATGAAGCGCGGACTCACCGCCGACGACCTCTCCGGTGCCACCGAGGCCCTCGACCTGGTCGACCTCGGGCTGCGCTTCGACCTCACCGTGCCGCTCGCCCGCTTCTACGCCACGCACCGCGCGGAGCTGCCCACCGTGTTCCGCGCCATCCAGATCGCCTCGGTCTGGCGGGCTGAGCGCCCGCAGAAGGGGCGCTACCGCCAGTTCATCCAGGCCGATATCGACATCATCGGCGAGGCCGGCCCGCTCGCCGAGATCGAGCTGATGACCGCCACCGGTGCCACGCTCTCCGCGCTCGGCCTCACCGGCTGGACGATCCGCGTCAACGACCGTCGCCTCCTGTTCGGCATGCTCGACGCCCTCGGCTTCGACGCAGCCGACTACGACTCGGCGCTCATCACCATCGACAAGCTCGACAAGATCGGGCAGGACGGCGTCGTCGCCGAGCTGCGCGCGAAGGGGCTGCCCGGCGACGCGCTGGAGGAGTTCTTCCGCCGCCCGCAGACCATGGAGTACCTGCCCTTCGGCGAGCGTGCCATCGCCCGGGCGCTGCCCGCCGGGGTCGACCCCGTCGCGATAGCCGAACTCGCCGCGATCGGCCTCGCCGTCGACGAGGGGCAGGGCGCTCCCGTCGTGCAGTTCGACCCGTTCCTGGTGCGCGGCATGGGCTATTACACCGGCACGATCTTCGAGATCGCGCACCCCTCGTCCACCAGCGCACTCGGCGGCGGCGGTCGCTACGACGGCATGATCGGCCGCTTCCTCGGCACGGATGTCCCGGCCGCCGGCTTCTCCATCGGCTTCGAGCGTCTGGTCGACCTGGTCGACTTTCCCGACGACGCGACGACGGATGCTGTCGCGCTCCTCTATGACGCCGACGTCGAGTTGTCGACGCTGATGGCGCTCAAGGCCGGCCTCATCGCGGAGGGCAAGACCGTGCGGCTGGAGAAAGCGCCCCGCAACCTCAAGCCGCTGTTGGCGCAGCTGGCGGCATCCGGGTACGGATCGGTCGCCTCGGTGACCGCCGCCACCACGAACACCGGGGAACTGACCTTCCGACCCCTAGGGCAGTAACGCGGACACCGCGCCCGAGTAGGATTGCGTGCGCATTGCCGGTCCGCGCCAAGCGGGCCGCAGCAGTAGTCGGACGATCTGAAGGAGACCCCCGTCGTGGCATTGATCGAGGCAGTTGGCGCTCGCGAAATTCTGGATTCTCGGGGCAACCCGACCGTCGAGGTCGAGGTTCTGCTCGACGACGGTGTCGTTGCTCGCGCGGCGGTGCCCTCGGGCGCGTCGACCGGTGCCTTCGAGGCCTACGAACTGCGCGACGGCGACAAGAAGCGCTACGGCGGCAAGGGTGTGGAGAAGGCCGTCGACGCCGTCATCGACGTGCTCGGCCCGGCCATCGAGGGCTTCGACGCCACCGACCAGCGCCTGATCGACGCGGAGATGATCGCGCTCGACGGCACCGAGAACAAGAAGAAGCTCGGCGCGAACGCCATCCTCGGTGTCTCGCTGGCCGTGGCGAAGGCCTCGGCCGACTCGCTCAACCTGCCGCTGTTCCGCTACCTCGGTGGCCCGAACGCGCACACCCTGCCGGTGCCGATGCTCAACGTGATCAACGGTGGCGCGCATGCAGACACCAGCGTCGACATCCAGGAGTTCATGATCCTGCCGATCGGCGCGGAGACCTTCAGCGAGGGCCTGCGCTGGGGCGTCGAGACCTACCACGCGCTCAAGGCGCTGCTGCACTCGAAGGGCCTCTCCACCGGCCTGGGCGACGAGGGCGGCTTCGCCCCCGACCTCGCCGGCGGACGCGCGGCGCTCGACCTGCTCGTCGAGGCGATCACCGCGGCAGGCTTCACCCCGGGCAAAGACATCGCACTCGGCCTCGACGTCGCGTCGACCGAGTTCTTCGAGAACGGCGTCTACAACTTCGAGAAGCAGCAGCTCAGCGCCGCCCAGCTCACCGATTACTTCGTGGGCCTGGTGAACGACTACCCGCTGGTCACCATCGAAGACCCGCTGGCCGAAGACGACTGGGAGGGCTACGTGCACCTCACCGAGCAGCTCGGTTCCCGCGTGCAGATCGTCGGCGACGATCTCTTCGTCACCAACCCGAAGCGCCTGCAGCAGGGGATCGACCAACACGTCGCCAACTCGATCCTGGTGAAGGTCAACCAGATCGGTACCCTCACCGAGACGCTGGATGCCGTGGCCCTGGCCCAGCGCAGCGGCTACACCGCGATCCTGTCGCACCGTTCCGGTGAGACCGAAGACACCACGATCGCCGACCTCGCCGTCGCCACCGATTGCGGCCAGATCAAGACCGGTGCCCCGGCCCGCAGCGACCGCGTTGCCAAGTACAACCAGCTGCTGCGCATCGAGGAGGAGCTCGGCGACGCCGCGGTCTACGCCGGTCGCCGCGCCTTCCCGCGCTACCAGGGCTAGCACTTCGTTGGTTGAGTAGCGCCCGAGGAACGAGGACGCGTATCGAAATCCGGTTTCGATACGGCTGCTCCTTCGTCGCGGCCTACTCAACCAGCGAGCTCAGGTCACCGGCGTGCGCCCGTCGTATTTCCAGAAACCCCACTTAGGCTCATCATCATGGCGAGAACTCCGCGGCGCGCGATCCCGAAGCCCCCGCGTATCCGCACGCAGCGAGTGTCGGTGCGGATGCCGGAGGAGGCCGCGCACGGACAGTGGCTGCGCAGCATCCGGCTCTCCGGCTTCACCATTATCGCCCTGGGACTGATCGTGCTCGCGGTCGTGGTGCTCGCGCCGAGCCTGCGCATCTACATCGAACAGCGGCAGCAGATCGCCGCTCTCGAGGCGGCGGTGCGCGACGCCAAGGCCTCGGTCGGCGAGCTCACCCAGCAGAACGCGCGCTGGGACGATCCGACCTACATCGAGGCGCAGGCCCGCGAGCGGCTCGACTACGTGTTCCCCGGCGATTTCAGTTTTCTCGTGATCGACGACGGGGCCACCGCTCCCGTGACGGCCGCGCAGCCGATCAGCAAGGACATCCAGACCACCAACGTCGACTGGGTGCAGTCGATGCTGTCGTCGGTCTTCACCGCCGGGCTCAGCGAGGCTCCGCGCGACGAACTCATCGCGCCGACCATCGGCGTTCCGACCACCACCCCGACAGGCAGCCCCACCCCATGACCACCCCGCCCTTCGACGCCCCCACGGCCGACGACATCGCCACCGTGTCGCACCAGCTCGGCCGCCCGGCCCGCAACGTGATCGGCATCGCCGCGCGCTGCGTCTGCGGCGCCCCGACGGTCGTCTCCACCAGCCCGCGCCTCGCCGACGGCACTCCGTTCCCGACGCTCTATTACCTGTCGCACCCCGCCGCTACCGCCGCCATCTCCACGCTCGAGGCGAACGGCGTCATGACCGAGCTGGCCGCGCGGCTCGAGGAGCCCGCGATGGCCGAGGCCTACGCCGCCGCCCACGCCGCCTACCTCGCCGACCGCGAAGGCATCGACCACGTCGAGGAGATCGCGGGCATCTCCGCCGGTGGCATGCCGGTGCGGGTGAAGTGCCTACACGCGCTGGCCGGGCACGCCCTCGCCGCCGGCCCCGGCGTCAACCCGATCGGCGACCTTGCCCTCGAGCTCGCCGCCTGGTCGCCGCTGGTCTGCCAGTGCGCCGATTATTCAGACGCCGACTACGCCGAACCCGACCCCAGCACCGCCTGATGCGTCGTCGGGGGAGGGCTGCGGCGGTCGCGATTGCGGCCGTGCTCGGCATCGCCGGCACCCTCCTCGTCGCCAGCCCGGCATCCGCCGACAGCATCCGTGACCGCGAGTACTGGCTGAGCGGCTACGGCTTCACCACCGCCTGGAACGGCACCCGCGGCGCGGGCGCCACCGTCGCCGTGATCGACACCGGCGTCGACGGCTCCGTGCCCGACCTGGCCGGCGCCGTCACCGGGGGAACGGATGTCTCCGGCGTCGGTTCCCCGAACGGCCAGAAGCCCGTCGGCGAGGACAGCGCCCACGGCACCATGGTCGCCTCCCTGCTCGCCGGGCGTGGCCACGGTTCGGGGGCGGGAGTGATCGGGGTGGCTCCTGCCGCGAACATCCTCGCCGTCTCGGTCGGGTTCGGTGTCGGCGCTGTCGACTCCGACGACCAGATCGCCCAGGCCGTGCGCTGGTCGGTCGATCACGGCGCGGACATCATCAACATGTCGCTCACCCGCAACACCCTCGACTGGCCGCCGAGCTGGGACGCGGCCTTCCTCTACGCGATGCAGCACGACGTGATCGTCGTCGCCGCGGCCGGCAACCGGGGAAGCGGCACCACCGAGGTGGGTGCCCCCGCCACCATGCCGGGCGTCGTGGTCGTGGCCGGGGTCGACCGGAACGGCAGGGCGAGCTTCGACGCCTCCTCGCAGGGCATCACGCTCACGGTGGCGGCGCCGAGCGAGAACCTCGTCGGCGTCGGCCCGGGCGGCGGCTATTTCGAGTGGGCGGGAACCAGTGGCGCGACCCCGATCGTGTCGGGCCTGCTCGCGCTCATCGTGGCCGCGCATCCGGGTATCTCCGCCGGCAATGCCATCAACCGGCTCACCGCCACCGCGAAGCCGGCCGGCGACGCGATCGTCTACGGCAGTGGGCTGATCGACGCCGCCGCCGCGGTGACGGCGGACGTGCCGACGGTGAAGACCAATCCCGCCGACGAGTTGAAGGAGTGGATCCGCCTCAACCGTCGTGCCGAGGCGACGACCGCGCCGGCACCCAGCTCGACCGTGAAGGCAATCGCGCCACCGGTCGCGGGTGCCGCCCCGACCTCGCCGTTCGGCACGGTGCTCCCCTCGGTCGGAGCGCTGCGGGATGCCGGCCTGCCGCTCGTCATCTACCTGGCCTTCGCCGCGCTGCTCGCGCTGGTCATCCGCGGAGGGCTTCGCGCGTGGCGCGGTTACACGTCAGGGAGGAGCCGAGGCAAGTAGTAGATTGTACGTCGTGCCCAAAATCCTCATCGTTGGCGGCGGCTACGCCGGTTTCTACACAGCCCTGAAGCTCGAGCGCAAAATGCGGCCTGGCGAGGCCGAGGTCGTCATGGTCGACCCGCTCCCCTATATGACGTACCAGCCCTTCCTGCCGGAGGTGGCTGCAGGCTCCATCGAGCCGCGTCACGCCGTCGTCTCGCACCGTCGTCACCTCAAGACGACCGAGATCATCACGGCCAAGGTCACCGCCATCGACCACGCTCGCAAGACGGCGACCATCACTCCGCCGATCGGTGAGCCGTGGGAGATTCAGTACGACATCATCGTCGTCACCGCCGGTGCCGTCTCGCGCACCTTCCCGATCCCGGGGGTCGCCGACGAGGCGATCGGCCTCAAGACGATCGAAGAGGCGACCGCCATCCGCGACCGTCTGTTCACCAACTTCGACCGTGCGGCGAACCTGCCCGCCGGCCCCGAGCGCGACCGTCTGCTCACCTTCACCGTCGTCGGTGGTGGCTTCGCCGGCATCGAGATCTTCGGCGAGTTGCGCAGTCTCGCCAGCGCACTGCTGCCGAAGTACCCGACCCTGAAGTTCGAAGACACGCACTTCCACCTCATCGAGGCGATGGGCCGCATCATGCCCGAGGTGTCGCTTCCGACCAGCCTCTGGGTGATCAAGAACTACGCGGAGCGTGGGGCAGAGATCCACCTGAACACGCAACTCGCCTCCGCCGTCGGCGGCAAGATCGAGCTGTCGACCGGCGAGACCTTCGAGTCCGACCTTATCGTCTGGACCGCAGGCGTCATGGCCAACCCGGTTCTGCGCGGCACCGACCTTCCGCTCGAGGAGCGCGGTCGTCTGCGTGTGCAGGCCGACCTGCGTGTCATCAACGATGACGGCGTCGTGCCCGACGCGTGGGGTGCCGGCGACGTCAGCGCCGTGCCCGACCTCACCGGTGGCGGCGTCGGCGGCTTTACCGTGCCGAACGCGCAGCACGCGGTGCGCCAGGGCAAGACCCTCGCGAAGAACCTGCTGGCCAGCATCCGCGGGGAAGGTCTTCACGACTACTTCCACAAGAATGCGGGCGCGGTCGCCGGTCTCGGCCTGTACGTCGGTGTCTTCCAGTCGGGCAACTTCGCGGTCAAGGGCCTGCTCGCCTGGTTCATGCACCGCGGATACCACGGGCTCGCCGTGCCGATGTGGGAGCGCAAGATCCGGGTCTTCACGATCTGGTTCCTCAACTTCCTGCTCGGGCGCGACATCGTCTCGCTCGAGGCGCGTGAGTTCCCGCGCCTCGCCTTCGAGACCTTCGCTTCACGCCCGAAGCCCGCGGTCGCCGCGGCTCCGGCGGAGGCAGCCCCGGCCGAGGCCCCGAAGAAGGCCCCGGCCCGCAAGGCTCCCGCCGCGAAGTAGTACCTTCGCGCAACTTTGCGCCCTGCAGTAACGAATGCGCCCGGTCGCCCGGGCGCATTCGTCACGTCCGGGCGCATTCGTGCTGTGTGCGGCCCCGTCAGCCGAGCTCCGCCCCGCGATTGTTCCCCCTTGCGGCAATTGTTCCCGTTCGAGCAGGCACAATCGCCGCAAACGGGCACAGTCGCGCTGGTGCGACCCCGATCGCGCGCATCAGTAGTGTTGACGAGGGCCCCCATAGCCCAATCGGCAGAGGCAGGCGACTTAAAATCGTTCCAGTCAGGGTTCGAATCCCTGTGGGGGCACGGATGCCGCAACGAACCGGCAAATCGCCAATCCGTCAACAGGATGGCGGGTTCGACACGCCGCAGTTCATCCTGTTGACGGACGAATTGCCGATCTCATCCTGTTGACGGAACTGGCGCAGTGTCCGGTCGCGCGGCGACGTTCCGACCGCGGCTGCCGTGTCGGTGCCCGCGAGTAGCCTCCTGCGCATGGACATCATCCTGGTTCCCGGATTCTGGTTGGATGCGTCGTCGTGGGAGGGGGTGACGCCCCCGCTCGTCGCGGCTGGGCACCGCGTGCATCCGCTCACCCTCCCCGGGCTGGAGTCGGTCGATTCGCCCCGCGCGGGCATCGGACTTCGGGACCACATCGATGCGGTGGTGCAGACGATCGAGGCCATCGGCGGCCCCGTCGTGCTCGTCGGTCACTCGGGTGGCGGTGCGATCATCCATGGGGCGCTCGACGCGCGGCCGGATGCGGTGCGGCGCGCCATCTACGTCGATAGCTTTCCGACGGGGGAGGGGGCGGTGATCAACGACGAGCTGCCGGTCGTCGGCGACGACATCCCGCTGCCGGCGTGGGACGTGTTCGAGGGGCCCGATCTGGTCGACCTCGATGACACGCTGCGGGCGCAGTTCATCGCGCGAGCGATTCCCGAGCCGAGGGGTGTGGCGTTCGACGCGATGCACCTCACCGACGAGCGCCGCTACGACGTGCCGGCGACCGTGATCGCCTGCGAGTTCACGGCAGACCAGGCGCGCCGGTGGATCGCCGGCGGGGAGCCGATGCTGGCCGAACTGGGCAGGCTGCACGACGTCGAGTACGTCGATCTGCCCACCGGCCACTGGCCGCAGTTCACCAAGCCGACCGAGCTGGGCGCCACCATCCTCGCGGCTGTCGACCGCGGTTAGTCCGCTTCGCGGCGCTGCCGTCGGGCAGAGGTGAGGTAGAGGTACGCCAGCACGGCGCAGGCCAGCACGGCGAGAACCTGGCCGAATGGATCGGTCAGTGTCGTCAACCCGAGCAGTCCGCCCACGAGCGCGAGAACGGCCAGCACTCCGACGATGACACTCAGGATGCCCAGCCACCGACTCAGGGTCGGCCTGCTGGTCATGCGCCACCAGGCGCGCGGCGCGAAATAGTCCTCGGTGGGGCCGCGGAACGTGCGCACTCCCCAGAAGAAGATGAAGGCGCCCAGCACCAGGGTGAGCACGTCCTGGAATATCTGGTCGGGCTTCAGCAGCAGCACCGACGAGAGCACGCCGACCGCCGCGAACAGCGCGACGACGACGTAGAGCAGCTTGTACTGCCAGGTGATGATGCGCCAGGGCCGGAATGTCACCTGCCGACGATAGCCCAGTCGCGGGCTAGGCCGCGGCGGGTTCGACGCCCTGCAGCTCGAGCTGACGCTTCTGGCGCACCGCCGAGTTGAGGTGGAGGTAGGCGAGGGCTGCGTACTCGAGCGCCACGACCCCCAGCGTCAGCTCCTGGTCAAAGCGAACGGCAACGAGGAAGGGCTCGACGATCGTGCCTAACAGCGAGAATGATGCCAGAACGGTCCAGAGGATGCCGAGCCGCCGGCTCAGTGTCGGCTTGCTAGTCATGCGCCACCAGGCGCGCGGCGCCAGATAGTTCTCGTTGGTTCCGCGGAAGACTCGCGTACCGACCCACAGGAGTGTGGCGTCAACGCACGCGGAGAGCCAGAGCGAGAGAGGCCTCCAGGGATGGAGCAACCCGAAGAGGTGGATGACCCCAAGTCCGGCGGCATACCCGACGACGATGTACAGCAATTTGAAGTACCACGCGCTGATGCGCCAGGGGTGGAAGGTCACGCTCTGTCCTCATTCCGGGCCGTATTCGGCGACCCGAAGGCGACATTAGCTCATCGAGCATGCCTGAGAGTGCGCCCGACTCGCGCCTGGGCGCCGAGAGAGCGCGTACGTTCCACTGCGTCGGCTACCCGAGGGAGAGATCACATATGTCCACAGAATCACGCGGCGTCGCCGTGGTCACCGGAGGCACGGCGGGGCTGGGCAGGGCGACGGTGCGCGAACTTGCCGCGCGGGGCTGGGATGTCGCCGTGCTCGCCCGCGGAGAGGACGGCCTTGCCGCCACCACGGCCGAGGTGACCGCCGCGGGTCGACGCACGCTCGGCATCCCCACGGACGTCTCGGACGTCGATGCCGTGGAGCACGCCGCCGACCGCATCGAGGCGGAACTCGGGCCGATCGAGCTCTGGGTGAACGACGCGATGGTCGGTGTCTTCGGCGAGTTCCTGAGCACCAGTCCGGCAGACTTCGAGCGCGCCACCGCCGTCAACTACCTCGGGTTCGTCAACGGCACCAGAGCCGCGCTGGCCCGGATGGTCCCGCGTGATCGGGGCCACGTCATCCAGGTCGGGTCTGCTCTCGGGCACCGCGGAATCCCGCTGCAGGCCGCCTACTGTGGCGCGAAGCACGCGGTCGAGGGCTTCACCGAGTCGCTGGTGGCCGAGCTCACCCACGCGAAGAGCAGGGTCGCACTCTCGGTGGTCGACATGCCCGCGCTCAACACGATCCAGTTCGAGTGGGTGAAGTCGCAGCTGCCGCACCACCCGCAGCCGGTACCGCCGATCTTCGAGCCGGAGGTCGGAGCGACAGCGATAGCGGATGTCGCGGACCGCCCGAGGCGTCGCACCTGGGTCGGCGAACCCACGGTCGGCACCATCCTTGGGCAGCGCTTCGCCTCCCGTTTTCTCGACTGGTATCTCGCCCGCACCGGGTACAGCGGCCAGCAGGCCGCCGACAAGGATGCCAGCAACCCGATGCTTCCCGACAACGTCTACGCGCCGGTGCCGGGAGACCACGGCGCCCGTGGAATCTTCAGCGACCGAGCGCGCACGACGTCACCGCAGGTCTGGCTGATCGGCCACCGGCGCCTCGGCGCGGCGATCGGCGGTGCCGTGGCAACGCTGTCCGCCGTCGTGGCGGTGCGCACACTCAGTCGTCGTTAGTCGCCTTCTGGCAGACCGTCACGTCATCGCCGTAGCGGAACCAGCTCGGCAGGTCCTTGGCGAAGGCCTTCGCGATCAGCGGTGTGCCCGATGCGCGCCAGTCGACGTTGTCGTCGATCTCGATCTCGAACTTGTTCCACTCGAACCAGTTGATCATCTTCAGTTGCGGAAACTCCTCGTGGGTCGCGGCCGAGAAGGCCTGGCTCCACCAGGCCTGCTTGACGGAGAGCTCGGTGGCGCCGCCGGCTCGCGTGGGCGTGTAGATCGCCGAGGTCTCCGGAATGGCCACCGGATGTCCGTGCTCGACCCCGTACACCTCGTAGAAGTCGGGGATGGCGCTGTCGTCGCCCGCCGTGCCGTTGTACGTGCCGGTGAGCATGTCGGCGAACTTGGTGGGCTCGGGCATCTCGTTGTCGCCCCAGGGGCGCTGGTTGCCCCAGTGGTAGAGCGAGATTCCCACCCAGTCGACGAACCTATCGCCAGGGAAGTAGGGGGCATAGGTGTCGTCGGCCATGGTGAGCGAGCCGTCGTGGTTGGTGTCGAGGAGTGCGAAGTCGGCGGTGCCCGGCTGCACGGCGAACTGGCCGCCGTTGAACGGATAGCCACCGCCGTAGTTCGGCGCCCACATCATCGACGTGCCGGGCGCACCCGAGTGCACGGCGGTGGCGACGCGACGGAAGGTCTCCACGTACTTGGTGGGCTGTTGGCCCCAGGCGTACCAGGATCCGTTCATCTCGTGGGCGAAGCGCACGACCACCGGCACGCCCTGGTCGTTGATCGCGGCGAGGTCGGCCACCAGCTTTGCGATGACCACGTCGCTCATGGTGTCGAACCCGCCGTGCGGTTCGAGGGTGAGCAGCAGCGTGCCGCCGTTCGCCTTCACCTGGGTGACCGCGTCGAGGGTGTGCCGCCAGGTGGCGGCGCTGTACGGGATGTCGGAGAACTGCACGGTCACGGCCGGGGCGTGCCCGAGACTCTTGGCGTACTCGGGCAGGGTCTCGGTGTTCCAGTCGAGATTGACGCCGAACAGCACGCCCTTCTTCGGCACCAGAGCCGCACGCTCGGCGACCAGGCACTGCGTGGTAGCGCTCGGGCTGGGAGCGGGGGTCCCGGCAGCGGAGCTCTGCACCTGCGTGGTCGCCACTCCGACCGTCGCGCCCACCAGCAGCATGACGATCAGGGGCACGATCACGGTCGGACGGCGCCGGCGGTTCTTGCCGGGGTGACCGACGAAGGCATCCTCGGGTTCGGTGGCGTTGGTCGTCATCGTGCTCTCCGTTCGTGCCTGTGCATCGATCTGGGGCTCGCATCGTGCGCATAGAATGGCGCCGCATGAGACGTTCGCGCCCCGTGCTCGCGGCAGCCCTGGCCCTCGGCCTGGCTGCCGTTCTGTTGCTGGGCGCCTGTACTGCGCCGGGTGGGACATCCGCCGCTCCCACGCCGGACAGCCCGCTGAAGTGGGGTGTCTTCGTTCCGGATGACAGCGAGCCGTCGAGCGATCTGGCCGTCGTCACGCAGATGGCCGGTCGCGATCCCGACTACGTGCTGCGCTTCGCGGCCCTCGCCGAGGATGCTCCGATCGGGCGTCTCGAGGCGATCGCCGCGAGCGGGGCGATGCCGATCCTGAGCCTCGAGCCGTGGCTGCCGGGCGCCGGCGTCGACCAGCCGGATTACGCGCTCTCCACCATCGCCGCGGGCGAGCACGACACCGATCTGACGCGCTGGGCACAGGCCCTGGCCACCTGGGGTCGCCCGATGCTGCTGCGCTTCGCCCACGAGATGAACGGCGACTGGTACCCCTGGGCGATCGGCGTCAACGGCAACACCGCCACAGATTTCGTCGAGGCCTGGGATCACGTGCATCAGGTGTTCGAGGCCGCGGGCGCGTCGAAGGTGAA
>Ga0247765_1001076_pt1 | contig 15590 bp, 7 predicted proteins | sample UWRJL106311C6_FD_179949 | JGI IMG/M metagenome (GOLD analysis project Ga0247765, IMG submission 179949) | Plant litter microbial communities from Arlington Agricultural Research Station in Wisconsin, United States - UWRJ-L106-311C-6 | ecosystem: Environmental > Terrestrial > Plant litter >... | reverse complement strand
CCCCCCCTTTTTTTTTTTTTTGCGACCTGGAGGTTAGAGGAGGGATGCTGTTACGAGCCTGGGCAAAACCCACCCCATCTCACCACATCCACTCCGGCGTAGCCCCGCCAAGAACCACCACCGGCCACCGACCACCGCTCACTGACCAACGCGAAACAACTGGACTCGTTCACTCCGAAAGGGAGTGCGAGGACCACCCGCTCGTAAAATGCCAAAGAATACTGCCACACGCTTATGATCGGTGTTGTGTGGTCACTACGGACGCTAATGCAACTTACGTTATATGCGTCGATCGGCAAGGTTGCTTCCGTTTCAGCATGAATCCCACTCCCTAGCGACTAGCTTATTTTCCTTTTTCCAACGGGTTCCTGCCTGTCCCCTTTCCTCGCCCAGCTTTCGTTAGTTAGTTAGTGGCGGACCGGACGGGACGGAAGCGGGCTCTCCCTCCCTTTTGCCCTTTTTCGAGACCAGCAAAGCCAAGCATGCACTAGGAGACAGAGGGCACTATCCATTGCGGCGCACCCCAAATCGAGTTGAGATCGACAAGATTTCAGCTTCAGCCGCAAAGGGGAGAGGGGGAGAAGGGGAGAAGGGAGTGCAGTGCGAGTGCGAATGCGAAGTGCAGCGCAGCGCACCACGCACGAGTTCAGCTTGCTTTTTTTTTTCTGCGACATTGTAAGAAATTGCTCGCATTCCTCCCAGGTTTCAGACCACGCGAGATGTCATCGCCAATTCAGTTTTGGTCATCAGAGTCGCATCTCAGGCAGGGCATTTTTTGGTAACGTTATTGAAGTGGGCTGAGCATGCCTCTGGGCAGGTCATTAGCGAGTTTGCTCAACCATGGCATTGTGTGCATTGCGTGAAAAAGCGCAATCTGGGGGACCGGGAATGCTGCTGGGCACAGAAGCCCCTGTCGGGTTTAATTTCGATGGGCTTGAGAGGGACCCTGTTTTAGGCCTAGGCCATGCAGCACGCCAACCCGTCATGACAGCGAATGGGGGGTTTGCAACCCGGGAGAAGCACCGAGCGACCCCACTGAGGCTGCCATGTCACTCCGTCACTGGCTTGCACGGCTTGGAATGTTTCCCTTCACACGTGTGCTGTGGGTGATTCGGGGCTGGGACTCGGCGTGTCGGCGACTCGGGTGCGAGGTGACCTTCTTAAGATGCAGATCCCCGTCACCTCTTCCCTGGGAAAAAGGACTGTCGATCGCGACCCGCCGCTTCCTCACATTACGCTCGTTACTCCTGTCGCCCCTCCGGCGGCACAATTTGTGCTTGCCCAAGATGCGCTGCCACTCGTTTCAATCTTTTTTTACCCTCGCCGCACTGCTGTCGTCGGCCGTGGCCACAAAATGCACAACTGGCGACCATGCTGACCACGACTCGACCACGACAAGCACCCGGACCGTCTCCAAAACCACCACCGTCACCACCAGCGGCTATGACACCTGGCCCACCAAGTCGAGGACCACGACTTCGACTTCCACCACCTCGACGGCCAAACCCCCGGGCTGCAGCGACTACTGGCTAGAGAACATCAAGCACCAGGGAGTGGCCCCGTACTCGGGCAGCCCCGGCTACAGCGTCTTCCGCAATGTCAAGGACTACGGCGCTAAAGGCGACGGCGTGACCGATGACACCCAGGCCATTCAGAGGGCCATCAGTGAGGGCGGTCGGTGCGCCCCGGGAACGTGCAGCGGCAGCACAACCACCCCGGCCCTGGTCTACTTCCCGTCCGGGACCTACCTTGTCACCGAACCCATCATCCAGTACTACTACACCAACCTCATCGGAAACCCGTCGTGTCTCCCCGTCATCAAGGTCGTCAGCGGGAGGTTCAACGGCCGCTGGGTGCTTGACAGCAACCCCTACGGCTACCAACCCGACGGCAAACTGGCTTGGGGCGCCACTAACGTCTTCTTCCGTCAAGTGGCCAACTTCGTCTTTGACCTCACAGGAATCACGACCAGCGGTGCGGATGAGCTAGCGGCAATCCACTGGCCTAGTTCGCAGGCCACGTCGCTCAGCAACATTGTGTTCAAGCTCAACCGGGATAAAACCGTCAAGCAGGAAGCCATTTTCATCGAGGAGGGCTCGGGTGGTTTCGTCGGCGACCTCGTCATTGACGGTGGCTACCAAGGCCTCACCGTCGGCAACCAGCAGTTCACCTTCCGCAACATCTCCATTAGCAACGCCGGTATCGCCGTCAAGCAGCTGTGGGACTGGGGCTGGACGTACCAGGACATCAAGATTAGGAACTGCGATGTTGGCTTTGACATTACAAGTGTCAACGGCGGCAGCCTCACCGTCGGCTCCATCACCGTTTTTGACAGTGAGATCACCGACACTACCGTCGGTTTCAAGTTTGGCTCCCCCCAAGTCCAACAACCCCCCATCTCCAACAACATCATCCTCGAGAATGTCAAGATAAACAGGGTCGGCGTCGCAGTTCAGGGACCTTTGGGCGAAACTGTCCTTGATGGCACTCCGGGATCGACTACCATCGCCGCTTGGGGTCGCGGGAACTCATATACGCCAGATGGACCAAAGTTCTTCCAAGCTCCTTTCACACCCAACTCGCGCCCGGCATCTCTCACTGCTGGCTCTGCGTACTACACCCGTTCCAAGCCGCAGTATGTGAACGAGCCCGTTTCCAACTTCCTCAGTGCCCGCTCCGAAGGCTGCAAGGGTGATGGCGTGGCGGACGACACGGATGCCCTGAACAAACTGATTGCCAAGGCTGCCAAATCCGGCAAGATTGTTTTCCTCGATGCCGGCTACTATCGTGTGACATCAACCATCTTCATCCCGGAAGGATCTCGGATCACGGGTGAGGCCTACCCCATCATCTTGTCCTCGGGCAAGTTCTTCGCCAACGAGGCCGAACCCAAGCCCGTTGTTCAGATCGGCAAGCCAGGCTCGCGTGGTGCAGTTGAGTGGTCCAATACCATTGTGTCCACCAAGGGTTATCAGCCTGGCGCTATCCTCATCGAGTACAACCTTGCCTCGCCGACTTCTCGTCCGTCGGGACTCTGGGATGTTCACGTCCGCATCGGTGGCTTTGCCGGCTCCGAGCTGCAATTGAAGGAGTGTGCAAAGACCCCAGATGTCAAGATCGATATGAGCAATCTCGACAAGAATTGCATCTCGGGTTTCTTGAGCTTCCACATCACCAGGGGATCGTCGGGTCTTTTAATGGAAAACTGCTGGGTTTGGGTCGCCGACCACGATCTAGAAATCGGCGCCAACAACCAACAGATCACCATCTACGCCGGACGCGGCATGCTGATTGAGAGCGAGAAGGGCGGGATCTGGCTGTACGGAACCGGTGTCGAACACCACCAGATGTACGAATACCAGCTTGTCAAGTCCCAGGCGGTTGTCATGGGCCAAATCCAGACCGAGACGGCCTACTACCAACCGAACCCGGATGCCAGGATTCCGTTTTCGCCAGTTGCAAAGTACTCGGATCCTGAATTCAAACCCGGCGAATCTGGGTGGGGTCTGCGACTTGTAGACAGCGAAAAGACGTTTGTATATGGCGCTGGTCTGTATAGTTTCTTTGACAATTACTCGACCAAATGCAGTGATATCGGGGCGGGGGCTCGGTGTCAGAAGAGGATTTTTAGTGTTGAGAACAGCAAAGTGTCGGTGTACAATCTTAATACGGTGGGCACGACAAAGATGGTGACGGTGGATGGGGTGGATAAGGCGGACTATTCGGAGAATATGGATGGCTTTGTGCAGACGATTGCTCTATTCCGCAATCTTTAGGATGTTCGTTTTGGTTATCCTTTTTGGGTCAGGTTTGAATGGAGAGAGCGGTGTTGTAATCATGATGAATGCTGTGATTGGAGGCTCTTGTGTTTTGTGCGACGAATCTGGGCACACTAAATTTCCTTTTTCGGTGACGTTGCTCACCCCGGCTCAGTCCCTGCTTAGGATTTGCTCAGGCTGCAGGGTAGCTTACTAAATCACTTCAACTCTAGCCGAGGGGGTCTAGAACTGGTCCCATATATAAAGATAGCCAAATTGTGTCCCAATTTTGAAAATAACACTCTTGTGTATTCGTATTACTCTCCTAAGCTTTAGAGATTTCTATCCTCGAAGTCCGCAAGGCTATGTTCGCCAGAGCGTCGAGCTGCGTCAGACCACTCGCCAGCACCTGAAAAGTGAAGTACGTGAATGCAGAGTGAAATTGGCCAGCTGTGGGTGTGGCTATGTGTGTGCCCCGCTCATGACACGACCACACGGAGGCAGCCAAATGAGGGGTTTTCATCCTGCAACTCACTGGCTCTGAAGACGACTCCAAGATGGCTGAATCAATTGGCTTGGTGGCCAGCGCCATAGCGATTGCAGAAGCGAGTATCAAGCTCTCGCAGGCCCTTTTCCAAATCAGCGAAACACCCAGTTCACGACCCTAAAATCGACACCATAAATTTCCCTTTCCTTCTTGGGAACTGAGCGGTTGCCGCCTTGGCCTGAGCCAGACTGAGCCAGACTGAGCGAGGGGGTCACAGTTCTGGACTGCCTCGGCTATAGTTGCCACGGGTCTAAAATGGCGGTGGAGTTACGAAGACCCAGTTTTAGGACCTCTACCACCACCACCTAACCGCGCTTTCCTTCACTCCAACTAAAGGAAAAGAAAAAACCTACAATTTTTTGATAAATTATATATATTATATTTGGATTCCAAAGTATTGCTCTCCACCTTTTCCGGTATCTCTGCGCCCAGGTCGAGTTGTCCATTTTTCTGAACAACTTTATCATTATAGACACTTCTTCAACCAAACGCAATAATGACCGGATAGTGCCGCACGGTATCGTTACGGTTTAGCGCTACGGCTCGGGATTGCCAAAGGAGGAAACGTCCGTCACGGAAGTTTACCACTATGCAAGCTTACAAACACTATAAGGATACCTAGCAGTGTAGACTGAGATCGCCTGGTCGCGGACTTACCGACGTGTACGAATGCTGCCTAGATAGAGGTATATAGATAGAATTAGCAAGGCCGAGTATACATTAGCAGAGTATGATTATAACGTGGTGCTGGACATGCCCCGTGCCCACTGACCCAGGCCCGCGGCTCGACGGTTTGACTTGGCCGGCGTACCAGCCTCAGCGGCGTACATCACCATGGATAGGTAGAGGGAGAACACGACTGGTGAAAGGGGGGAGCCCTGTGGTAGGCCTTGGGAGAGCCGGAGCCGGCTTAGGACCGCCCTATGGACAGACTATTACAGCTCCCAAGACCCGTACAAGCGTGGCTACGATGAAGCCGTGGCCTCTAGACAGCGTGCCATCCTGGCCGAATACGACAAGGCCAAGGGCAAGGCTGAGGTGGTAGACCAGGCCAAGGGCAAGGGGGTCGACCATGACTGGAAGACGCTGGGGATGAAGACACTGGGGAATAGGATTCAAGGCTTGGTCATCACTCTGGCGCCAAGGTTACGGGTCTAGCTGCTGCCGACAATCTTGGCGAGACTACTGCAGCCACTCCCAAGGCACAAGAGTCTGGCTTGTATGTATCTGTAGTAGGGAGAACTGAATCCAACTCAGTATATTAGAGTTACGCTGTAAGAAACCAACGGTAGTTTTAGTGGGCTTGTTAACAGGGGTTGCTTGTATGGGTAAAGGAAAACGGTAGTACTTGGCAGTGGACTAGTGTCCCAAAATTGGGTCTGCAACTCACATCCTATTTTAGATTATAGTAACTACACCTCCCCCAGGGTAATTATTACTAGTGCGGTACTTACTAACCTATTTTAGTAAGGCTTGCCGCCAGAGCCCTGGTTTGGTCACTCTTCTAGTAATTTCTGAGGAAATCTACTTTCTTCATCTTCCACACACCAAAATCCACCAAAATCCACCACCACAACCACTCTTCCACTCTCCACCTGTCACGGCACCAAACCGGGGCCGGTTCGGCCCGGAGCCAGCAGCTACACGTGACCTCCCCAGCACCCAGTATATAGCCTACCTCTCGGGAGCCAGTTCCCTTTGGCTCCCTTCGTGCAATAACAAGTCTCTTTCCCCAGACCTAAGGTCGGCACCGTGACACCACCACTCTCCACGGCTCGCACTCGCTACCACTCGCCCACAGCTGTTGCCAGTCGCCAAGATGGATATCCAGGCCATCCTGAACCATACTAACATCTACGACTCGCCGTCTGCGGAGCGAGTATATCGCTTGCAGCTGGTACGACGGATACCGTAACCAAACCTTGGTCTCGAGGCCAATTTACCAGCTATTTCAGCCCATTCAGCCCCCACGAGAGCCCCTAAGTCGCGGGAGTTGTCACGCAACGAGAAGATCGATATATGGGCGGCGCAAAAGTATACTGGGTGGGATTATATTACCATTGCCAAGGCAACTGGTAAAACGGTTCAATAAGTGCAAGATGCGCTCAAAGGCCCCCTCACACCGCAAAAAGTATCCAAGCTCCTTCTAACCCTTCCAGCCTATAAGATAACTTATAGATTGAATAGAAGCGACGAGGTCGAAAGGTAGTTATTAATACCCCCTTGAAAAACCAGCTCCGAGAATTCCTTCATTCTAACCCCATCCATCGCACCATACCTTGGCCAGACCTACGATAGGTTATTCTAGGCTTCGAATACTTCGGGGAATATGTAATTTCTTACGCCCTACAATCTATGGGCTATCAACGCAAAATACGGTTATGAAGAATCCGGCTTATAGAACGCTATAAGCGTGACCGCTTTGCGTTTGCTGAGGAATAGCTTTGCCTGCGCCCGAATCCCGAAGACTGGGAAAAAGTGGCTTTCTTGGACGAGACCTGGGCAACAACGTCTACGATGTGAAAGAAATGGCTGACAATTCACGCTATGAAAGACATCGAGTCCTGGGTAATCGTCCATTGCAAGCTAAATGGGTGGATGTTTTGGGCTTGCTTCGCAAGGGCATGGAAAGGGCCCTCGTTCTTCTGGGAGAAAGAATATGGCGGTATCACTGCAGTTAAGTATTAGCGTTATATTCTTCCTTTGGTGCATGCCTTCGATTAATAGTACCGAGTAAGTGGGCGAAGGCCTATAGTATTCCAATAAGATAACGCTTCCTCACATGCTGCTCGCTCAACGAAAGCCCTCTTCAACGAGTTGGGCATCGAGACCTTGAAATGGCCGGCAAGGAGCTTAGATTTGAGCCCTATTGAGAACTTATGGTTCGAGATGAAAAGCTGGATTGAGCTCAACTATCCAAATCTCGAGGATTTGAGCCTACCAGAGCTAATGGCTGCTGTTACGGCTGCGTGGAACGCTATCCGGCTTGAATTTTGCAAGGAATTGGCCTATTCGATGCCAAACAGGTTGAGGTTGGTCATCCAGAATGGAGGAGAGCGAATTAATTTTTAGTACTGGTACATCTAGGCCTTGCAAACTTGGCTGTGATCCTTTGTACTGTGACTGAGCTCCACAAGTTGCCAAAGACAGTTAGAATGTCATACGCTAGTAATAATTACCCTGGGGGAGGTGTATAGCTGGGCTAAACATCGCTTCCCTGAGCTCACCTTGGCTCAGGGAGGTGCTCGCTGCGCCTCACCCTCAGCTTAGGCTTTGCGACTAATCCGAACTTGGTCAGAAAATGTTGTGGGGGGTGACTATACAGGTAATTACATGTATTTACCTCCGTGTATGCAAGTCTCAACACGTACCTGGCCAAAGATATTTCTTCCCAGCGCCCTTAACGAAAAGCCAATGCATAAGGTACCTACCTACCTTAGAAAAATCTCATCCATTCAAAACACTGAAAACAAACCTAAGGACAAACATTTCATTCGAAAGCATCTTATGTCTTCCCGTTGGCATCGCGGAAAGCCTCACGCTAACAATTTTTCAGGGGTTGGAGTGAACGCGGAGGATACTACATAGTATGCGGCCCAACTACACGCATAAAAGCCCAACTACGCATAACAAGGAACTGTGGGTCTCGTCAGAATCTCAGTGCTACCTGCTTGGCAGTCAAATCTCACCGCAATATCAATCTCGACGAAACCACACCAAGTCTCTCCCCTCGTCCACTCCTCCTGCCACCCCACTTATCATTGTCAAAATGGCCATCGAACGTGTTCCGACAGAAGTTTTGAGTCTCATAATGGGATGCCTTTTGCTCCCAGGAAAATGCCAACCCTGGGCTTCGTATGCAGAGTTCGGGTTGGAAGACCTTCGCAACGCCCGCTTGGCATGTCGACGATGGAACGAAGCAGGTTCTCCTCACTTGTTTCGCCGCGTCGCGCTGCTGCACCCCCACGACGGCGAGGATTTTAGCAAGTTCACCCAGATGGTGGCCAATCCCACGGTACGGGATGCCGCACGGTGTGTCGACATCTACAGCGCCCCCCCATCACTACGGCTGCGACATGACGGAAGAAGAAAATCGCAGCTTCGAACACTGGGATCGTTGGCATGAGGAGGGCTTGTATGAAGAATTCACCTCGGCCATTGACAGCATTGCCGACTTGCCCAAACTCCAGGCCGTTCACATTCGCATCTCCGATAGATGCCATGGCGACCCCAACTACGATTATTGCTGGGAGTCCGGTACCGAGCTGATATCAACCCGGCTACAGACGCTGGAAGCAGTGTTCAGGTCAATCGAGGCGCGCGTAGCTCAAAAGAAAGCCGACAACGGCGTCGAAATAACCACGGTTACATCCCTCGCTATCCAGAACCTGCAAAACAACCCCCTTCCCGACTTCATTGCGTCCGACACCTTCCAATCGGTCGCCAAGAACCTCACGGACCTTCGCCTGCTGGTGGCCGAGGAGTGCAATGAAAGCGGACCAGATCACGACCTGGGCTGCGAAGAGCGCAGGGCCTTTGAACCGTGGCTCCAGAATGCGTTGCTGCCTGTTTTCGCCAACCAACTTACTACCCTGCACCTGGCTTTCAACGAATACTGGGGAGTCACGCCCGGGTATTTCGACGGGAAGGGTCTTGTGTTCCCAAACCTGAAGACGTTGACGCTAGGGCAGTATGTCATTGGCCATCACGACCAGTTCGACTGGGTTCTAGCTCAGCACAGTCTCGAGACGCTCCGGCTCGACCAGTGTGAGATCGTAACGTACCTTAACTTCCTACACAAGTCCAGCACCAACGAAGGCCAGCTGGCGGAATGGAACGTACCGACCCATGACTGGATACGATACCCCGAGTGGTCCTTCGGTTTTGGGGAGAGGGAGACGGCCTTCATGTTCCCAGGAACATGGGAGGCAGTATTCGACAACATCCGCACCCAGCTACCCAACCTCGTCGACTTACGTATGGAGAACCAAGACAGGCGGCAGGGCCATGCCTTCAACAGGGCGGACCGCATGCGCTGCACTCTCAGCTGTCTGCGGTATATTACGCTGGATACCGGGCTCCTCTCGAGCCCATGGATTGCGGCCAGGGTGCATGGGGGAGACGGCCCGGGCGATATGGCGTTTGGGAACAACGACCCTGCCGTAGTGCCTCTGGCAGAGCGCGATCAGAATCAGTACGTTCCAAAAGCTACGCTGGACAGGGTGAAGGAGACTTTTGAGGGAGATTCGAGGGCCTTTAACGATCTGGTGAGATCCGTTGAGACGAGGAGGGCGCAAAGGGGGCTATATACACTGGCTTAGCACATCCTGGATGATTTTATCCTACCTGTCTGACGAAATTCCACTGTGTCATGGTATATATATCAACTCGTCTCGTGGGCGACTATTGGACTATATTACTAGCTAGCCCAACAACCTGATATCTAAAACGATCCTGGTTAGGGGTCCTCGTAAGGATATAATGCGAGATGCCCAGTTCCTGGAGAGCAATGAACCCAGATGATTAAAGCTCGATCACAGGCAGATATCAAGGAGAGAATAAGTAAATAACAACGTGTGGTTTCATCAATAGTCCAATCTAGCTCCGGCGATGGTACATCTATAATTTAACGGCTTAGAGATCTAACGGGATATACCTGAGCCATAATACACTCTTCATAAGGGATTATCTTCTATACCCCCCCTTTTTACTAATAGTATCTTATTTTTACTAGTTACTTTTATTTCGTATAGTACGTTTAGGGGATTCTACACCATGTAGGGTATCCTTACTATTAGGCTATTATCGGGGGAAAAAATCCCGATCTTAAAATCAGTAATTAATATTTTAGGCGTATTCGGTATAAGTGCCACAGCACTCAGGCCATTGCCACAACACCAGTCCCATTGCCACAGCGCAAGGCGCCCTACATAAGCCAGAACCCACAGGGCGCTGCACAACCGGAAGTGAACAGAGCGGCGATCCCATTCCTCATTTATATCATCAATCGTTCCCTTGTTTCCTTGCACGATGGAGGGGCTCGAGGCCCCCGCAAGCATCTTGACGGTAATCGAGCTAGCCGCCAAGGTCGGCTCTCTCTGTCTCGAATACTCGTCCGCCGTCAAAAAGCTAGTTCGGACATCGTGCGCCTGCGAACACATACCAAGAGCCCGAAGATAACCGTTGGTGGCGCGCAACAGCTTCTCCTGGACCCACATGGAGCTCGGCTCGAGACGTTTAAAGGTGCACCAAGCCATTGCTGACACGTACAGCTTGATGATATCGCCACGAAACAAGATTATGAGGCGTATAGGGCTGCGAGCCTTGAAGTGGCCGTTTGATAGTAAGGACGTGGATAAAATCAATGCGAGCCTTCAGCGGCTTCCTTCACGGCCGCCCTTCAGGTCCATCAGGCCGCCCTTCAGACCGAGCAAGCGTATGCGCATACCGATAACACATGGCGTCGGTCCGTGGCTAACCTCAATATCTAGCGCGGAAACACTCGACATCAGCCCTAAGATCGACCTAAAGTGCTCCCAGTCGCAAGCGGCGCGGCGCCCGACTCGCACGCCGAGTAACAACGCACGATGCCAACCCGACCATCCGGACCAACCTCCTTCACCAGATCCGGGAGTGGGCTAACAATCTTCAAGCCGAGAACATATTCTGGCTGAATGGCATGACAGGGACAGGAAAATCCACCATCTCTCGAACCGTGGCCAACTCGTTCGCATATGATGACCTGCTGGTGCGAGCTTCTTCTTCAAGAGGGGAGAAGGCGACCGTGGCAAGGCTAGCTTGGGGAATATTCGGGGGGCTGAATGTTCTAGGGCTTGGTGTACCCCGTCACCGAGATATGGGGCTAGTGAAACCACGAGAGAGGCGTTCACCTCCGCCAGGAAGCATTGCGAATTACTTCATATTTGGGGCTAAAAGTCAGGCTGGAGGTCCACGAGTATGAAGAGTGATGTGAGCGAATTTCGTAGAGGCGTTAAAAATTGCTAGGGGCTGTTACTGTGGTCAGAAGTTCATCGCACCACTTTCACTACCATTGGAGACCGTTTTATTTTGTTAACCCCTTGCCTGGATATAGCCGCCATGAATCCTGCCTGAATGCGGCGCTCCGATTGTTCACGCCGAAGATGTCACCCCACTACCGCAGTGAGGTGTCCTCTGTCCACAAGCTCCTGATCAGCAACACCGCCACCATCTCCTTGGCATCTATTTAAGACCGGTTTCAACCCTTCGCCTGATCCTTTCCGGTCCATGATACTTGAGCGTCCTTTTTTCGCACAATGGATCAATACTCTTGCTCCACGGCCCTTGAGGCTGGCACATCACTTGCTCCAACCCCTGTGACCCCGATAACAGAACCATTCAGCAACAGACAAACCAATACCAACAACAACCGATACATATTCCCTACCCCCCGAACCAAATGGGACGGTCCCGATAAGTCCTATAATCCTATTTTTTGGAGGATCCTCAGCTTTCTGGACAACTACATCCCTGTCACATTCGAGAAGAAGAAGACACATCACGTCCCCTTTACTGCACCCGATGTCGACGGCTGCCTCGCCAAGGAGGCGCTCGAGGTCTACACCGAAGAATCGCCCTCAAATGATGCCTTTGGGATGGGGGTTCTGGTCTTTGGGCGTTTGCATCACCTAAACTTGCATGCCTTTGAGTAGGAGCTAGCAAAGGAGCTTGTTGACTTGCAAGAGACGAAGACGACTGATAGGGGAAAGATTTTGAAGGTGAGGAAGCTGTTGTCTGAGTATTGTCAGTATTCTCCACCTACAGGATGTTTCTCTGTATAGATCTTGAAACTCACAAGTACTCCTTCGATTGTCACAGGCCAAGCAATATCTAACTTCGAGATGGTTCAGCACCAACGCTTCCGCCCCCCATACCGCAACCCCCTCTACCCCTACCACGAAACCCTACTGCCATCCCTTTGCGCTCAGATCCTGTCTGACAAACGGGCGGAGTACGACAATGTCTACCATGGCATCTCGACATCTTACGCAGAGTGGTCGCGGGCATTGTTCGATCGGACGTTTGGTGCTCTTCTTGGAGGGCTGGCGCTGATTCTGCCAATGATCATCATGACCATTCCGAATACCAATGTTCAAAAGAGCTTGGGTTGTGTCATCGCTGTCAGTACTGATTATTGCCTTCATCGTGGCGAGGTTCTCGCAGGGCTCTTGGAAGGATGTTTTGGGAATCACGGCGGCATATGCGGCTGTTTTAGTAGCGTTTGTAGGAACCACGACTGGGCCTGTGTCACAGACGGGGACTAACTGAGGATGAAAGAGCTTTGGGACTCTGCTATGAACGTGTCGCTGCTCTTGACATGTCGAGCCCCAGCCGCGTCGTTACTGGTGGAACCTGGGCCGTTTCGTGGGTCGGCCGTCTTCTGCTCTTCTGTCAATTTGGGGACTTGACGCCTGCCAGAGGTAAAGCATCCCATACCAGTGATCACAATTCGCAGTTCTGTGAAATCAGGTGCTGTCTGCTGAATGAATCCTCCAAATTTCTGACAAGTGGAGATCCGAAAGGCCCTGAACCTTGAGAAAACCAGGAGTCCCTTTTATCAAGCTGTCAAGTTCGCCTGAATACTATCTTCGAGTATCAACTCAGGTCGACCTTGAAGGAGATTCGGGGTGATTCAAACCCTGGCAGCGTACTGAACAGGCGGATGCCTTCCAGAGTCCTGCTTTGCGTGGGGGTGGCGGGGCAAAAAGGGTCGTGAAGTCTATTGGCAGGGGAGCTGCCAACCCCCATCGTTGGGCTTCAGCTCCGCGGCAAGTTCGCTCGTTGGACCGACCCTATCTGCCAAACGGGCAGTCAGTGGGAGTTGCGGTTCAGAAAGAAGCATTTGAGTTGAGCGCAGAGAGGAATGAATGAATGAATGAAGACGTCACGACCGTCAAATTTTTTTTTTTTTTTTTAACAAAGTCATTTCTATACCCCGCTCGCCTTCGTCGTCTACGGAGTGTTGAATTGTCACCTGATTTAAAGCCTCCAGATGTCAGACCACAAGTTTGACAAGATATCTCAGCATGCACCGCTCGAGTCGAAATGCTCTTCCCCGCTGCGTCCCAGCGCCACCAGGGTTTTTGGTCCAAGGAAATCTCCACTTCGCCACCAACTTGGATCAACACGGTTAGGCCTTGCACAACAGCGTTGCTCTGGCCGCGCCGCCGTTCGAGGTGAATAAAAGACTCTCGTACCGACACGACTGGCAGTGTGGACGGCTGAAGAATTCCTTCAAGTGCACTTCCTTCTCAGTTTCGACAACGATAATATAATACTACCTTCTTGAATCTTCCTCGCAAATTCGCCATGTGACGTCAGTCGCGGATCGCAGCTGTGACAGCTCTGCTGCTCTTGCAGGGATGTATCAAACGCTTTATGTAGACAGCCGCTTGGCTTGGCAAGTCCCTAATTAGGCTATTTTTAAAGTATATATCTCTTCTGAGTTTCTTACCCAACGGATTGTTCCGAACTATACTATCGGTACTAAGCCGAGCTGACTTTCTATCCTGTCAGACCCGTGCCCGCAAGCCACGGGCTTGTCCGAACTCACGTACAACACATATGACTCGAGGGTGCTCAAGAAGCAACCCTGCTTTCCCGTTTTCAGACTCAGAGTCTTCGACAGGCAACTCCAGCGGTTCGCTGGTCACAGACGCCATGGAATCCAGGCACCAAGAAGTGGTTGATACTGTCATGGCGGAATTCATGACCGCCTTTCTTCAGCAGTTTGGTGGGCCACGCCAGCTTGCAGATGCTGAACGATCAGGACAAAGCGATGCCCAACATGGGCTATCGACGAGTGGTTCCCAAGGAAGCGCCCATCGCCAGAAGGATCAACGACAATCGGACGGCAGGCCTTGAAGATGGGAGTTCAGGGGGCGGTGATGGCCATGGCGACGCCTCGCGGCCAGGAGAATCGTCTTGGGGCCGCGCCCGGAAGCTGTCTTGCCCGTCCTGCAAACTGGACCCGATTTCGTGCACCAACAGGGCTTGTGCGGGGCCTGGTCGGATTGATATGCATCGAACCAAGCGAGTACCGACCTACTTACCTGACTGAGTTCAAATCACGCCCGGGCTACAGATATTTCTAATCGTTTTACTCAGAGAGCATGTGTACCGAGTACACAGTCGGGCACCCGAGCATTGCGTCAATCCGCAAGATCTGCAGCGCGATCCGTCAGACTCCGGTCGGGATTAACTAGGTGTGCAGATTACCTCTCAGTGAGGAAGTCAAGACTCAATGGGTTACTCTCTTTTCTCCTCTAGACTGTAGACCGCGCATGGTGGCGGTGATTTGTACCCAGTGTAAAGGAAAGATGTAGATAGGGTAGCTAGGATGCTTTCTTTTGCGATACAATGTGCTAAACAGGATTTTCCAGTCTTCCGTTGGTACCTACCCCAAGGCAGGTACCTACCTCTAGGTGCCCTACATGTATCCAGAGATGACTACAGGCCGGCAACTTACGGGCTGCCAAATCTCCCAGTTCAAACCCGACCGCTCATTAACCCCTCAACAAACTCCACTCCAACCACATCTTCGCGCTCTGCCCAGCGGTAAAGTGATTCCTACAGGGACTGTTCCAACAGCTCATTAGCAAACTCCCAGCAAACAAGCAAGCAAGCAAGCAAACGTTGAACTCAGCGTAATAACTCAAAGGAACAGTAGCAACTCACTCTGGCGAATAATCCATAAAATTCTGCACCGGATCATACCCCGTCCCCGGACAAGTCTTCCTCCTCAAATCACACCCCTCCGACGGCGTCGCCTCCGGCCGCGTATCATCCACCCCATCCCCACCGACACACCCGCCCTCAAACGTATGCATCAACCCAAACCAATGCCCCACCTCGTGCGTCGCCGTTCTCCCTCCGCGTGCAACGGTGTCCTGCAGCACCATGCACCCGTCGTTGTTGAATTCGGTCTTGGACGGGTTGAGCACGGGGAGGGGACAGCGCCCGTTGATGACGCGATTGGGAGAGTCGGCAGTGTCGATAAAGGGGCGGATGTAGAGGTTGAGGGTCGAGTAGGTGCCGCGCCGGAGGGCGGTTTTCATGGCCAGGTGGTCTTGGGTGAGGGCGCTGAGGGCCCATTTGGCGTTGACAGTGCGGGTGATGCCGAGGAGGTTGAATCGGATGAAGGAGGGGGCATAGTCGGTATTGAGGATGGAAAGGAGGTTGAAGAGGGTATTATCCTGTGGGGCTCGGGTTAAGGATTGAGAGGGTTGGTTGAGGGGGAAGGGGGG
>Ga0247765_1001075_pt1 | contig 15628 bp, 19 predicted proteins | sample UWRJL106311C6_FD_179949 | JGI IMG/M metagenome (GOLD analysis project Ga0247765, IMG submission 179949) | Plant litter microbial communities from Arlington Agricultural Research Station in Wisconsin, United States - UWRJ-L106-311C-6 | ecosystem: Environmental > Terrestrial > Plant litter >... | reverse complement strand
TCGCTTATCGACGGAAACTTATCGGCGGCCTGCAGGCGATTACGCCGATTACAAGGAGAGGGTTATTGGTGGTGGTGAGAGCCGGAAATGGTTTAGCGGATTACGACGTAATTGCGCGCCCCCTCGATAAGATGGCTGACGATAAGCTGCCGGGCCCAGATGTTACCCCCCACTCTCGAAAAAGGTGTGGGTGGGCAGAGTCGGAAACTTCCATGTCTCGGACTGGAGGTGCGGTGTGCCGGAATCAACGCATGCTCGGCAAAACTCAAATGCGACAACAGTGTTTACATTGACCTACAAGATGAATCTACAGATACCAACATGAACATCACATCTGGTACATGTACCTGGTGTGCACCCCAATAGGCCTTGTACATGTACTAGTCCTCCCTCGCTTTCGCAACCACCCGCATATGCTCGCCGCAATACCACGGGATAAAGCACTCGCGATAAGTCCAAACATCCTCCTCGCTGCGATGCATTCGGTTAGCTTCCCGGTCTGAGACACGATGTGCATGGAATGGTACTCACGTGGTTCCATCGACCTTCATCTCCAATTTGCGGAACATGGTCGCCACCGCAATATACAGCTCGCAATAAGCCAGGCTGCATCATCATTATCAGCATTAGCATCACACACTGCAATTCAACAGATTGAAGAGAGAGAGAGAGAGAGAGAGAAAACTTACTTGATGCCCATGCACATTCTCGGCCCCCTGGAAAAGGTCACCAAATTCGCCTCCATCGCTCTCCGCTCTTCCTTCCCCACCAACCACCTCCCCGGTCTAAACTTCCTCGGCTCCTTCCAAAGTGTCTCATCCAGATTCACCATATGTCCCGACCCATGAATGACCGTTCCCTCTGGAATCCAAACCCCTTCTACGACAAAAATCCCGCCTTTGCCCACAACGCGCTTCAGTCCTGCGGGAACACCGGGGGTAAGGCGTAGCGCTTCTTTAATCACGGCGGTGAGATATGGTAATTTCTCTAGCGCATCCCACGATGGGATTTCCGAGGTTTTATCCGGCCAGACAGCACGGAGTTCATCCAACAATTTCTCCTCAACGCCCGGTGTGGAGAGGACGTAAAAAACCAATAGCATCGCCGTATTGCTGACCGTGTCGGTTCCCCCAAAAAGCATGGCCTGCCCTTCTTCATATAGCGATTTCCGGGTTCCCGACGCTAAAAGCGGATGGTAAATCGTCTTGTGCGGAACAGATTCGAGTCGGGCCGGGTTGGCTTTAAGTTCGTCGATTTGACCTTGTAAGAGAAGTTGCAGGTCGAATAGACCCGATAATTCGGGGGCGATGATCCAGGAAAGCCACATTGGTAGGGAAAATATAATCTTGTTCGCCAGAGGGAAGTTCATAAACACGAGAAAATTAAAGAGGGATGCTTCCATGGCGAGAATGATGGGGGCCCGGAACCCAGGAGCGTCAATGGCGCCGATATCTTTGGCGAAACAAAACGTGGTAATGACGTTGACGGCAAGACATTTCATGGCGAGCAAGAAGTCGGTACTGCTTTGCGAAGTAAAACATTCTTGGGCAAGTCGGTCGACTGTCCGGTCAACGTTGGCGCGGATGACGTGTTCGAGATCTTTCACGCCAGATCGCGTAAACAGACCGGACAAACGGTCTTTGCGGGCTTTCATGGCCGCGTAGGTAAGCTCGCCAAAGGAAGACTCGTCTTCGCCAAAACATTTGTACAGAGTAGGTTCCTTGTCGAAACGCTGGTTGTAAATGGTGTTGTAGGCGTCGAGGGTCGCGGCGTGGACCTCGTTCGGGCCGATGCGAATGACGGGACCATATTGGGCGTGAAGGCGGGAGAAAAGCTTGGTGAAGTTGGTGGAGCGGAAGAGGAGATGGTAGGGGAGGTAGTAGCTGCTGAGCTTGGCGAAAAGAGGGCCCGGGATCTTGCGCAAGGGGCCGAGGAAAGCCGCGTACAGCGACGAGAGGACAGAAGCTGCAATGTAAAGATACAATGACTGCAGGTAGATGTTCCTCTCAGAAATCATTGAGAGTGAAGCTGTCCGATAAAACCACACCAAAGACCCAGCCAAGCCTTGCAAGACAAGTCGGCCAGGAAGAAAACCTGCCTTGGCGATAAAGTAGAGCGGGGCGACAGAGAGCAGCCAGGCGGTTTGGCCATCCAACCCTCCGGGAAAGCTGGCTCGCTGCTTGAACAGCGAAAAGAGGGTGCCATGCACCCCTACTACGAGGAGCAGGTCGATCATATTCAATGTTGAAAGTGCAAGTTTGTTTTGCCGGTTCACCCCACGTCATATGCGGGCGGCGATCCCTTTTTATAGGTAGGCACCCAGGTAGGCACCCAGGTAGGCCCTAGGTAGATCCCCCTCCCCAGTTCTGCGGCATCCTTTGAACATATCCACACGTGCAATCAGACTGGCCGCATTCACAACTTTGCCCCAGCGTGTCGCAAAAACGGCAATGGCCTGTTCGGTTCCAGCGCCAAGGCTCCAGCTCGCCCCGTTCCGACGTTGCATCGTGAAACACAAGTGTGCGCACTAAGACGGTAAGCGATAGCCCTGGTGGGGATTGCCTACAAGTCTAGGCGTGTTCAGGATTGGCTGTTTGTTTAGTTTTCGATAGTTTTGACAATCACAACGGGGGCTATGGAAGAATTCTGTTTGGAGGGGGTTGGGACAGATGTGATGTCACACATCAATGTGCACACATCACAAGAAGGGTGGGGGGAAGACTCGTCTCCAAGCTGGAATTAATGAGCATTAGCGGCTGCTGAGCAGACTCTTTCTTTAAGGGGTTTACTCGGGGGACCCCCGATAAGTCTCCCGCGACCCCCTATCTCCACCTGTGCCAGTGCCAGACAGCTGGGCATTTGAAAGCCAAGGTTTTGTACTGGAAAAAGTCAGAATTTCAATGTCTGCCTGTCAGTCACTCGCACAACGCAGCCTCGGTTGAGCACACAGTCCAACGTGCGCGATCAATCCAACTGCACAATCAATACAAATGCACAATCAATCCAACTGCGCGATCAATCCAACTGCGTGATCAATTGAATGTAGTTCGTTGCGTAATTGATGCAGACGGTTTACAACCTTGGGTGCTGGGTGCTGGGTGCTGGGTGCTGGGCCGACGAGAGAAGCGGTGTGATTCAACAACAAGACGGGTCACGGCATGGACTCCACCAGACATGGGAGTGTCGCCGCACGTCAAACCAAATATCGCCACGTGAAGCAGGGAAAAAAAACCGGTGTCCAATGCAAACGGACCAAATAATCATCAATATGAAACAAAAAAATTTCTCCATCGGCTTGACTTCATGTTGCATTGACTGAATTCGTCTCTACACTTGGTTGGGTCGGTCCTTCGAGATTGGGCATCACAAGCCTAGAGCCACTGTGCAAGTCAGCTTTGATACTAACGGTTTCTATGTTAGACTAACAGCGGATCACAGGATCTAGGGGCATACACGTTCATCATGAGCTAGAGCTGTTATTGATGCATCCCCATTGAACAACCACCAGCAAGCACCATGAAGTTCGTCAAATTTAGATCCCTGTTACCTTAGTCAAGATAGGTATGACGGGTATGACAATGACTTAGGCAGCGCTACCATCAAACCAAACAATCCAAAAGTTGACTGGAATTTGCCAGAGTCGCCAGTATTTGACTCCCAACTCCCCAAGACAGTGATGAAGTAATGCTATTAACCGTTTTGAACACACACGACGAGCACTGCACTCAGTAGCCGCTTCTCGGACAAGGCCAGTTTGGATACATGTAATTCAACATGACTGAGCCAAACCAAGTTGACGTTCTCCATGCCAATCTTGTGCAGAATCTGCCAAGTTGCGTTGGTACCTAGGCACCTAGGCATTGGTGAGACCGAGATCGATGCGGAACACCCAACACAAATTATTGGAATGGAGCATTTAATCTGCCAACTGTCCTCCACCCCGAGACATCAACAAATAGCTTTATCTCTAGATAATCTTGCAGTCATCCCCACGACTCAAGCTTTGCTGAGCTTCCGTTGGCTCCGCGTCTCGCGTCGCCAGACCAGCCAAGTCACGACATGAACAACATAGCAAAGGCCCGCCAAGGCTGCAACCACGCCAAAGCCCAGGAGATGCTTCGGAGCGTTTTCAGTCGGGAAGACATAAGCCCCGAAAATGTACCCCGCTTGGGCGGCCATAATCATGACACCCACAGCAAAGGCCCGAACATCGGGATGCGTGGCCCCCATGATATCGCCGATATACGCCAAGATTTACGAGTAGCTCACCCAGGTGCCGGCAGTCATGAAGGCCAGCAACACATATCTGGTGGTGAAGTTGAATACCACACACGCGATGGTGCCGCAAACGGTGGTAAGCCCCACGCCACATGCGATGACAAGTCCGCGATACAGGGGGATATGGTCAGAAATAAAACCGGCTGCAATGGTGAAGACAAAGGCAACAGCCCAGATTGGTGCCTTGCTCGCGTTAGCTCTCACTGCAAAACTTTAATCTGTCCTCGGAATGGGTTTTGGGCAGGGCTTACCGTCATGTATTGGGCCATGATGGGATCTGTATAGCCCACGCCTTTGACGAGGACCGGGTAGAAATATGTCAAGATTACCGCGCCACTGAGGAACTGTTGCGGATTCGTATCAGCTCTGGATTCGATCACACCAAAGATGTCACCCTACCGCAGAGCCGGTTCCGAGCGCATATGTCTTCCATTCCTTAAACCCAGCAATCATGGTTTCCTTCAGGCCAAGCTTGCTTTCCGAGTCCGCCTTGGTAAGCATACCGATACGCAAAAGTCGCTGGATCGCAATATCGCGCTCCTCAGGTGTCAGTTTCTTGCATGTGCCAGGGTAGTCGGGAAAGAATGAACATGACAATAATGGCAACCCAGATTGTGACAACTTCTTCAACAATAAAAAGCCATCGCCAACCCCTGATGCCATACACACACCTCCAAGATCCTCCATCAACGCGCCGGCAGTCAAACCAACGAAAATACCACCGATTTGCGCTGAGGTTAGGAAAATGCAGACCGCTTGCCAAACTCTTTTGGTAAATACCAACAGGAGAAGACAAAGATCATACCAGGGGTCAGACCGGCCTCGAGCGCTCCTACCAAAATTCGCATCGCCACAAGTTGCGGATACGTCTTGGCTGCACCGATGCCACAAGTGACAACTCCCCAGAGAAGCATGATTCCGGGGAGGTAGACTGATGGACGAGTTCTCGGCAGGATGAGGTTCGTGAAGAAAGCCCAGGCGATGTAGCCAACTGCTCTCGTCAGAGTCCCACAGACACTTGGATGAATGGAAGTGTAACCCATAGTAAAATGCAATGACAGCCATGCTAAACTGCGTGGATGATAGTTGAAGGTTTTGTGTAAGGCCTGCAATATTGGCATTTCCTAGGCTGTTGCTCGTCAGCCAAAATGTTCAAACCGACAAATCTGGGCACATACTTGGCTCGGTCCATCCATGACAGCAAATTCATCACCCAAAGCATGGGAAGAAGGTAAATGTCAATCTTTCACACAAGCTTCTTTTCAGCCTCTGGTGTCCACGAGATTTCCTCAGTGCTCTCGCATGACGGTATTTTCTCAGAGTCCATATTGATTGGTTGTTCGAGCGACTCTGTTGTGACTGGAGGTGAGGTTGAGTCTTGAAACAATACAATACGACGAGTGCTGCTGCCCGGCTTCGAGGATAAGAGCGAGGATTCAAAAGCTTTACATTCCCTATCAACGTGCGGTTCATTCCAGACCTCTCCCAAATCCCGGGACCGGATTTCGTCAATCCCGCTAGTGGCTGCACCAGAAGCCGAGATAGGCCCGACAAACAGACATGATCACCAATTCTACTCTCTACATTCTTAATAGAGTAGTTCTCTTCATTTACCGGCTGCACTGCTTCGTTCATCCTGGCCACACATTGGTGTCTTTCGGTCACACTTCGGCCATGTCCACAGGAAGGCTTTCTCGCAGAGTATTGATCCCATCGATCCTCTTCCGTTTTCGTTTGACCCACCACGAGCCGGGCCGTCCTCAGCACTAACCGGGCATGCGTTGTCACCGGGCTGACCACCCAATTGTTATTGGCCCGCCTTGATCCTTTCCAGCTGATAGAATCTCGGCGCAGGACATTGATACCGTGACGACAGGATGCACAGTCCTTCTGAATCCTGCTAAATGTATGAACTGTATGCTCTCTTTCACACCACCTTTGTTACTCCTCAAAGTGGTTTCTCTTTATCATTTTTGGACCCCCAGCGCCACGCCGTGGTTTCCAAGTTTGACTTGGGGCCCTCGCAACCTTCATGAGACATTTCATGAATTCCGACGCAAGCACAACTGACCCAACATATAATATTGTCTGCCGCTCTGCAGAGAGCAAAGTCTTGGAACCGCTCCTTACTTGAATTCCGCGTGTCAATCCGGATACGGCGCTGCAGGGACCAAATCTTGTATTCGACCCATGCATTCCCAGGCTTGATACATGTGGCAGTGCCTAGTCAAACTACCAGAAGGGGTGCAAGGTGTCTATCAAAGAGAGAAAGTAACATGGAATTGCCTAGGGAATAATCACCGAGATAAACTCAGCGGTGAAGCATACGCCGAGGATGTCAAGTATGTTCAAGTTACATGTACCAGCCATACCGCGTAAAGTTTCAAGTTATCCTACGCCGCGGTTATCTTGCATAGCTGACTTCAACAACTCACTCATCGGCTCAAGCACACTACTAGTAGTAGTCTCTGACTTGCCTCCGGGGAGAATGTACTACACTATGCGTGACATGTATGACACATAACCTACTAAAGATGTCTATGCTTCTTACTAACTGCCTTGGCACCGGTCTTCCCGAAGTAGCTCTCCCCTGCAGTGCTCTCATCAGAACCTCGCTCCGATCCTGGGGGGTAATGTGCATGGGAGGCTACATGGGAGGTTACATGGAGCAGCATATCTGGATAGGTACCTATGTAGATCCTCCTGACAACGCCGTGGCCGGAATTCCATATCTACATGTAGCACTACAGCTAGACTCTCAAGATTCCGAGCTGCCAAGGATTCCAAACCTCAACTATTGACTCTGTTACATCGTCGCACTACCTAAGGTACCTCTACCTTACCTATCTTGCTTGCGTGGCCTCCTACGCCTGTGTGGTCTGGGTGCCTTTCATTTCCTGCGTAATACAAAGCCAGGCCGTGAGGAGATGTTGGACCCTAGAAAACTATAACAAGGTGGTTTTCCTCCCTCGAGTCAGCACAGTTAACTTCAACTTCCTTCGAGTCAAAACTCACAGAAATCCGCCAAGCAACATGTCCACTGAAACCCTCACCTCCGTTTCCACCACAGGATTCGATTGCTACCGAATCGAACGCGACGCACCTTGGTTCAAAGACCGCCCCGTCATGCCGTGGCCAGCCCGTAAGTTGCTTGAGAAGTACAGCGGTTACGCGCCTAGCGAAGTGGAAAAAGAAGAGTCATTACCCTTGCAGATTCATCTCTCTTCCCCCCCGTTGTACCACAAACCAACTCCCTCTCCCCCTCTCAGTCATCCCTGGCTAACCATCCCTCCGCACATCCAGCGCAACAACGCCAGGGAAACCTTTCCGTTCCCCTGTATCGGCACTTTTGAATTTCTCGAACTCGCCCTCTCCAACCGAAAACGGCTCTACCATTGCCTCTTATCACTTCTCCATACCGGAGAATCTTTTCTTGATATCAGCTGTTGTTTAGGCCAGGATATTCGAAAACTCATCTTTGATGGAGCGCCTGCGCAGAATCTTGTAGGGGCGGAGTAAGACAGGGGTATATTGATTTGGGATATCGGTTATTTCGCGACAAAGAATCCCTAGAGAGTAAATTCTTTCAGGCGAACGTTTTGAATGCGATTACCGCTGGGCCATGGCCAGAATTAGTGGGGAGGTTTGATGTGGTTAATTTCAGTCTCGTGTTACATCGTTTTGGACGGGATGGACAGATTGCCATGTTAGAGAGGGGAATTCAAATTTTGAAGAAGGGATAAGTTGGGAACGATGATTATTGGGACGGTATGTGGTACGGAAGCTGGCACTGAAGAGGATTGGGAGGAGAAAAAGATTCCGACTCATAACGCCAACACGTTTCGGGAGTTGATGAAGGAGGTGGAAAAACGGACGGGAACAAAGTGGGAGGTTAAAGCAGAGTTGGATAATTGTTGGAATGTGTGATCCAAAATTCTCTTGGGTTGAACCGAGGTCGAAGAGGTTGGTTTTTGAGATGACGAAGGGTGGGTTAAGTACGGCGGTCATGTGCCAGGTCTTTTCTGCGGACGATCTGGGGATTTGAGCAGGCATTGGTTCTTCTTGGATCTGGATTTAATCGCGGATACCGCGGCAGGCAAATTTATATGATTGGCTTTGCAAGAACGACCTTCGAGCATCAAACCCCGCAAATCGAACTCATTGAGCTATTTCAATCCAAAACGTCTTTTTTGGTCCCAGGAAAGCAAGTCTGACAGCAGCTGGGTCTAGAAGACCAGCGTCTCTCTCTCGACAGAACGAACGAGTGGTCGACTCGACTTGGTAGGCGTTTGCTGCTGCTCACCAAAAAGCCTGATAGGTGGGTACCTAATTTCCAATGAAGCACAGAGTCACACCTGTTCCGGCGCTGATTTGAATAGCAGTGCAAGGTTCTCGACTGTCAAACTCGACCTGCCGGTTATCCTGCCGATCTTCCCCCGCCGAAGGCACCATATTATTCCCCATCGTCAACCAAACCCGAACAACGCAGAAGGCCGGCATCAGCGGGCTTCAATTATGCGCCTGCTAGAACGCGACGAGATGGGTGGATTCCAGTTGACAGAGGAGCTCTATGACGATATTCCATCATATGCGATACTATCGCACACATGGGGCAAAGGAGAGGTCCTCTTTAAAGACATGATGGACCTCACGGGCAAGAATAAAACCGGTTACCACAAGATTCAATTCTGCGGAGATCAGGCCCTGCGTGACGGGCTGGAATTCTTCTGGGTGGATACATGCTGCATCGATAAATCCAGCAGCGCCGAACTTCAGGAGGCTATCAATTCCATGTTTCAGTGGTACTCTGGCGCTGCTAAATGCTACGCCTATCTTAGCGACGTCTCTTCTGCCGACGATAATCCCAGATGGGAGCTAGCGTTCCGGAAAAGCTTATGGTTTACCCGCGGATGGACTCTTCAGGAGCTTCTTGCCCCAAAATCAGTCGAGTTCTTTGACAGAGATGGCTCGCGCCTTGGAGACAAGAAGTCGCTAGAACGGCAGATCCACGAGATAACGGGGATCCCCTTGGGAGCCCTTCGGGGCAGCCCCTTGTCTGGTTTCAGTTTCCGGGACCGAATGTCGTGGATGAAGAATCGGAAAACGAGGCGAAAGGAAGACAGAGTCTACTCGCTATTCGGTATTTTCGGCGTCCACCTACCGCTTATCTACGGCGAAAAAGAAGAGAAAGCCAGGAACCGACTGCTAAGAGAGGTTATACTACATTCGACAAGCGATCAAACCTACGATCAGGACGAAATTCGCCTTCTGGCCGACGTGCACCCCACCAATCTCCTGGGCCGAATCGCTCAAAAACCCCAGCCTCACTCCATCAACCGAGCAATTGACTACATCACCTCAGACACCCCCTCCACCCACCCCGACAAGGCGAGCACTGACAGCACATCAATCCCCAACAACACCCACAGCAAGCCACAACCCTCTTCCGGCCACCGTACTTATCAGCCCACGGATACAGACCTTGCAGCCAGCAGGAAAGCCGCCAATACCAACCGCAGCAACCCTCGGCCCTCTAACAGCCGCCCCACACGTCAACTTACAGACCTTGAAACTAGCAGTGTCACCGACAGAGCCATCCAGGCTTACGCCCAATCTTCCAACGCCCGCCACACCTTCCTTCTTGGTCGTTTAATAACCCACCTCCATGACTTTGCTATGGAAACCCGCCTTAGTACGGAAGAATGGATGGCTTCTATCAACTTTCTTACTGGGTGCGGTCAAATCTCCAGTGACGTCCGCAGTGTACGTCTTTCCAGCACCGTCAACGGTCTTGGCATTTTACTTTTTTTCACCATTAACTTGTTCTAGGAATTTATGCTACTTTCGGAGGTGCTCGGTCTCTCCATGTTGGTTGAGGATATCAACCACCCGAAACCTCCAGGAACCGAAAATTCCATCCTCGGTCCTTATCACACGCACGACGCGCCCACTCTCCCCAATGGAGCAAGCATATCCTCGGACCCAACAGGTGAACCGATGCTAGCTATTTGTACGGTCAAAGACCCGAATGGCCTGCCATTGCCAGGAGTTAGGGTCGATATCTGGCAAACCGACAGCTCCGGCACTTATGATGTACAAGATCCAGATAGGGACATGCCAAGCGAAAGAGGCGTAATGGTTAGCGATCAGGAGGGACGATTCTGGTTCCAGAGCATAAAACCCGCGAGCCATGCTATTCCGCATGACAGACCCGTAGGGAAGCTATTGCAGCTGCTGCAGAGGCATTCCTGGAGGCCGGCGCAGATACATTTCATGTTCAGCAAGGCAGGGTGGGACCGCTTGATTACGCAAGTTTTTTCCCTGGTACCTTGGACCTACCTACCTACTCAAAATAGGGTTTGCTAACGCTTTCCATATTAGGGCGCTATATATCCGTGGCGACCCCTATGAGAATTCAGATGTGGCTTTTGGCGTCAAACCGGGCTTGATTGTTGAGTTGGACAGGGTAGACCGGGAGACGGCAGAGAAATACGGTGTGCATCCAGATATCTGGTTGCTCAAGTATGATTTTGTCTTCACTACACGTAGAGTGACGGAAAGATTAAGGAATCAGCTCTCCCTAGAGGCTTTTGAGAGGCTTGGATTAAGTGCCAAGATAGTTGATGGTCTTCCTGTACCTGATTTGGATTAGATATTCGCTAATCTGAAATCTCTTTGCTTGTGGAAAAGTCCTAAAAGTCCGGTCTACAAAAAAAAAGACAGTTTGGCAGTGACAGAACAGAATCAAACTTGCAAAGTGCGAAAGAAATAGGCAATAAATTAAATCCCCCAACTCCAGACCCAACTATTGCTGTTACTACATTTTGATTGCGATATTGATATTTTCAAACCAACAACCAAAAACGCAATATTCATAAATAACTATCAAGGCCGTTCTACTGTGTTATTGAAACCTGGGAAAGTGTTTTCTCGGTGTGCCTCCGGCCAGTGGTTACCAAGGCAAGGAACATAGGACATGGTCTCTGGAAGTATGACTGTATGTTCCAAAAACCAACCAACCCTCTAGATAGAGTCTAATGGTCAACATTTACTTAGTATGTAGAGTACACCAAAAGATGTGAAACGCACCATGAAGAGAGGGGTACTCGACGGGTGGACTGTCTTGGCATTTATCGTTCCCTCGGTAGATTTTTCATTTGATGTTTTGTCCAGCCGAGATATGTATGTGGTTTGTTGGTTGTATAAACATGTCAGTCTTGTATGTGGCCAGTCCGGATCCCTCACCTTGAGATGACTGCAGTCCAATTAATATGCTGGACCCGACAGTTTGCGCGTGACATAGGCCAAGTATGCCTCTTTGCGCGGATAAACATCTTTGACCTGGCTGTTCTCCAAGGTATGTCCTTTAGCTTGCTCTTGCCAACAGGATTCCCGCTTTCCTTGTTGATCTCGGTCCGGCCCTATCCCAATGCATCCCAGACTGGCGTGGCAGGACTGGTGAACACATGGACGGACAGGGCCCTCTTTGAGTCCTGTTGTCCATGGAGCCGCAATTGCAGCTACAGAAATGTTTACATGGCGAGCCGCTTCTGTTCCACTCCCATCTGCTTTACCCACAACGAATCGGTTGCTCGGACTTGGCCGACTTGCGTCTTTGGGGTACTTTCCAACTATCTCAAAGACGTCCACGCGGCAGGGAATCAGACAAACGTGACCATGACGGCCATGGATCCAATGTGCCAGTACATTGACTATGAGAGACTGAAAAGGGGCCTCAAGACCGGGAACAGTTCCGGTTTGGTTAATGTTAGGAGCGGATGGCTGTTGCTTGGAATCATGGTCGTGGCGTATGTGTTTTTGATGTAATGCGCGACGAATCTGGGCACATCAAGTTTCCTTCTTCGTATGTCAACCACGTGACGTTGCTCGCCCTGGCTCATGCTCGGTTCAGTTCCTGCTCAGGATTTGTTCAGTCTAGCTCACCTTTGCTCACCCCAATTGCCATTTTTGGCAAGCTGCCGCACAGTCTGCTAAATCGCTTTAACTCTAGCCGAGGGGGCCTTAAAATTGGTCCCATATCACATGCTAGCATTAAACTCTACAACAGTCCCAGTAATGAAGATGTAACATCCAGTTCTTCAGTGCCTCTATCTCGTCCGTGTTAAAGGTGAGCCGACACGCTGAGTATCTTGTGCATAGCGGCTAACTGGGCATAAATTAATCGCTTCCCAGTACCGGAGCACTTTAACCTCGGCATAGTAGTACGCCAGACATGGTAAAAATTTTAGATGCGAGTCGACGTAACTGGCTCTCTTCAAGAGGTTGTGACGAATGGCCAGGCCAAGCTTTTCAACTAGAAATGTGGTATGCCGGTATCGCCATACACTCCTGAACGATGGAAGGAACCGAGATAAGTGAGCTAAGGCGGCCAGCACGTCGGTCTAGGATGGAACCAGGATAATGGCATCCAAAGCGAACGAGCCATTCGATCAAGAGCGTGGTAGGGGCCTAAACAGATCCTCTTTGTCATCCTCAACGAGATCGTGGAGCGAGACCGTCGAGGTACTCGAACGTGACAGGAGGCTTGCAGAATACGGGCACCCGCTACCCCTTAGTCCCCCGTGTTTCCAGGACCACGTTAGGTCGCTAGCCCGCCAACATGCAGACAAAACATGGCAAACGCCAAAATAAACCCAGAAATAGCAAACGCGCCTTGGACGTCCTCCCGCCGGAGTGCGATCCAAACGATGGCCACGGCTAGCGCAACCCCAAAGGCGGCACACCCACAAGCAAACACCAGGAACGGATCTAGACCCTCGGTGAGCTCCATGCCCCAACCGACCGCGCTCCCGGCCCTCGGGCACGCGGCCAGCCGCGCGCGCAGCTTCTTTGGGACCCGGCGGTACAGCACCGGCACGACCTCGGCGTGGCTGGGGTGCTCGAAGAAGTGCATCAGCACGTTCGGCCCGACGGGTGGCAGCGTCTCGTACGGCATGGGCTCGTAGTGATAGTCATCGCGGTGCGCCATGGTCGGGAGCGCCGGCTTTGATTGGATCGAGGCCATGTCGCTGCTGGCGAACACCTCGAGCCGGACAAACTCAATGAATCGCGGGCGCTGCAGCCACAAGGAGAGGCCTGGCACTATGCCTCTCGTCTTCCGGGCCGTGTAGTACCGCTCGCGGAGCAGCCGGAAGAAATCGCGGTCAGAGTTGACGCGGCACACCTCGGACTGGTGCAGCTTGGTGCCCCAGCGCATGAAGGGGAGGCAGAGGAGGAGAAAGTGATGCTGGGCGCTGCCGCCGAGTCTGCTGTCAGCCGGGGTACTAGCTTGGATGTTGCTGGCGCTGGTAGTCTCTGGACATCCGTAGGGGTCCCCACTTTCGCCGCCCTTGTGCACCGGCAGGCTCGTGCCCGAGTTGGTGGCACCGCTGCGAGACCTCCTGCTGCGAAACCCGGATGCGATCCCCGACAGAATTTCTCCGAGAGGGGAGCCTTTGGTGCGCGCAGCCCCGGGGGTAAGAGGCCCCTGGGAATACACGTCGAGTAGTGACTTTAGACGTTAGACGCTGGATGCCCCCGGGGCACAGTTCTTGGTAGTCGTCGTAGATTCGTAGCGAACAGTGATTCTTGAAACTGTGTGTCAACGGCTGCTACAACGAAAAGAGATAACACCCAGAAAGAACTTTGGCAGGGTAGCTTACGCATGTGAAACTCAGCCTTGTCGTTCCTAAATTTGGCACAGTTTGGCTATTAGAACCGGTAACATACCCCAGCTTTGCTACGGCAAGTTGCAGGCCAAGTTTCAACGAGCTGGCGAGCCCGCCCTCGGTTGAGCTAAGGACGCTATGGGCTCGCACAAACGATTCCACGCTCACTTGGAGGGCGAGATACGCGCCCGACTCGAAAAGAAACGCTTCAACCAGCAGAATATCAGGACTAGAGTACTCGAGATTAGTGATCGGGAGCACTTCTTCCCCGGCACCCTCTTTCCCCACGTCTTCGTCCGGCGACATCTGGCTCACTCCCGAAGAATGTCTCCCCTTGGGTGCGAAGGCAGAACAGATCCGTCCGGCAATACTCGCAGCGCAGTTCCTGACGAAGAGGCTTGTGTTGCATTCTAGCTTAGTCGCGGCCTCGCGGTAGAGATTGTCACCGTATTGGCGGATGAGCTCTAGGACGACCTGCTTGGAATGAGTGGCTCCGGCAATTTGAACAAGCTGGGGCCACAGATACTGGAGGTTCCCGTCATCGATGAAGATCTGCAGCAAAGCCTCCATCGAACTAGTGTCGAAAGAGGTTGCAGAGGCCGATGAGAGTAGAGACAACTCGCCACTCGAGATTACGTTGTCGTCGGTATCGGTCTCGGTCCCGGTCTCGGCCAAGGTGGGTCGCAGGGTAGGAAATGCTCTCTCGCGCTTCATGGAATCTGGGAACCATGTCTCTCCTGTCTCTGTCGCGAGAGCATCTGGGCCGAACACGCCGAGTGCCGCCAAACCGCCACCTAGGGACAACACCACAGAGTTGATTCGGTCTCGATGCGATTCTGACATGCCGGGTACCAACTTGACGGCTACCTTTACACCGGGAACCCATGCTGGTAGGCATAATAAGTTGGGGCTTGGAGTTAAGTGTGGCGAACATTTCCTAGCGTCTAAATGTAGCTTTTTAACGTGTCTTGGTGGCAGCGAGATGCTAATTGTGGCCGCGTAATGTGCGGCAGAAGACTTTGGAGCAATACGTACTTCCTCGAATGGCCGTGCGCTTCTTGGAGGAGGTGGGTAACCGGAGCAAATCTTCATGGATCGGATACAGTTCGTGCATGCGGGCCTCTTCTCGTCACATTTGACCTTTGTTTGTCTTTAAATCGGGAAACCGTGCGTGTCAGTAGAGGCAATTCGGCACCTAGGCAGGGTACCTGGGTATTTTCGGGGCTTCACTTGACTTACTTGCAGTTGTTGCAATCCGTCTTCACTTTCGGCTTGCTTGCCCTTGCTCTGCGAGGCTTCTGGCTCTGATCGGGATCGAGGCTCTTCGTCTCTGATATTGCTGCGTTTGTCCCGGCGCTACTACTGATGACTCCCAGGCTACCTTCACTGTCATCTTGTTCGATTTGACGCTCGTTGTGGTGAGAGGGCCCGAGCTGGGCATCTCTTGCGCTGTGTTCGGAGCAACCATACCCCACGAGAATGGTCCGTATTTGAATGCCGTGGCCTGACCGACCGTAGGCTGCACATCTATCCACCGCCCATTGATAATAAAGACATCGGCATGCCGAGTAAAGCTCCACCAGTTGGTAACACATCCTGGCGCCCCGTCTTGTGAGTCAAGAACTTGAAGAGACAGGTGCAAAAAAGATGGGGGGGGGGGGGGAAATTTTTTAAGACCAGCC
>Ga0247765_1001074_pt1 | contig 15638 bp, 2 predicted proteins | sample UWRJL106311C6_FD_179949 | JGI IMG/M metagenome (GOLD analysis project Ga0247765, IMG submission 179949) | Plant litter microbial communities from Arlington Agricultural Research Station in Wisconsin, United States - UWRJ-L106-311C-6 | ecosystem: Environmental > Terrestrial > Plant litter >... | reverse complement strand
ATTGCTGGAAAGATCAAGAACGCGCGGTTCTACCAAGGCCACGTACGAAGATTTCTACAACCGTTTGGACTTTCAGTTGCGGTCCAAACGCATCCTCCCCCGGAACATCACCAACATGGACGAACATAGCATACAGGAGGTCGAAACAACTACAGGGACTGTGTCACGGCACCAAACCGGGGCCGGTTCGGCCCGGAACCAGCAGCTATACGTGACCTCCCCAACACCCAGTATATAGCCTACCTCTCGGGAGCCAGTTCCCTTTGGCTCCCTTCGTGTAATAACAAGTCTCTTTCCCTAGACCTGAGGTCGGTACCGTGACAGTTTATTGTACCTACCTTTTGGGAGCAGTAATCGTTACCGGCCCTTTTCTATCCCAGATTACTCCTTCCGCTAGAACCTACTAAGAAACGGTACCAACCTATTATAAAACCGGAGCGGTAACCCAAAATATATACGAGACTAAACCGTATTACGAATGTACCCCTAAGAATAACTTTAATAACTAGACGCCCAGAACCCGCTAGATTTCCAGCTATAAAACCCCCCTAACTCCTAACGGACCCTTAATTAGTAATAATTGTAGTAACTTTAATAGCTAATTACCGGCGGATTTTACTGGGGTATACTAATGCGCTTTATCCGATTTTACAACCTACGCCCGGACCCGTTTAGGACCTATTACGCCTCGCCTAATACGTATACTAGTACTACGTTATACTTATAATGGCTAAGTTCGGACTTGGGTTCCCCGGTCCCGACCTACCTAACTTTGACCCGTTTAGCCCCAACTAAACCGGATCCAAACCGGCTAGTTCTGACCCCGACCTAGAAACCCCTAATAAATAATTTCAGAAACTGGTGGACGTAAATACCGTCTTTACGGATTAATCTTAACTCCGATACCTATTTAAAAACGTAAAGGACCCCTAAACTGGAACGCCCCTAAACCTGGTATTTTTAGCCCGCTATACCCTTAGCGAATCCGACGAACTAATTACTGATTATTTTGTTTTCCTTAATATAATTAACGATGCTATTAATAACTTAATAGCCTGTTTACAAACGGAAACTAAGCGGATAAAGGAGGCGGAATGGAAACGAAAGGAATCCGAATAATTAGGAATTGAACTGCGGGATTGTTATAAGGATTTCTAGAAAGTCTTCGGTAACGGGAAAACCCTTACAAAAACCCTAACGCAATAAAGAGACGAGGCTATTAAGCGCAAAGCTACCTTTTAACTTACTAATAAAAAATTGCAAATATAATTTTAGAAAAGTAAGGAAGTACTAGAATAAACGGAACGTTACTGATAAATACTTAAATATACCGCGAATATTTATAAGGCCGAAAATGATAACTTTGCTACCCAGAACAATATCCTATATAGCCAGATACCCGCCTTTATACTAGGTTTATATATACCTAACTTTATAGAACGGATATTTAGTATAAACCTTAACCTTAGTACCTAATAGGGCCCCCCGGTATAGATACCCTTTATTATCGTTTACGAAACGCTACAGGCCCGCGGTATCGACCTAAAGTACTTTGACGGCTAGACCTCGGACCCGAGGCGTTGATAGGAAGAATACGTTAATTAAAAATCTACACTTGCGAACAAACTTATACTTAACTAATACGCCTACCCTAATTTACTTAACCGTATTTTATATACCGCTTAACGTTTTATAGGTAATGTGTACGCTACGATTTGGGATTATATTGATAATATCTTATATAACCTAAATATCCCGGAAATATAGCTTTTTAACGATTGGGAGGATATTACAAAATACCTTAATACCATCTATATTATATACGACGCCTACGCTTAAGTTTTCCGCAACTTCGCCTTATTAACGATAAAAGGCCGGACCTACCTTAATTTTATCTCTACCCTAATCCGATTTGGAAATTTAGCTAAGAAAGATAATTGCGAAAAGGTAAAAGTACTCCGCAGTAAAATCGCTAAACTATACCGCGACGTAACCGTTAGTAATACTACGCTTCCTGCTATTAATAACTTTAACGTATAGGTAACTTTATTTCGCGGAATTTATAATAATATCTTGGATAATAATTACCGTACCCGAATTAATACCGCGTTAACCCCGATTACGAATACCCTAATTACTAACCCGAATGCTATGGACCTTAGCGCGGCCGGTTTTAGGCGGGGGTAATTAATAGCGGAGGAACGGTAACGTTACCGCGATAATAACTTTTACATATACTATGGAAAACCAGGATACTGGACGCCTAGGTGCCCGAGTAGGCCCCCGAATTCCCACGGGCCGGTAACGAATACTACTAGTACGGGAAAAGCCTAACCTCTGATAATCGTCGCCGCCAAAGGCCCAACTGGGTTGCGAGAAAAAGGGAAAATAAGGACCTATATCTATATTTTATAGGACTAAACCCAATATTTACTCTTGTTGAAATTACAGCCCAGTTGCCCTGTAGCTACAGCACCCTTGGGTGCTGTAGCCTAGTTGATCTACTACCCTGGGAGTGCTACCGACTGCACTATGGCAAAGTGCAGTCACCACAACTACGGGAGTTAGTGTTGTGGTTCAGGGGGGCTGCCAAGCCCCCTGGACCCACTGGAACCCACTAAAACCGACGGGGAGTTCCGAGGACCCACTACCTATAGGCTTGGCCTACAGGGGTAGACCCACCACCACTGTTACGTCAGCACAGCCAACTAGTTGCCCTGGAATCCTTTGGATTCCAGCGCCAACGTAAGCACCTTTCCCTCTATAGTATAGGCTTTCCTGTTGCGTTTTAGGGCCCTCACCCCCTATAAGGCTGACCCACACCCACTAAGGGCCCTATAAAGAACCATCTCCCCTCCTATATTTCTGGTATCTAATTCTTTTCCTTTCTTCTACCTTAAGCAAAATAGTTTATATATAGCCTTAAAGCAACCTTTTGACCTTCGTAATCTCTATACAAAGCCCACTATAGTCACCCTGTTACAGGGCATAGACCCCTATATCACTACTTGTTACAGTAGGTTAATCTGCTGATCTTAGCTTCCTTTAACCCTGTCTCGGGCAGTCATCGTACCCTTAAAACCTTCCACTACGCCCGTTACAGGGGACTTACCCCCAGTAACCTCCTATACTGGACCTTACTAAGACCAGTCAGGCCATACAAATTAACAGGTTATAAACCCGGATTTTACAACCCTCGGCCGACCTCGCCTCGTTGCCTACAATTAGTAACCACCCCCACAGCGCTTCTACACCCTCCGCAGACCATATCGTCTATCCTCCGGAAAAGCCCATACGCCGGCCAAAATTGCCCTCAGTATGGCTACCAACCCTCCTGAAAAGCCCTTACGCCGGCTATAGTTGCCCCCGTAGGTGGTACGGTAACCCCTGTATTGGTTACCTACCCTTCTGAAAAGCCCTTACGCCGGCCAGAGTTACCCCCGTAAGTAGTACTATAATCCTCGTATTAATCACCAACCCTCTGTTTACGCTACTGGTACTACCCACCGTAATTAGTAGGTTAGGTCCCCGTAAGACCACTATACCTCGATCCTCCAGGGGAATAATACCCCCTAATTTCCATCACCAACAGAAGCATTACCCCCTAAACTACTATGGACAGCACTACTACTACATACCACCGTATTTCAGCCTCCCGCGCGCGATTACTACCCCCTAATTACGAACGTATTCAGGAGAACCACCCCCTAAAGAATACCTACGCCTACTGAAATTTAACCCCCTATAGTAGTCGTTGCTACTAAATATACCATCTACATAGTAGCATACCTCCAGTCACCTACTTGCGATCCCCCGGCTTCCTTAAGAACTTACCAACCCAGTTGCAGTAGTACGTACGGGAGAGGCAGTTCCGTTGCGTAATCAGAATTCCGATCGGAAATTAGGTACGATATAATGGCTGATAACGACTTAGATATGGCCTCTATAGGCCAAGGCCAGCAGCCTGAAGAAGTCCCGCCTATTTAGGGCCTGGTATAGTAAGTTTCCGAGCTTACTTAGCGCTTTAACAGGTTACTAGTAGTACTGGAACAATAGTAACAGGCCCGGAACACACTAGATACAAGTACTTCCGGGGCCTCCCAAAAGGGGGGTAATAACTTAACAACAACTACTGGAGCCCCTGGGACTACCTATCCTTTAGTAATTCCAGCTATTAGGAACGAATTCAGCGCCCTTACAATTAAAAAGCTTGCCAAATAATCTCTCTCCTTACCCAAAAAACAGTACCTATTAGGACCTGAGAACTATCAATAGTGGTTTCAGGCACTATTAATTCAGTTCAGGGCCCTCCAGATCCCTAATTTCCTCTACAACCTATAGGCGGTTACAAAGCGCCTTAGTAACCCTTAGAAAGCCACCCTCTTGTTAACTCTTCAAAATATACTAAAGGAAGGCCCCCTTACCACCATAGCTTACGAGGAGGACCCTGGATCTACCTTTAATCGGCTCCGCCAACAGTACGCCCCAACCCAGGCCAGTCTCCGCAACAAATTCTACCACCAATACCACTCCCTAACCTTTAATAGCAGCACTACTATAGTAGACTTTAACGCTATTTTTAATACCTTAATAGGCCGTCTTAGTACTTAGGGAGTCGTAATTGCGGAACAGGATTAAGTCAACTACTATCTCAACGTTCTAAAACCCCAATTTCCACAGTAGGCTAAGCGTTCCAAAGTACTACTGCGACGAGATCAGTAAATTGCAAACGCCAATACTGGGTTCTAAAGGCCACCTAATACCCTTACCCTCCTATATTTTCAGGAGGACCTACTTGCTAAAACCCGGAACCCTGGCACCTCTTCAATACGTACCTTAGCTATACTATAAGCCAACTGGAAAAGGTCTAGGGAGCCTAAACAAGGTTCCAGAGAAGGCAAAGACCAACAATAAGGCAAACCAGGAGCCTCGTAAGGTAACTCCAGGCCTAGGGAAGTTAGGAATTCGAAGAAACAGGGTAGTTCCAGTAATAAGAGGGCGCATAATAGTAATACCTTTAGTACGGAAGACACCCCTAAAGGTATTAATAAGACCTATAAAACCAGTACTATTTCCAGCAGTCAGGGGGAGCCAGTCGCTGTAGAGGAGGCCTTCCCTATCTACTACAACCTTAACCAAGGTACTACACTCAGTACCGAACCTACCGACCTTAACGATACCTTTAGTAAACCGAATACCCTAATAAACCCTAAACCCCCTATTAGTAACCCCCCTAAGCCCCCTGCGGTTAACCTTTTTATAGAGGGTAATCCTACTAAACAGTGGCTCTTTAACACCGGTTCTACAGTATATATCTATACCGACAAGGCCCTGTTTGCAAAGCTACGTACTGGAAAACTAGCTATAGTACGTACTAAAGGTGGCCCAGTACAGCCTCAGGGCATTAGAATAGTTAAACTTAAGCCCTATACTGGTACTATTAGGGGTAGGCCTCAGTACAGCACCATCGTACTAAAAAAGTGCCTTTATATTCCAACCTTCCCCGTCAATATCGTCAGTAGCCACCGCCTCTATAATTCAGGGGGTATACTTATTAAAAACAAACTTTACAATACCTTTAGGAAGCTTATTACCCTATTGGACTTTAAAGGCTTAGGTTTCTATATCCGGTTACGGGGGTTACGACCCCCTAAAACCAACTATACTTAACAGGACCATAGAAGCATCTGGCACTACTACCTATCCGGAAACCGACCTAAAGCCCCTACTATAATACTACCTACTGTAAAGGGGGTAACCCTCTTCTCAGCATACTATAACAGGGCCTAAAGGGGTCCTTTAGCAGTAATAATCAAAGCGGCTAGATTTTGGTACGTTCGTTTAGGTTATATAAGGCTAGACCTTTTAAGGAAAACCGCCCTAGTCACTAAAAGGATACCCAATTTTAGCAGTATACGCCTTAAATATATAGCCTGCAAAAGCTATAATACCGCTAAACTACTACGCTAACCCTCCTCCAAGGCTGTTATTAACCCTCCTAACGCGCTAGGGCGGATAAAGGGGGATATATTCGTAATCCGCCCTATACCCCTAAACAACAAACCCTATAAGCTTATTCTAGTAAACCGGAAGACCCATTTTAAGATTATTAAGTTTTTAAAATCCAAAAATAAAGTTGTTACAGAAGTAAAGGCTGCTATAAAAAAGATTAATAATACCTTTAAGCAGTACCCGGCATACTTATACTACGATAAAGGCAAAGAAATCAGTAGGCTTAGGCCTTACTTACGTAAAAAGGGTATTATTTTCTCGGAATCTAGCCCCTATACGTATAATTAAAACGGCCTGATTAAACGTATTATACAGGTAGTTTTAAAACGCCTTAGGGCTGTAATAGTTGCTTCAAGGCTTCTATCTTCCCTATAGGGATACATTATAGGCCCTATAGTTAAGCTAGTCAATAAAATAGTAAATATTACTAAGGAGCTTACCCCATACTAGCTCTTTTTCGATAAATTAATACCCCTATAGGCCCCTTATATCCCGGATCTCTCCAATTACAGGGCTATAGGCGCCAATTATATAGTATTAATTCCCCCTAAAAAACGTATCCAGTCCCAAAAATTTACCCCCAAAGGCGTTTAAGGCAGGTTACTAACTATATTAGGTACCCAAACCTACCTAGTTTAGCTCAGCTAACGAAAGGTTATTTAAACTAGCTTTATCAAATTATACGAAAACCCTTCTACCTACCTACAGGGGCCCCGGGGCCCAACTAACGCCCTAGACCTCCCAGACACCACTAAAAATACGGAGGACCAGTACCCTAACTACAATAGCACTCCCCCCGAAACGTTTACTAAGTTCGCCCTACTAGTAGCATTACTACGTAAACTGGTTTAGTTACCCGTAGCGACCCCTAAGCCCTTTAAATCCCCTATAGGAGATAAACTTAGGCCTATTATAGTAAAAATCCCAATCCCACAGGTTATTAAAACCCAGCGAAAGGAATTTAAACGAGTAGAAGTTAAGCCTATAAATACTATAGCGGACCTAATTAACTACCTTATTAATAAAGCTACTAAATAAGCCAAGCCTAGTAGCTACTACAACCCCTTTAAACTTACTAAAAACTCGGAACTTAAGTCCTTTAAGCAAATCCTAAGGCACCCCCTAAAGGATTAGTAATTAGTAGTATACTTTAAAAAGATATAGTAATTATTAACTACTAAAACCTTCCATTTTATTAAATAATTTAAAGCCAAAAAGCTACCTATTACTACTAAACCGGTTACTAAACTAAAAAAGGATACCTAGGGCAGGGTTACTAAGTTTAAGGTCCGGTTAGTAGCTAGGGGGTTCCAACAGGCCCCTGGAGTCGATTTTAGGGAGACCTTTACAGCTACTACAATACCGTTAACCTAGCGAATTATACTAGTACTAGTTGCTATTAAAAACTGGAAAATTAAATAAATAGATTTTATAAGAGCCTTTCTAAATAATAAGTTAGATATAGAGCTTTATATTAAGGTCCTTAAAAGCCTATATAAATTTAATCTTAGCAGTCCTAAGGCATTGGACCTCCTAAAACGGTACGGTTAAGACCCCTTTAAAGACCAAGTTATACTACTAGGCAAGGGACTCTACAGCCTAAAGCAAACCTCCTACCTCTAGCAATAAAAGGTTGCGAAGCTACTAAAAACGCTAAACTACAACCCTTTTACCAGTAACATAGCCACCTATTACAGTACGGTTTACAAGACTATAATAATCACCTATATTAACGACTATCTCCTCGTCAGGCCCTTTACAACCAAGATTAAGGTACTAAAGGTCCAACTTAATTAAGCATACGATATAAAGGACCTAGGCCCTACCCGCTACTTCCTAGGGGTTAAGATCCACCATAATAAGGTACGCCGCCTCTTATAGGTTAATTAAAAGGCCTATATCGAATAGGCTATTTAGCACTTTAAACTTAACTACAACGAACCGGCTATCCCTTTTTCTTTAGGATTTACAAAGCATAACTCCTCTTCCAAACCCCTAAACACTACTAAGATCCGGCTATTTCAGCAACTTATTAATATTACTATATATACTATAGTTTAAACTAGGCCGGATATAACGTTTACAGTATAATAGCTTTCCCGCCAGTTACAGCAACCTACTATTACCTACCTTAAAGTAGTAAAAAAGCTCCTTAGCTACTTATTCTCCAGCGTAAATTAGGGTATTTATTTTGGTACCTCTACTAATCTTACCCCTATAGGATATACTAATAGCGATTTCGCGGGATACAAAATTATTACAAAATCTACTTATAGCTACTTATTTACAATAGGTAAAGGACTAATTAGCTGGAAGTTAAAGAGGTCGTTTATAGTAACCTACTTGACCTTGGAGGCTAAGTTTACGGGGCTTATAAAGGGTAATAAAAAGGCAATCTGGCTTTAAGGGCTATTTTCTAAACTAAAGCGCTTTATACAAAAACCTATTCTACTAATAGGAGATAATAAAGGCGCTATAGATACGGTATATAATCCGAAATACTACAACTATACGAAATACACCCTTCTAAAATACCAAGGGGTAAAAGAAAGCGTTACAAAAAGCAACATCACTATAACGTACGTACCTATAGGGAAGATACCGGTAAATAGGTTAACAAAAGCCCTAACCCCAGCCAAATATAAGCAATTCCTTAAGTTGTTGAACCTTTCTAGGCCCTGTAAATTCCAGAGGGGGTCTATCTGGAACTAAAAAGCGTGCCAGGGCTCAGGGCTGTAGAGGGGGTATTAAAATTACAGCCCAGTTGCCCTGTAGCTACAGCACCCTTAGGTACTATAGCCTAATTGATCTACTACCCTGGAAGTACTACCAACTGCACTATAGCAAAGTACAATTACTACAACTACGGGAGTTAGTATTGTGGTTCAGGGGGGCTACTAAGCCCCCTAAACCCACTAGAACCCACTAGAACCGACGGGGAGTTCCGAAAACCCACTACCTATAGGCTTAGCCTACAGGGGTAAACCCACCACTACTATTACGTCAGTACAGCCAATTAATTACCCTAAAATCCTTTAGATTCCAGCGCCAACGTAAGCACCTTTCCCTTTATAGTATAGGCTTTCCTTTTACATTTTAGGGCCCTTACCCCCTATAAGGCTGACCCACACCCACTAAGGGCCCTATAAAGAACCATCTCCCCTCCTATATTTCTGGTATCTAATTCTTTTCCTTTCTTCTACCTTAAGCAAAATAGTTTATATATAGCCTTAGGGCAACCTTTTAACCTTCGTAATCTCTATGCAAAGCCCACTATAGTCACCCTATTACAGGGCATAAACCCCTATATTACTACTTGTTACAGCAGGTTAGTCTGCTGATCTTAGCTTCCTTTAACCCCGTCTCGGGCAGTCATCGTACCCTCAAAGCCTTCCGCTGCGCCCGTTACAGGGGACTCACCCCCAGTAACCTCCTGTACTGGACCTCACTGAGACCAGTCAGGCCACACAAATTAACAACTCTCCCCTTTAAACTTTCCACCTTAGAAACGTAACTAGTTAGCGCTAGCGTTATAGTTAATTCAGGATACTCTCCTTACGGATTTATTAACAAAACCTACTTAATATAACGCAACTTTACCTACTATAAACTCCCCTACCCCCGGATCCTTCGGCTTGCGGACGGGACCGAGGCTGGTATAGTTACGGAATACTGCCTCCTTAATTATAACCTGGAAGGATTTTATAAGCGCCTCTTACTTTACATCTGGCTACTAAATAGACCTAACGCCATTTTTAGCCTACTATAACTACGCTACTACAACCTAATTATTAACTGGGTATTAGGATCCCTTATTATATACGGCTATACTATTTACGCTACAAATTATACTAGACCCAACCCGGTACTAGCCCCAACCCTATACGAACCCGACCTAGTACCTATAATTAATATCGCCCTTTTTAACGCTGTATCTTTCCTCTTTTCGGCAAAAGGCAAAGGTACGGAAGTTTTCAAAACGTTATTCGCCGCCCTTTACGCTATTACGAGTATAACTTTAAATACCTTACTAAACTAGCCTGACCTAGAATTCGCTAATGATATTATCCTCGCTACTGCGTTAATAACGCTCCGGTCTATTCTCTTTAGCGAAGAGCCCGCGGAACCTATTAGGTTACGACTCCGTACCTTTTAAAACTGGATTAAGGAGGCCCTATGGCTTCGGGTAGTAAAAGAAGAGGATATTAAAAAATATTTGCAAAGCAAATTACCTGTAACTGATGAAAAGATTAGAGTATAGCTATTACTGGAATATTACGACTTTATTTAGGTATTTTAGCCCAGCGAAGCCGAAACCCTACCGCCTTACCGCCCCTTTGACTACTAAATAGAGATTATAGTAGGTAAAATACTACTAAATTACTAAGTGAAACCTATATTAGTACCGAAGCTTTGCGTTATTAGAAAATACCTCGATAAATACCTTAATAAAAGCTTTATCCGCCCCAGTACCTTATTAGTAGCGGCTTCCGTTCTCCTTACCAGGAAACCGGGGGGGGGGATTAAAATCTACGTAAATTATTGTAGATTAAATAATATTATAGTTAAAAACAGATACCCTATACTACTTATCCGTAAGACGCTGGATTTACTTAGCCGCGTTAAATATTATACTAAGTTAGATATTACTGTAACGTTTAACTGGCTACGTATCGTACCTGGAGACGAATAGAAAACGGTGTTTATTACTAGGTTCGGCTTTTATAAATACCTCGTAGTAAATTTCGGTATAATAGGGGTACCTAGCTCTTTTTAATATTATATAAACCATACGCTATTTAATATACTTGATAAATTCGTTACAGCCTACTTAAATAATATCTTTATTTTTAGTAAAATACGAGCGGAATACCGCAGGTACGTACGGGAAGTAATATAGCGATTTATTAAGGTAGGATTTACTATTAATATTAGGAAGTGCAAGTTCGGGGTATAGGAGATTAAGTACTTTAACCTTATTATTAATACCTTTAGTATCAAAATAAATTCCGAAAAAGTTAGTGTTATTACTAGTTGAAAGCCCCCCGAAATACTAAAGGACCTTTAACGTTTCGTAAGCTTTGTAAACTTTTATTAATGATTTATTAGGAACTTCTTAAGAATCGTATAATTACTAACCAGCCTTATAAGTAACGAAAAGTAGCTAGGGGTACTTCCGGATAAAGTACTTTAAATATTTTACAAGTTAAAAATTACCTTTGTTTTAGTACTGATTTTAAACTACTTTGACCCCGAAAAGCGAATAGTTATAAAAGTTGACGTTTCTAATTAGGTATCCGGAGGAGTTTTCTCTTAATATAACGAAACCGGAGAATTTTACTTTATTGCGTTTTTTTTAGCCAAATATATACCCGCGGAGTATAATTACGAGATTTACGATAAGGAATTAATAGTTATCGTTAAGGTATTTGAGGAATAAAGATTAGAATTATAGGGCCTTAGGGACGTAGCTAAGGTAGTTATAAATTATAAAAGCCTTAAGTACTTTACTACTACTAAGCTTTTAAATTAGCGTTAAATCTGTTGGTTAGAATTCCTTTTTAATTTCCGGTTTTAAATTACCTATAGGCCGGGTAAGAAAGTTACGATACCCGACGTACTTATACGTATATTGGGCGATACCCCTAGGACCTTTAATACTATTAATGACTGGATTGTAAATAAATTTTGTACTCTCCTACCCCCGTCCCTTTAATAATCCGGCGCTGGCCTAAACCCCCCCCTTAGATTACTCGCCCTTAATATATCCCACTATATTAATAAATATATTAACGTAGTATATAAATTTTCCGATATAGTAAAGATAATTTAGGTTGCTATTGAGGACCCCAATTGTAGAAAATTCCCCAGATTAGTTAGATAGGAGTTTAAAACGGCTATAGCCGATTGTACGGTAGTTTAAGGGAAGGTTTACTACTGTAATAGGTTTTATATCCCCCCGGTTAATGACGTTTAATTTTAGGTCCTTTACTGGAGCTATACCGTAGTACCTGCGGGTTATTCTAGCCGTTTTAAGATATACGATATTTTACGTAGGTTATACTTTTGGCTACGGATATTCCGCGATACCGCTACCTTTATTAAAGGCTGTAATTTATACGTTAGAATTAAGAGCTTTAAAACTAACCCGTTTGGATTCCTGGATTTGCTTTTAATACCTTTTCGGCCTTAAATTAATATCTTTATAGACTATATCGGATTACTTCCCCCCTGTAAATATAAGGGATTTGAGTTTACTTACGTACTAATCGTAATTAATTAACTTATAAAAATATGCTATTTTATCCTTATACTGGATATAATAGCGGAGGGACTTGCGGATACTTTCGTTTTGGACGTATACTAATTTTATAGCGTATTATAATTTATAATTTCCAATAAAGGTATATAATTTATTTTTACCTTTTGGAAAGAATTTAGTTAAAGGATGGGTATTACCCTAAAGGCCTTAATAGCGTTTTATCCCTAAATTGATAGCTAAACGGAAATCTTTAACGTAGGATTAGTATAATACCTAAAATCCTTTTATTCCTTTTACTAAAATAATTAGGTTAGCTAGTTACCACTTACCGAATTTGCTATTAATAACCAGACCTTTAAGATTACCGGCCTTTTCCCTTTTTTTACTAATTACGGATAATACCCTGTTATAGAAACGGAACCTACCTATAACCTGATTACTGCTAAAACCCCCCAGTAGTAACGGGAATTCCTAAACGCTACTAACGTTGCTAATCGGATTTAACGGGTTTATAAGCGAATACGCGCTTTTATAACTGAAGCTTAAAAACGTTACGTGGATTATACGGATAGGTACTAATCCGACGCTGGGATATTCCAGGAGGGGGACCTAATTTGGGTTAATATTAAGAACCTTAAGACTAAACGCCCCTTAGAAAAACTTAACGATAAGTAGTAAGGCCTATATAAGATTATCTCGGTTTACCCTAGGGTAGTAATTTTAAACTTACCTAAGGAATCCAGGCTTTTCCCTACCTTTTATACTTTTCTTATTAAATATTATCAAACTAGCCTTTAGGGATAAAAGGTTATTAACGAGGTATATAACCGCTATATCGTAGGCGTAATAGTAGTAACTAGTCCCCGGAATAAGGATGAAATAAAGGATAAAGATAAATGGTACTTTAATAGAATCTTTAACTTGCGTAATACTATTAAAGGGCTGGAATATAAAGTAGAGTAGCTGCTATACCGGCCTACCTGGGAATTAGTGGAGAATCTCCGCGGGTATAATAGCGATATCTAAAACTTTTATAACTAAAACCCTACTAAACCAGGACCCCCGGCCTAATTTACGAGTAATATAGTATAAGTACAGCCCAATAATATAAAATAACTAAGACGCCGGAAACGCCCTTGGAAACGGAAAACCGATACTAATCCTACTACGCTAGTAAATTACTAACGAATATACGTTAAATATTTAACGGGGAATACCGGAACAGGGTTATACCTTTAATTATTTTAAGTACCTAACTAAAACTACGAATACGTAAGGAGGAACCCAAAGTAAAAGGAACCCCCCTAAATACAATTATAACTAAATTACTACTAAACCTACTATATCTAAAACTCGTATAGACGTAAAATTATAAAATCTACTTTATCTAAAAAAACGGGAGCAGCCCTATTACCTTTTAGGTTTAAAATAACCTTTATTTATCTTAAAAGGATAAACCGAGTAATTACTAGCCGCGTATAACCTTTATTTCCGGGTAGTAGGTGGAACGTTACCTTATCGTTTTAAATACGCTTGATTTAAAACTGAATAGCTTTAGGCGCAGTATAAACCGTAGCCGGATAGGGGAATATCGTTATACGAATAAAACGACGCTGCTTAATTAGGGCTACCTAAGCTTCTTAAAACTCCTTCGGATAGTTAGCGGATTAAAACCGGACTATATAGAAATAAGAACGGATATATACCTAAGTACTTTTCTTCGTACTAATAAGATTATAAAACGAGTAATAACTAGACTTAGCCCTAAGCTACGTACCTATAAACGTTTTTAAGGCGATACTGATAACTAGACGGGATTTAGCCGGTTAGACGTAGTTACTATCGTTATCCTTCTCCTACGCTACAAGCTTAGCCTACCGAAAAAACTGGAAAAACTCGTGGGAGTTACGAGTTAGGTTCGTATTCGGCTAAAGGGTAATTAGTAACTAAAGTACTATAGAACTAAGGGATATATATAGCTAAGTAGACCTGCTTACAGTTACGGTACTAATTGTAACTTTTTGATATAGTAAAAGTATAACCGTAATATAAGATTATAAACTCCCTATTAGTTAGTGGAATCTAAGTATTTTAAGCGGTACGTAGGTAATATAGGTAGGAGTGTTTTTTTATAAGGATAGGGTCTTTAAGCTCCTTACGGATAACCTGCGAAACGTTAATGAAACGTAAGGGAATAGGAAACGAGAAATCTACTTACTTTATTAACGGCTTTAGCCGCGCGCGTGTTGCGACCCTTGGGGGTTAACGGTATAATTAGCTTAGGTATTTTCGGTATTTTAAATAGCTGGATGAGGAAATAGGAAATAAAAACGAGACGAGGGCGAAAGTGTAATAGAATATAAGAGGTACGCGTACGGAATAAAAACCAATGCGGAAGAATTAAAGGAAGTGTAAAAGAGGAAATTTCCCAGAACGAGGCGCGGGGATTATAAAAGTACCCGTTGCTATTTAAGGAAAGTACGTAGTAAAGCGTTACGCGGGGTAACCCAAATTAGAAACGGAAGGTATACGGATTATATCAGAATAAAGTAGGGCCCGGCGTAGGAATATCCCGGGCCGGGCTGAACTTTAGAGGCAGTTGAGGGCAACTGCCGTTTGGAGCCCGGGGTACTATTACGGCACCAAACCGGGGCTGATTCGGCCCGGAACCAGCAGCTATACGTAACCTCCCCAACACCCAGTATATAGCCTACCTCTCGGGAGCCAGTTCCCTTTGGCTCCCTTCGTACAATAACAAGTCTCTTTCCCCAGACCTAAGGTCGGCACCGTGACAGACTGTTGTCAGAAGCACGGCACCTTTTATCTATGTGGTTTTGAACAGGTTGTATTGTGGTTGTTCTTCTTCTCTGGCTTTCTGGCAGAGCCAGAAAGCCTTCCTTTATAGATCTATTGCATGAACCAGCTTACGATTTGTACGGTGGCTCAGCGGTTGGATTCCTGGCTGTGCCAGGCATCCTCACACAAGCTGACTAGATCCCATGGGTTCAACCCCAAGGAAGACCCCTTCCTTTTGACACACCCCCTCAGATTTAAGCCTCCATCTTCAAGAGCCTTGAATCTGGACCTTATAGTTAACTTTCACCCATACCCTTTTTAACAAAAGTATAAGGCCTCTATGGCATAGTTGTTCCAATCAGGGCTTGGCGTAGTTAAGGTAGTGGGTTCAATTCTCGTCAGGGTCGATTGTTTTTTCGAATAGGTAGTTGGGCCAGACCTAGTTGCTGAATAAAGGCTTGATGTAGTGTGTGGTTGAGTGCCTTGGTCAGACCGTCTGCCATTATACTAGCGGAGGGCGTATATTCAACCATGATCTTCTTGTTTGCCACTTCTTGGCGTAACCAAT
>Ga0247765_1001073_pt1 | contig 15684 bp, 17 predicted proteins | sample UWRJL106311C6_FD_179949 | JGI IMG/M metagenome (GOLD analysis project Ga0247765, IMG submission 179949) | Plant litter microbial communities from Arlington Agricultural Research Station in Wisconsin, United States - UWRJ-L106-311C-6 | ecosystem: Environmental > Terrestrial > Plant litter >... | reverse complement strand
CGCCGCAGCGGGCCTTCCACGATGCAGCGCGGAAGGCGGGGATTGCCAAGCACGCGACCTGCCACACCCTCCGCCACTCGTTTGCCACACACCTGCTCTTGAGTGGCTACGACATCCGGACGGTGCAGGAGCTTCTTGGCCATAAGAACGTGAAGACCACCATGATACGCATGTGCTCAACAAAGGAGGCCGAGGCGTGCGGAGCCCGATCGATACCCTGGGAGGCTGATCTGCTTCTACGGCAGGCGCTCTGCCGCCTATCTCACCGGCCAAGCCGAGGCGCTGGATCGCATCTGGCCCAGCGGCCGCCGCCTATGCTTCCAGGCTGGATGTCATAGACGGCAAGTCTCGGCTGGGAGATTGGGTAGTACAAGAGACCGCGGTCTTTTGTTTTCATCGGCTTAGGCCCGAGCGCAAGTGGTGAGCCTGCCGCGTTGGCAGCTTTCGCCAACGCGACATTCGAGCTCCTTCCCATGTCGCCTATACGGCACTGTCTCTTGCGTTGACGATGATTCTTAAGAGGTGTAGGCTGTCGGGAAGTCGAAGAGGCAGAGAGGAATAGAACGATGTGGATGGCCGATTGTGCGTGGCGCCAAGGGTCAGAACAGCGTGATGAAGGATCCGGGCGTGGCAGGAGGCCGTAGCATCGAATCTGAGGTTCGGCGTCTCAGAGTAGGTATAACTAAGATAGGTGGAATAATGGCTAAGCATGAAGCAGATGTCTTAACTCGATTCCTGGCGATTGCCGGTCTAGTTGCAGCACTCATAGGCTTGTTCTTCAATTATAGAGACAATCGAGAAAAGGAACGCGATAGACAACTGCAGCTTGCGGAAATGCTTTATGGAATTCGCCAGCTAGAGGTAGGCTCCCCAGGTGCGACGTGGCTCGATTTGGAGCCTTTCGACCTGCCTCGTGAAGGAGTCATTGCCGAGGATCTGCAGAAGAAAACGTCGATGGCGCTTCTCTTGGATCCTGACGATCTGGATGCCCTATGTTATCGAGGTGTGTACTTCTTGAAGGTAGGCAAAATTGACCAAGCACTCGTCTACTTTAGGCGAGCCTTGACAGTTGATGAGAATTCTGCCCAAGTACATAGACACTTGAGTGTGGCCTATCAGCGGCGCGAGATGCTAAGGGAGGCAGAGGCGCACGCCAAGCGAGCAATTAAGCTTGATGCGAATGACGCAGGAGCTTACAATGCGCTTGGCAAGATCATGAGCAAAAGAAGAGAGTGGGATAATGCCCTGGCCCAATACAGACTAGCGATTGAGACGGACCCAACGTATTACCCAGCTTACAACAACATTGGGTATATTTTGTTGCTACAAAAAGATAACCCGGCTGGTGCAGTTGAGTCGTTTCAACGAGCTGTGCACTTCAACCCTCGTTCTGCCATCGCACATACTAATTGGGGCCTAGCGCTAGAGATGCAGGAGAAGCTTGATGAAGCTGTGGAGCACTACAGAAAATCCACAGAGGTCAATCCTGGCTATGTTAATGGATATATTGCTCTGGCAGAGGCTCTTCTCGACCAAGACAAGAGGCAGGAGGCACTAGAACAGTATCAGCTAGCTAAGCAACTTTCTCCACATTCCAGGAGTAAGAAGCTTGAAGCATTGGAGAAAGACCCTGTTGAGGGTACGTCAGATATTAAGTCAGTGCCCAACCAGGCTGCTCCAGCAGACCAGAAAGCTTCGCTTCCTGTCCGCTGAGCAACAGAGGCGTTGGGCGTCTAATCGGCAGGTGAAGCTATGAGAATCATATCCCGTTTACTGCGGCAACTATGGCTACTGGCACTCCTGCCCTTTCCGGCCTTCGCTCAGCACCAAGAAGCGGCCCTGGCGGCCAGAGGTAGAGTAGAACGAGTCCATCTATGCCAACTGGACGCAGATATGACACGTATGGATTTGGATCTTAGTTTGGTAGTCCAAAATACAGGACGCGAACGTATCGTACTTCCAGATATAGGTTCCAGCCGATTCCAGAAAGACCCAGCTCCGAGGAATCACTACAACTTCGGGAAGTGACCAAGCCCGGACGAAGCGAGCTCCCCCGGCCCTTCTTTGGGCTCTTATTGGATAGAAGTCGATTTACCTGCGCGGCGGAGCACTTCTCACCCGCAACGGCGCTGAGGGATGCTATCCCTTGGAATTGAGCCGTAGCTCCGCAACAGTTCGCGGAATATCTGTCTGATATGGGAAGGTCTGTATCGCGATCGGAGGCGGGTTATCCTGGAACGCAGGATAACGGCAACTCGGTCACGAAGGGTAGGCCAGGTGGAAAGCTTCCCGTTGGAAACCTGGTGTTGCGGTCTCCAGATCGCAGCCTTTCCGATGCGTCACGGAAGGCGGCCGAGAACAGGTGGTCGGCGTCATAGAGCTCGCGGCGAACGCGACGGGAAAAGGCGTGGAACAATGGAGCGTAGGATTTCTTCGGACGGGCCGGACGGCTCTCGTGTTTCTGTGCCTGCACCGCGTCGGGACCGAGAACGGTCGTCTTTGTTTCTGATCGGAGCTTGGCCGCCGTCGCTTCGATGTCCTCAATCATGACGCGGATCTTCTGTTGGACGACTTCAGGGGCTAAGTGCTGCCAACAAGGGAGAGGGGAAAGGGTCACCGTTTCTGAGGTCGCGAATCGGCGAGGACTGATCTCTTCGCCGCGCTGCCGGGCGCTATACTCCTTTGTGCGATCGAACCAGGATCCCTGGATTGGTGTTCCATCGAGAAGAGCATGGACGCAGTGCACGCCGGGCCAGTCTCATACAATGAGGAAGGATGAGAGCACTCACTGCTCGCTGCTGTCGGGGCGGGCTGGCCGCCGGGTTCAGGTGGCACCTATTTGGGCTGCACCTATTTGGGCTCGGCAACGCTAACGAACGTTCAGCACCGCTCCGGGAACGTTCGTTTCGCCGCCGGGAAGATTCGCTGCCGCAAAACGAAGGTTCCCGGACCGGCAACGAAGCTTCATCGAGCCGGTGGGAAGGTTCCCACTCGCTTGGGGAAGGTTCGTTCTTGTCCCTACAGCGTTCGTTCTCGTTCGAGTAACGCTCCCTCGCGTTCCTCTTGGGTTTGTTTGTGTCCCACAAGTCTTCCCGGACCCTCTGAGAAGGCTCCCGGAGGCTCGACGAACGCCCCCGCCGTTTGTTCGACAAACGCTCGTTCCCGCCTGCCGAGCCGCCCTCTGTAGTCCGCCGAGATTCCGAGGAGCTTCCCCAATGCTGCGGAGCCGCCTGGGGGGGCTTATGCCAGTGGAACAGGAACACAACGAGTCTTGTGTTGCAGGGCTCAGGAAAGGATGGACGTCGCTCCTGAAGCAGAGATTTCGGATCGATACGGTGTCGTCTCCATGTGGCAGCATTTGATGCATGGACGCCACTCTGGAACTGACGCGCCGCCTGAAGGGGCGGCAGGTAGCGCGTGCTGTGGTTCAGGGCGCGCACGAGTTGACCCTTCATTTCTCGGACGGCACCATTCTGAGCCTTGAAGCGAGCTCGGATTTTCTCGTCATGCGTGTAGAGGATGCGACTCCGCCGGAAGCTCGGGACACGTCGGAGCGTCCCACCAAACGCCAGTTCGAATACCTCGCCTTCATCGCCAAGTACATCGCTCATTTTGGCAGGGCACCTGCCGAGTCGGACATCCAACGGCACTTCCTGGTCTCGGCGCCGAGCGTCAATCAGATGATGCAGATGCTCGAGCGGCGCGGCTTCATTACGAGGGAACCGGGCGTCGCGCGATCCATACGCATCTGTCTTGACCTCGCGATACAATGAGGAATATGGCCGAAGACTTGGAAGAGCTGGGCTGGACTCATGGATCGCTCCGGATGGCCGCCATCCTGCTCGTCGCGCTCATCAGCTTGGCATGCGATGGGTCCCTCTGGGTAGAAGGGAGCGTTTACCGCTGGGAGAAGCCGCCTGCCTCCGCCCGTAGCCTGGCCATCGTCGACAGCTCGGCGCCCCTCCCGCCGGACCTGCAACCGCTGGCCGACGCTCGGATCACGATCTATCACTCACCGGAGTACGCCCACAGGACCGATGAAACAGCGCGCCTGTGGCGAAGCACCGCGACCTCGGAATCCGATGGCAGCTTCGACACCGGTGGCGCGTGCACTCCGGGCTCGTACGATATGGCCGTGGGGGCGACTCACGATGGTTGCCAATCTGTTTTCCAGACATTTCGTCATTCCACCAGACAGCCTGACACCAGGATGACGATCATTCTGGTGTGTGAGCCCTGAGACTCGACACTCGCCGATGGACTTGAGCCTACTTCCTGAAGATCTGGATCGTATTCGGTCTGCGGTGGCGGCCTGGAATGTCCAGGGCAGGCTCGGTCTTATTTTGGCGCGCGGGTCGCTGACTACGCGGAAACCGACTGGGAGTGTTGGGATCAATCCGAGTACAACCATGCGACGTGGCGTGCACCCATGCTTCAGGAGCACCCGTACTTCTGGGAGATCAACACGATTCACCCGGACTCGTAGACGACAAGCGAGCCGCAGCGGAGAAAATTCATGAGTCTTTCCGCCATCGTAGGAAGAGCAGAATTTCAGATCGGTACCGCCTCCTTCTTCAAGTCGTTCTTCTCCACAGTCTATGTTCGGCTGGAGGGCGAATCCTGGGGCTCTCGATTTCCCGTGGTCATGCAAGACCTCTACGCCGGGACAGTCGAGCCAGGCCGAGCGCCCGCGGCGGTGGCCGAGCTCCGGCGGATGAAAGAGGAGCTGCTCAGCTTTCCAGCCAGCGATATCGTCTGGGACTTCGAGGACCGCTCGGCCCGGCCCCCATGGGGAGAGCGCATCTCTCCCAGGATCACTTCGCTCGCCAACTACTTCGTGACTTCGGATGGCAAGGACCTCATCGAGGTCATTCTTCTCGCCTTCCAAAGCTCGGTGGAGAAGCAAAAGCCGCTTCATATTTCATAGTGAGTCTCACCTCTTGGAGAGCTGAACATGGATGAAGATCTGGAATCTCTCAGCCGCGAGGACCTGATCGCCGAAATTCGGCGGCTGAGAGCGGGTATCCGGGAGCACAGAGACGCGAGCGGGCAGGAGCTCTGCTGGCACCATCCAAAGCTCTGGGCGCTGCTGCCGGAAAAAATCGTTCCACAGATCGAAGTGCCCGAATGGCCGCAGTTCCTGCGCGGCTGTATTCGATATCGTCAATCGCTGGATGAGCAAGCCCCGGATGCGCCGCGGATCGAGCAGGAGTACGAAAAGTCAGCTGGATAGCCGCTGGTCCATCCACCTCAGGAGATCCTGGACCACTCAAGCCCGTTCGACTTCGTTGAGGATCTCGTGGAAGAAGCCCGGGTAGACGACGAGCTGTTTCTCGGCGCTGCCGAGCCGCTCGAAGACTTGCCGGGACCGTGCCGGAGCGGCGATCCGGTCGGCGTCGCCGAGGAGGAAGAGGGCGGGCAGACGGATCTCGCCGGCGCGTGCGAAGACGTCCTCCTGAGCTTGGCGAGCCTCGAAGAACCAGTGCGGGCTCAAGGTCTTGAAGACCAGCGGGTCCCGGTCGTAGGCGGCGACGATGGCGGGGTCGTGGCTCAGCCAGCGCGAGGCGATCTCGCTCTTCATCAGGCGGGTGGGCGCGAGGCGCGCGATTAGGGAGGCCAGCCAGACTTTGAGCGCGGGAGCTTCGATGGCGGGGTAGAGGAAGGGGCTGCTGACCGCCAGCGCGGCGAAGTCGTCAGGGCGCCGCAGGATGTAGGCGAGAGAGATGAGGCCGCCGAGGCTGTGGCCGAGGACGATCCGGGGCACGGCGGACGGCTGAGCCTCGCGGATCCGCGGCAGGAAGAGGTCCAGGTCGTCGAGGTAATCTCCGAAGCGGCGGACGTAGCCGCGCACGCCTCCGGAGCGGCCGTGCCCGCGAAGCTCGATCAGGTGACAGGCGAAGCCGGCCGCGACCAGGACCGAGATAAGCTCGGCGTAGCGGCCGGCGTGCTCGGCATAGCCGTGGACGATGACGATGTCGGCGCGCGGGTCCGGCCCCAGATGGTGCTCGCACACCAGGGACAGGCCGTCGGACGTCTGGAGGATCGACTCCATGGGTGGCATGATGGGGTACTCTACATCCCGACCCTGAGGGGAATGAGCCGATGATCCGGTCCGCACAGCTTCTCGCCGTTCTCGTCGTTCTGAGCATCGGCGTCTCCGCGTGCGCCCGGCGCCCGGTGACAGTCGAGACGTATGAAAGGGGCGGCCTCCGCTTTTCTCACTTCTCCAACTGGAGGATCGACCAGGACAAGGCGAACCAGGGAGCGGCCGGAGCCCGGATCCTCCAGCTCCAGGGTCCAGGCCACGCCTTGGTCAGAATCATCGTCGTCCCCGCGCTGAGCGCCGTGACCGCCGAGAGCTTTGCCGCCTCCGTCTCCCAGGGGCGCACCTCGGCGCCCGCGACAGCGAGGTTCGCCGGCCGTGAGGTGCGCGGGGTCCGGCAGACGTTCGACCTGGTCCTCCTGGGCCAGCACCTTCCCCATGAAGCCACCTTCTACATGCTGCAAACCGACACACACAAGCTGGTGATCATGTCCCAGGTCGCACGGGAGAGCCTCGAAGCCACCCGGCCAGCCTTGCAGAAGGTGTACGACACCTTGAGCCTGGACGGCCAGATCGCGCCTACCGCACCCGCCGCCTCCGGTTCTTGATGTAGTCGGCGAGGATGAGCTCGCAGACGAGCTTGCCCCTCTCCAGATCGACGCGTCCCTCTTGCAAGTCGCCGCGGCCCCTCTCCGGATTGACGCGTCCCTGGGACAACCTCGATCTGCCCTGGGGCAGATTGAACATGCCCCAGGCATCGGCCGGCGCTGCCGCAGCTCGGTGAGGGTGAGGGAGACGGTTTTCGCCGGCGTGATGAGCGGCCCTCTTCGATGCGGTACTCTATCTCTCTGACCCGGGAGGAAGATTCGATGATCCGAGCTGCGCAGCGCCTCACCGTGCTCGCCGTTTTAGCCGTCACCTTCGCCGCGTGCTCCAAGCCGGTGACCGTCGAAACCTATGACAAGGATGGTGTCCGCTTCTCTCACTTCTCCAACTGGAAGATCGACAAGGATGCGCCCGTCGAGAGCGCTCCGGGAACCCGGATGATCCATGTCGAGGGGCCGGACAACGCCTTGATCAGCATCCTCTGGCTCCCCGTGGCGAGCCCGGTGACCGTCGAGAGCTTCGCGGCCTCGATCGCCAAGGGGCGCGCCCAGGCGGTCGAGAAGAAGGCGGGGGACTTCAAGGCACTGCAAGAGAGCGAGGCAGCCTCAGAGCCGGCGACGGCGCAGATCGCAGGCCGCGAGGTGCGCGGCATCCGGCAGACGTTCGACGTGGTTCTCCTGGGCCATCACGTCCCTCATGAAGCCTCCTTCTACATGCTGCAAACGGCCACGCACAAGGTGATGATCATGGCCCAGGTTTCGAAGGAGGATCTAGAAGCCACCCGGCCGGCCTGGCAGAAGGTGTTCGACACGTTCAGCCTCGCCGGCCAGGTCTGATAAAACGGTTCTCGGCCTCCCGTCCCCCTTCCTCGATCAAGGCCGAGTTGCAGGACCACCTCCAGGCCCGTCGACTTATCCGACAGAGGCCATGACGTATAAGCCACCGGCCTTACACCCCATTGGGGAGCCTGGGCAGGACCTTGAAGATGTCGGCTAAGTCGCCGGCCTCGATGGCCCGGCGGAAGATGCTTATACGTCAAAGCGAATCGTGTTGACGAGCATTAGGAAGAGATGTAAGCTCTCTCTAACTCTAGGTTGCAGAAGCGATTAGCTCAATAGGGCTACCATCCAATGACTGCTTCAGGACCGAAAAAAATGCCGTACGACTACTTTATCAGTCATGCTAGCGAAGACAAAGATCTAGTGGCTCGGCCGCTCGCGCATTATCTTTCGACGGCGCAGTTTCACATCTGGTACGATGAGTTTACTTTGCGGCTTGGTGACTCGCTACGAGGCTCTATCGACCGCGGTCTGAGCGAAAGCCAGCACGGCGTGGTGATTCTGAGCACTGATTTTTTCTCGAAGAAATGGCCGCAGCGAGAGCTGGGTGGACTAGTTGCACTGGCCTCAGATGGACGTCGAATCCTCCCTGTGTGGCACAATGTTAGCGCCGCGGAGGTCGCAAGTTTTTCTCCTACCTTAGCGGACATCAAAGCCGTTTCTACCGCTCGCGGCCTACAATCGGTTGCCGAGGAGATAGTCGCCGCCACCTGGCCCGAAAGGGTCGAGCAGCTCCCAACGTCCAATGCGGATCGTACTGACTCCGAGACCGCCGCTAGAGCCCGTTCTGTGCTCGCTCAGCTACTTGAAGGCGATTCGCGTCCCAGCGATATCTTCCTCTTCCTCTCCGCTTATCACACTTTGCTTGCAGGGATGTTTGGTTACGATCCTGTAATACTCCCCGCACACAAGCTCGAGACTGAGGTTATTTTTGATTTCGCCGTGCTTCAACCTCACGGCATTACCGGGCCCATGCAGCTCACCTTCGTGGCACTAGGCCCGACCACCAGCGGAGTGAATGACGCCTTTGTTGCGAAGCTTTGGTCATCTATCGGCAAGAAGGTAAGGTTCAGAGATAGACCGTTCAACGACTATCTCGGTCACCCTTATGCCGGGGAGTACCCCAGCGTCCTGAAGGTAGCTCAAGCCGCGCGCAGACTCGTGGAGATTCACAATGTTCATGGCGAGAGGCCGGGAACTTGGACATTCGGATTCCTTGTTCTTGCAGGGCGACGCGATCTTGCTGCCGTTAAGAAGCGAGATCAGATCCGCCGCGGCGCAACTCGGCTGGAGATTGCCTCGTACGACCGACTCCTTGATACACGCGCCAACATGTATGGGTATGGGTGAGCGCTAGCATAGGTTCCACCCGAATCCAGGACGGTCGGGCCTCGGGAGGAATCTCCAACAACCTCTTCAAATGCAAGCCGATCGAGAGACGCAGAGGTGAATGGAGGAGGCCTGCAAGCGCGGCGCATCGGCGTATTGAATCGTTGAACCTCTATCCGCCAGAACTAGAGGCGTGGCTCTGCAATATCGTAGCGGTGCGCCTGATTGAGAAGAACCTCTAAAACTCGTAAGCTTTTATCCTGGAACACAGGAGGGCAGCAGTCCGGTCACGAAAGGTGGTCACCGTGAAAACTCTCAAGCATGGCGGCGGTGATCCCGATCTCGCCGTCCACAGCGATCTCGCGAAGCCCTGCCGACAACAGGTCCTGTCTTTGGCTTTGGCGCCGAGCCGTGGATCTGCACTGTCGAGCCACAGCAGGACGTGAGTGTCGAGGAGAATCAATGCTCTGCGTCCCAAGCCTCGTCGATCGGAGCCATGACATCGCCGCGAATCTTTAAGGCATCACGGTGGCGGCCGAAAAGGGAGGTGGCTTGGGCGAGATAGGGAGACAGCAGAGAGACGGGCTTCCCGCTTTTGGTGATCACCAACTGCTCACCGCTCTCGGCGACCTCGTCCATCAACTGGAGACACCTGGTCTTGAACTCTGAAGCCTCGATGGTGCGCATAGATCCTCCCGGTCAGCCTTCTAGTAGAGCCAGCATAGACCCTACCGCACCCGCCGCCGGCGGTTCTTGATGTAGTCGGCGAGGATGAACTCGCCGAGGTTGTAGGGGGAGGCGAAGTAGGCGCGGCCGCGGTTGATTTGGGTGAGCTTCTCGACGAACTGGGTGAGCATTGGATCGGTGGCCAGCATGAAGGTGGTGATGACCACTTTCTGCCGCCGGCAGACGTCCGCCTCTTCCAGGGTGAGATTCACGATCCGCATGTCCAGGCCGAACGGGTTCTTGTAGATGCGGCCGCCTTCGGTGATCGCCGAGGGCTTGCCGTCGGTGATCAGGAAGATCTGCTTGTTCGGCTGCTTCTGGCGCGCGAGGAGGCCGCGGGCGAGCTGCAATCCTTCGCGCGTGTTGGTGTGGTACGGGCCGGCTTCGATGTAGGGGAGATTGCCGAGCGGCACCTGCTCGGCGCGGTCGCCGAAGAGGATGACGTCGAGGTGGTCCTTCGGATACTTGGTGGTGATCAGCTCGGTGAGGGCGAGCGCGACGGTCTTCGCGGGCGTGATGCGGTCCTCTCCGTAGAGGATCATCGAGTGGCTGATGTCGATCGCGACGACGGTGGCGCAGGAGGTCAGGTGCTCGGTCTCGTAGACTTCCAGGTCGTCCTCGGCGAGGCTGAATTCGGTCTCGCCTTCCGTGCGCCGCATGGCATTCTGGAGCGAGCGGGCGGAGTCGAGGAGGTGGATGTCGTCGCCGAATTTGTAGGGGCGGGTCTCCGGCAGGCGCTCGACGCCTTCGCCGGCGGCCTGGATGGGGTGGTAGCCCGGCCCCGAGCGGTCGAGGCCGGAGAAGATCTCCTCGAAGGCGCTGCGGCGGACCTTGCGCTCGCCGCCGGAGGTGAGCTGGAGGCCGCCCTCGCCGTCGCGGCCGATCAGCTCCTGCTCCTCCAGGCTGGCGAAGAACGCTTCGAGGTCGATGTCCTCGGGGATGTGCCCTTCCTGCTGGAGATAGCGCATCCAGTCCATGGCCTCTTCGACATCCCCGCCGGTCGCCAGGATGAGCTGGTTGAACAGGCGGAGGAGGTCGAGGCCGGCGAGGAGCTGACGGATCAGCTCGGGGTCGAGGTAGAGATATTGGTGACGCATAGGTTTCTACTGCCGCTTCTCAGTTGATGTCTCCGCGGTCCCGTCCGCCGCGGCCGGCGCCGCGGTGGGGCTTGAGGAGCTGGAACTTCACCATCTCCTTGTAGGAGACCTGGCTGTCCAGGTCGGCGCGGGCGAGCTTCAGGTGCTGGTGCAGGCCTTCGAGGATCATCTCGGCGGCGAAGGCGCGCTCTTCGCGGCCCTTGCCGTATTTGGTCGCCAGATCGCGGAGGCCGGGCACCTTGTAGAGCTCGGATTCGTAGGCGGCGAAGGGCTGCTCGTCGGAGACCGTCACCGCGTTTCCCTCGGCGAACCAGCGCACCATGCGGGAGTACGGGCCGCGGTCGTCCTCGCCGGCGCTGCCCACTTCTTTGCCGACCTCGGGGAAGCGGCCGTCGAAGACCTTCTTGACCGCCTGGCCGAGGAGGCGGCGGGCGACGACCTCGGCGCCCTGCTGCTCGCCTTCGTAGACCATCTCCACCTTGCCGGTGATGGCGGGCAGGAGCATCTGGAGATCGCAGAGGCGCGGCTGCACCGGATCGTCGCCGGTGGCGAGGGCGCGGCGCTCCAGGTTCGAGACCAGGAGCTCCATGGCGCTGATCGCCACGCGGGCGCTCACCCCGGAGGACTGGTCCACCAGATCGCTCTCCCGGGCGGCCAGGCTCACCTCTTCGATGAGCAGGCGGATGTCGTCCGGGATGACGATGTTCGATCCGCCGCGGTCCGTCCACGCCTCCTGGCGCGTGATGTCGGCCGAAATCTGGGCCTCCGCCGGGTAGTGCGTGAGGATCTGGGACGAGATGCGGTCCTTGAGCGGCGTGATGATGCTGCCGCGGTTGGTGTAGTCCTCGGGGTTGGCCGAGAAGCACATCAGGATGTCGAGCGGGATGCGCACGGGAAAGCCGCGGATCTGCAGGTCGCGCTCTTCGAGGATGTTGAAGAGGCCCACCTGGATGCGCGGCGCGAGGTCGGGCAGCTCGTTGATCGCGAAGATGCCGCGGTTGGTGCGCGGGATGATGCCGAAGTGGATCACCTCGGGATCGGCGAAGGTCAGCTTGCGCGTCGCGGCTTTGATGGGATCGATATCGCCGAGGAGGTCGGCGATCGAGACGTCCGGTGTCGCGAGCTTCTCGTTGTAGCGCTGCTCGGCGGTGAGCCACTCGACCGGCGCGTCGTCGCCCGCTTCGGCGATCAGGCGCTGGCCGGGGATCGAGATCGGAGCGAGCGGATCGTCGTTCAGCTCGGAGCCGGCGAGGACCGGGGTCTCGGGATCGAGCAGAGTGGTCAGCGAGCGCAGCAGGCGGGTCTTCGCCTGGCCGCGGAGGCCGAGGAGGATGAAGTCGTGGCCGGCGAGCAGGGCGTTGATCACCGACGGGATGACGGTGCGGTCGTAGCCGAGGATCCCCGGGAAGAGCGGCGCGCCGCTCTTGAGACGGGCGCGCAGGTTGTCGCGGATCTCGATCTTGATGGAGCGCGGCCGGTAGCCGCTCGCCTTGAGCGCGCCGAGGGTCTTGATCTGCTGGGACTTGGACATCAGTCGTGGAGCTCCTGGAGCCACCGCTCGGCGTCGAGGGCCGCGCGGCAGCCGGTGCCGGCGGCGGTGATCGCCTGCCGGTAGACGGGGTCCATGGCGTCGCCACAGGCGAAGACCCCGGGGACATCGGTTTTGGTGGAAGGATCGTGGACGAGGACATACCCCACGTCGTTCATGGGGACCTTGCCCTTGAAAATGTGCGTGTTGGGCTGGTGCCCGATGGCGTAGAAGACCCCCTGGGTGGTGTATTCGGATTCGAGGCCGGTCTTCTTGTTGTGCAGCTTGACCGCGGTGACGCCGCCTTCGCGGGTGCCGACGATGTCGGTCACCACGGTGTTCCAGATCCAGGCGATCTTGGCGTTGGCGAAGGCGCGGTCCTGCATGATCTTGGAGGCGCGCAGCTCGTGGCGGCGGTGGATGACGGTCACCTTGCTGGCGAACTTGGTGAGATAGGTGGCCTCTTCCATGGCGGAGTCGCCGCCGCCGATGACCACGACCTCCTTGCCGCGGAAGAAGAAGCCGTCGCAGGTTGCGCAGGCGCTCACCCCGTAGCCCATCAGCTCCTGCTCGCCGGGGATGCCGCCGAGCTTGGCGGTGGCGCCGGTGGAGATGATCAGGGCGTCGGTGCGGTAGGTCTCTTCGTCCGTGCGGATGGTGAACGGCCGGTGGTCGAGGTCGACCTCGACGGCGGCCTGGAATTTGACCTTGGCGCCGAAGCGCTTGACCTGCTCGCGCATGCGGTCCATCAGCTCGGGTCCGAGGATGCCCTCGGGGAAGCCGGGAAAGTTCTCGACGTCGGTCGTGATCGTGAGCTGGCCGCCCGGCTGGTTGCCTTCGAGCACCAGAGGCGCGAGGTCGGCGCGGGCGGCATAGAGAGCCGCGGTCAACCCGGCGGGGCCGGAGCCGAGGACGATCACGTTGTGATAGTTGCTGTGGTTCTGATGCGGCGGCGCAGTGGACATGCGAGGACGCTCTCCTCTCGGGATCTCAGGGATGCCGCGACCGGCGGTAAGGGTCGTGGGGAAGTCAGTATATCAGCGGGCTCCGGGGGGATGCGGCGGCTTCGGCGGCAGCGTCTTCCGATACCCCCCGAGGTGATAACAGAGGGCGGGGTTGGGTTGTTCCGGAAGCTTCCTCCTGCTCCCGCTGTTGCATCCGCCGCGAGCGATCCCGCCGCCGTACAATCCCTCCGCGGAGGTTTTTTTCTTCATGGCGATCAGCATTTTCGATCTCTTCACCATCGGCATCGGACCGTCGAGCTCGCACACGGTGGGACCGATGCGGGCGGCGCGGCGGTTCGGGCAGGCGCTCGAGGCGGACGGCCTTCTCGACAGGACGGCGCGGGTGCGGGTGGAGCTGTTCGGCTCCCTGGCGCTGACGGGCAAGGGGCATGGCACGGACCGCGCCGTGCTCATCGGCCTGGAGGGCGAATCGCCGGAGGGGGTCGATCCGGGGCGCATGCCGGCGCGGGTGAAGGAGATCCGGGCGAGTTGCCGCCTTGCTCTCCTCGGCCGGCGCGAGATCGCTTTCGACGAGAAGCGCGATCTGGTCTTCAACCGCAAGGACCTTTTGCCGGTCCACTCGAACGGCATGCGTTTCAGCGCTTCCGACGAGGCCGGCGCGCAGCTTGCCGAGCGCATGTACTACTCGGTAGGCGGCGGCTTCGTGGTCAATGAAGGGGCGACGGGGGAGGATCAGCTGGTCGCCGACCGGACGGTGCTGCCGCATCCGTTTCGCTCCGCCGACGCGCTGCTGGCGCGCTGCCATGAGACCGGCAAGCCGATCTGGCAGCTCATGCTGGAGAACGAGCAGGTCTGGCGGCCGGAGGCCGAGATCCGCGAGCGGCTGCTGAGCATCTGGGAGGCCATGCGCCAGTGCGTCGAGCGCGGCTGCCGGCAGACGGGGGTCCTCCCCGGCGGCCTCAAGGTGCCGCGCCGGGCGCCGCAGCTCTACGCGGAGCTGACCTCCCGGCCCGAGGCGGGGCTCCAGGACCCGCTCACCGTGCTCGACTGGGTCAATCTCTACGCTCTCGCCGTCAACGAGGAGAACGCCGCCGGCGGCCGGGTGGTCACCGCGCCCACCAACGGCGCCGCGGGGATCGTGCCGGCGGTGCTCCACTACTACCGCCGCTTCATCCCCAACGCCGACGAAGAGGGGGTGCTCCGCTTCCTGCTCACCGCGGCGGCGGTGGGCATCCTCTACAAGGAGAACGCCTCGATCTCCGGCGCCGAGGTGGGCTGCCAGGGGGAGGTCGGGGTCGCCTGCTCGATGGCCGCCGCCGGTCTGGTCGCCGCGCTCGGCGGTACCGACGCCCAGGTCGAGAACGCCGCCGAGATCGGCATGGAGCACAACCTCGGGCTGACCTGCGATCCGGTCGGCGGCCTGGTGCAGATCCCCTGCATCGAGAGGAACGCCATGGGCTCGGTGAAGGCGATCAACGCCTCCCGCATCGCGTTGCGCGGCGACGGCTCGCACAAGGTCTCTCTCGACCGCGTCATCAAGACCATGCGGGAGACTGGCGCCGACATGAAGACCAAGTACAAGGAGACCTCCCGCGGCGGCCTCGCGATCAACGTCATCGAGTGCTGAGGCCGGGGATCACCGCAGCTCGGCGTGGCGGAAACAGTCCACGGTGTGGTCGTTGACCATGCCCACGGCCTGCATGAAGGCGTAGCAGATCGTCGGACCCACGAAGGCGAAGCCGCGCCGCTTCAGCTCCTTGCTCATCGCCTTCGACTCCGCCGTCTCCGCGGGGAGCTGGGAATGGCTCGGCCAGCGGTTCTGGAGCGGGCTGCCGCCGACGAACCGCCAGAGGAGGCTGTCGAGGCTCTCCCCCGCGTCGCGTAAGGCGAGAGAGGCGCGGGCGTTGGCGACGGCGGCGTCCACCTTGGCGCGGTTGCGGATGATCCCCGGGTCGGCCAGGAGGGCGGCGGTCTTCTCCGGACCGTAGCGCGCGATCGCCTCCGGATCGAAACCGTCGAAGGCGCGGCGGTAGCCCTCGCGGCGGCGCAGCACCGTGATCCACGACAGCCCCGCCTGCGCCCCTTCCAGGAGCAGCATCTCGAACAGCCTGCGGTCGTCGTGGACCGGCACGCCCCACTCCTCGTCGTGGTAGGCGAGATAGAGCGGGTCCGGCCCGGCCCAGCGGCAGCGGACCCGGTCCTCCACCGGCGTGTTCAGTACGGTCGTCGTCATGGTCTCCTCCTCCCCCTGTGTCCCAGTCTATGAAACTTTCCACACCTCCCTTCGTACCAGGTGATATTCCGGCTGTTCAGTCGTGTGAAACGTTTCGGGCCTGCGCGTCACTCCAGGTGAATCCCGTCAGGTCTGTTGGACTGTTTTGCCTTTTCCTGTGTCACGGAGGATCTCCGATGCGCGTCCGTCTGTCCGCCTTGCGTCTCGCCTTCCTGCTGTCCCTCGTGTCCCTGTCATCCTTGCCGGTCTCCGCCCAGACGCTCTCGTTCATTGACGCGGCGGGAAATCCGGCGGCCGAGCTGCTGGAAGGAGGTGCGG
>Ga0247765_1001072_pt1 | contig 15753 bp, 19 predicted proteins | sample UWRJL106311C6_FD_179949 | JGI IMG/M metagenome (GOLD analysis project Ga0247765, IMG submission 179949) | Plant litter microbial communities from Arlington Agricultural Research Station in Wisconsin, United States - UWRJ-L106-311C-6 | ecosystem: Environmental > Terrestrial > Plant litter >... | reverse complement strand
TAGGTATTTGAAACATCTCGGTGAAAAAAATTGGAGATGACAGGTTTGACCGGGAGGAAAGGAAAAAAAAAAAAGGAAAGGAAACGTACTCTCCAACCGGCTCAGGTACAGCGACAGGCTCGGCGACAGGAGCAGGAGCAGGGGCCGCGAAGGCGATGGCGACGAGGGCCAGAATGACAAAAGTAAAGGTCTTCATGGTGTTGGTATTGAGTGGAGGATTGTTCTTGGTAAAGGCAGTGGTGTCTCTATCTTGGAATCTTGGAATCTTGGTGATCTTGCTGGATGGTGTGACGATGATGGTATGATGATGAGGAGGAGGATGAGGATGATGGAGATTCCAAAAGACAGGATACCAAGAGTGAGAAGAAGAGGCCAGAATTTATACCCAAAATCCCAAAGTCACGACGAACGCAGTGCTGCACTGCACTGCACTATCACTTCCTGTGTACGCAGTTGCCTACGACTGACTGTCTTGCTCAAACTGAACTTGAACATCCCCAATGTCTTGGCTGAGGGATTTGGTGTTCCTCAGCTCGTGCAGCTCGTGCAGTCCGACATGAGAAAGCCATCACGAAAATCAAATGCTGTGTGGCTCGGAGTTGAGCGATTTTCGTCCAGAGATGGCTGCAGAACGCTTAGTAACTCGAGAAAACCCCATTCGTCCACCTGAGACAAGAGAAAGAGAAACGGGAAAGAACAGCCCAACCCAACCTCAGCTAACGCCCATGTTAAGCTTGTGAAACTTGAATAACCCCCCGACGAGGCGTCCAATGGGTTCAAATTGACTTGGATTCGGTCACGGATAGGCCCGAAAGCGCTCAGTTTGGGCATTCAACAGTTGCGAAAAGAAAAGAAAACACCGCGGCAGTTGAGTCGAGGCAGCAGCGACTTTCTGGATTAGGAAAGTCATCGACATGAAACTGAGACGTGCGTGATAGACAGCAAAGCATCTCATTTAAACTTGAACTCTACAGACTAGAACTGACGGCGTCTTTTTTGCCTAGCTGTGGACGTACAAGTCAGGTTGCATTCTGATTGAACTGGACTGGTTTCTTTTTGCAGAGAAAACAGTGTGAAATGCATTGCCACGCCTTATCCGAATGCTCACAAGGTTTTGGAAGGAGTTGAGGGGCACCACAGCAGAGGCGTAACGGTTGCCTATCCACCCCATATACTACATACGTCGCCAGCTCAAGAAGGATTTAGATTCATGCAGCTCAACTAGCTACCTACCTGGATAAATAAATGGATTCAGCCCAACCTCTAAAAGATTCGCGCGGCATCTGTACTCTACGACTTGACTGCAGGCGAAGATGGGCCAATTTATTCGGCTTCCACTTGCGGGGTGGATGCTCCTCTCAATACATCGGCCCCGTTTTATACGGGAAGAGCTCGGAACGAAAAAGTGTGAGGCATCAGCACGTCTTTCATCCGAGGTTACTCTTGAGAATTCTGCTAGTACATGTATGCATCTTCCGTAGAGACATAGACAACAGAAACAGAGTTGTAGTGCTCTTGAAACCGTCAACTCAGTATACTGTTGATACCACCTTTTTCTCATTTTTATTTTGTGTTCCAATCACCGGGATGGAGTCATGATCTCGTGCTGTTTTCCCTGTCTGCCCTGCTCCCCCGTGCGTCTGGTCGTGCCTTCCATTTCAGGAACTGCTCAGTTTGCCAAATTCAGGGCTGTGGAGACACCGTTGACCAGAGAGAAAAATGCGCAGGCTGCCAATTGCTTCTCAACTGCCCTGAAATTTTCTCGAGGCAAAGGCGTTAGTGACTGACTCGTTGCCTTCATTCCAGCACCGCGCTTCCATCGGAACACACAAGGCAGGGCAAGGCAGTGCAACCAAAAATCGAGTCTCTCTCTTGTGCTGACTCCATTCTAGCCTATTCTAGTCGTTGGTAATGACCCAAAGTCAATGTCTCGAAATGGCGCCGTCCCTCGAAACCAGACAACGCGTCTTCGTCGCCTCGCGACCCTTTTTCCGCGGCTGGAAGCCACAGATGCGGCAGATTAAAGACTTTGTCAAGAATCACGAGATAATGCGCCCACTCAGAGAAGAGATTGGCCAATCGAACCTTTTGGAGATTGTGAAAGGTTTGGTCAGCGACCGCCTATTTAACTCCAACGCCCGCGCGATGCGAGCGTTTCCCAGTCTTTTCTTGCCCGAGACCAATGCTGGCGACAAGCCTGTTTATAACGAGATACCGCGGAGGGGGTTTTCGATGAACCACAAGCTAACTGTGGGAAATGAACGCGTCTTCTTGATTGATCCGGTCGGTGACGGCGAGGGACATGCAACAACAGGGAGTGGTGGTTCCGACCAAACTGCAGTTGATGGAAAACAAACCAAAAAAGTTAAAGACCAAGGTACGTGTGAGACTTACATTTATTGTTGTCTAGGAACAGGCGGACTGACGGACGATAAATTGCAGGCAACAATCTCCCGCTCCCAGAGCTGCGATTACCCTTTGCAACGCAGCACAGAATCCTCTCGGTGATCCAGCGAATCCTCGAAGAAGTTTGCTTTGATTTCATGACCCAGTGGCTTCCCTCTATCCTTAAAGAGACCGGCTACGACTGTGCTCCCGCAATGGAACTCACCGGTTGGGTGGACTTGATTTTCAACTACCGACATGAATTGGGACCCGAGGCGCCAGCCCTGCCAAAGCGGCAGTTTTCTCGTCTCATACAATACAGCCAGAAGCTCAGAAACGTGGCTGTTCATAGGAATCTGGTTTCTGTGTCTGAGTTTTTCATGCTGACTTACTTTGCCGTGGAGCTGGCCGAGGCACTCAAGGACGACAAACGCGCAGAGGTGCTGCGAAACATGCGACTCGAGACGGATCACGCTTGGGAGTCTATCGTCGCAAAGAGAGATTCCTTGGAAACGAAAGTAAACGAAGAGATGGAAGAGATTCAGCGAGCGCGGGAAGAACTGGACCGACGGGAGAAGGAAGTAGTCTGTACCATGTTGGAGCAAGATTGTGGAAACACCAGCACTCGTTGCCGGGAGCTGGAGGAGTCTCTGAAACAGGCCATGCAAGGAGGGGAGCTGATCCTGTTGTGATGGATGGACTGATGGAGCCTAAGGTTTGACATGGAAGACACGATAAATCTCCCCTCTGGGGAAAAAAAAAAAGGAAAAGAAATGTAAAATACGAACCCTGTGTTAGGAAATCTCTTCAGTAAACACGAGGCACCTACCTAGTTAACCAGACGGTGGTCGCAGTGTCTCTGAACGCATCTCTCTCTCTCACTAGTTCCTGAGCTAATCCAGACCCTCGCTTGTTATCACGCGAATGCAGTTTCTCTACAGAGTACAAACAAATTTATCCAGCAATCACATCTATCGCAGGGAAATATTTTGATTTCCCGTTCCCCGGAACCCCTCCTTCCGCCCACATTTCGCTTTGTTCAAGCAACCCCGACGAGGCAAAAAGCATCGCCCCGGAAAAAAAGAGCACGACCAGAAAATAGAGGTTCCCATGTCGCACGACTTTTTATGTAGAACATGTAGAATAGAATGGGAAATCGGTACGCGCGAAGCGGGCGGGATTAATTTGAATTTTGGGGGAAACGTTATACCATAGGTACCTACCTACATATAAAAAGAGTTATTCTAGTCTAGATGTTTTTGTTCACAGCTCACAGTTCACTTATATTACCTACCTACCTACCTAGCTATCGTAGCTATCAATCACGCTGCGAGTAAGTTTGCACTACACTGCTTGGGGTAGAGAGTTCCTCATCTCAACTTGGCCCCAGGAATCATAAAACCATATCTTACATGTAAAAAGGAGAACAAAATGAAGCTCCTCCCCCTCTTGGCCCTCACGGCCTTCACGCCCTTCTCGTCTGCCACAATATTTTTCGCCGGAATCGCCCAGTCTGGAGGCGAGTTCGGGGCCTGGAGTCCGACCGCGCAAGTGGGCACGGGGCTCCCCGGCCGCTTCGGGGTAGAATATTCCTTCATCAGCACTACGGGGGTAGACGTCATGGTGGACACGCACCGTGTTAACCTGATGCGGGTGGCCTTCTTGCTTGAGCGCATGTGTCCCCTAGCATGGGGATTGGGAGCGCGATTCAACGAGTCGCATTTTGGACATTTCAAGGATGCGGTGGATTACATTACCAAGACCAAGGGGATTTGTAAACTCTCACCCCTTTTTCCCTTTCTCGGGTATTTACTCTTCCTGATACTGACAGTTCAGAAGATGCTATCCTCGACCCTCACAATTACATGCGCTACAATAACCCCTCTTCGCAACCCTTTAGCGGTTCCGTCATCGGCAACACCTCTGATCCCACTGCCGCTACTACCGCGCAATTCGGCGCCTTCTGGGGCGAACTAGCTCGTCGCTTCGCGGACAATGAAAAGGTGCTCTTCGGGTTAATGAACGAACCTCACGACATGCCTAGTGCTCTCAACCTCGCCAACCTCCAAGCGGCCGTCGACGCGATCCGCGCCACTGGAGCCAAGAATATGATCATCGCGCCTGGAAACGCCTGGTCGGGGGGTCACTACTGGGCCAAAGGCGGCAGCGAGGCTAATAGCAACTGGATCCACAAGCTGGTCGACCCGCTCAACAACACGGCGGTGGATATCCACGAATATCTGGATCAAGATTTCAGCGGGGGTAACTTGGCGTGCACGCAGGAGCCGGCGGCGAATCTGGCAGCGGTGACAGCATGGTTGAGGGAGAATAAGCTCAAGGCTTTCATCACGGAATTTGGTGGGTCGAATACCACGGCGTGTGCGATCATGTTGAACGGGTTGTTGGATTACATGGCGCAGAATGAAGAGTATATCGGGTGGACGGCATGGGCAGCTGGGCCTTTTTGGGGACCGAATAGCCCGTGCTGTACAAACCAGGCGCAATATGGTAGTCTGGAACCGGGGAGCAAGGCGGCAGATGGAGGTCCCAGTCTGTATGACACGGTGTGGGTGCCAGTGATCTCCAAGAAGATCCCCGCCAAATTGCAATGGAGTGGACCGGCGAGTGTTAAAGGGGGCGAGCTGACGGAGCGACGCCCGTTGAATTAGTGGCTGTTGTACAGAATAACGAAAGAAGTAGGGCGCAAAGGAGAGACAAGTAAAAACAAGTGAGAGACAGGAAAGTGAGAAGATTGAGATAGATTGTCGGATATAAAACAACGGATATAAGACAAATAAATGTAAATAAACACACCGTACGCCACGCCATGTCGTGATCTCGTGTCACAGTCAGAACCAAAACCCGACGCCGTCCACACCCAATGCAACTCCGTTAATCCAAAGTTCAACTAGTTCCGTCACTCGGTCCGGTCGGAAGCGTGGGCCGTCCCCGAAACACATGCCTGCAAGAGCAATGGTGTCGACAAGCTGCCGGATCATCCCCGTCCGCGCCGCCGTGCCTCTGCCCTGCAATGCAGCAGCCCACGGCTCCCATCCGGCCGGAGTAAGCCGCAGTCGGTGCTGGACATAGGCTTCGACATCAACAGGGGTCAGCCACAAATGGGCCTCACCAAAGGCGGCCGTATGGTCGAGGTCACGTAAAATGGTGGCGAAAAGACGCATCGGTGCTTCCGGATCGCGACCGGGATGGTCGCCGGCGATCCATCCCTTGCTGCGCCACGCGAAGCGGGCGTGGATGATGTCGTACACGGCTTGATCCGATACCAACCGTAGGGTCGGCCCAAACATACGTGTCACGGCCTGCTGCGCTCGCCGTACTCGCCGTCGGTATTGTTGCGCCTTCTGTCGTGGGTGGTTCTGTCTCGGCCCGGTCTGTTGAGACGGTGGAAAGAGTGTCTGCTGCATCTGCGTCTGCGTCTGCACACGATTTTCCGTGTTAGCCTCGCTGCTGTCTTCATCATCCTCTTGGTCATCAGAGCCCCCAACCATCACCCGTCCCCCATCAACAGGCTGATGGCTTAAATGGAACGGCCCAACATCCGGGGAGGGTGATGTAGGAGAAAACTCATCATCGCCACCACCGTTCGACTCATCATCTGATGAATCCTCGTCTGGGTTGATGACGATGCCGCGGAACCGCGCGTTTAATATGGTTCGCAAGGCGTTCAGGGAGTATCCCATACCGGTCCAAAATATGGCACCCGCCAACGTGCTCAGGCCGTCGCCCACGTACGGCACAATGTCGCGGGGTGGATGTACGACGCGGATTGACCGGTCCGGATCGAACCACAACCCATACGTCATCCGGGGAGACATGCGGCCGCCTGATATAAGGCTCGGATCCAACGGCGGAGCTGATGTCATGGCGGGCAGCGAGTACAAGGGCGCTGAGCTGTAAGGGAGCCCCAACGCAGCCATGTCGCCCGTGGTGCCGCCGTGATAACCACTAGCAGTGGTTGTTGCTACAATCATGTTGCTAGTGGTCAAAGGCGACCCCGCCATGCCCAGGCCAACATCGTCATCCCCATCGCTCGTCTCCGCCAGGGATCTGGCGAGGGACGGGTCTAGCCCAGCAACGCGGAACGCATTTTCGATTGCGTTCTGCAGTTCAACTTGACGGGTCTGGGATGTTGGTCCTGTCGCTGCCGCGCGGGAAATCTGGTCGATGGCGTCCCGAAGGGCCTGGTTGTCCTCTCGTAACTCACGGATCGTGTCAATCTGCCGCCTGCGGAATGCTCGTTGAGCCAGACGGCCACGCTCCCTTCGTTGCTACGAAATCATTATTTAGCAATCAAAGGTCCGGAACTTGTGACTTGGACAGAAGAGAAAAGTGGGACTCACCACCAACTCGGCATCGTCAATCTCATCTGAACTCGGCATCCTCGTTGCGTCTTGAAAAGAGAACAGAACAGAGAACAAACACAAAATAACAGAATCGGAGGGTTCCGAGATCAGTGGTGTTGAGTTGAGGACAGACTGGGGATTGCAGCAGCCTGGGTTGAAATATTGACAGAGGCTCCCACACCCCGGGACAAACAACCCCTACAAATGGCAACTGCCCGCCGTAAACGGCCAGCTTTCAAAATGACTTGATCTTTCCAAGGGGTATCAACCGAGTTGTTGCATGTCAGAGTCTACTTGCAGAACCAGAAATGCAGGCTTGGCTGGGTGTGGCTTGCGATAACGTGAGTGAGGTGGGATATTTTGGTGACGAGCCGACGGAACGCAGGGCGGGAAGAGGCGCGAGGCGCGAGAAGATGAAAAAAAAGGGGTCCCAGAAGGCACATGTGCTGCAGCCTAACGGACGTTCTTTCCTTCCATCCCAACCTGTCTAGCGTCCACCGCTGGCGCACCTGCCACGAGCAGCATCGCAGGCGGAGATAGAAATAGGTTTGGATTGGCTAAGAAATTAATCAGCCACCCCAATTTTCTGCGCGTCGCTGCTGTCCCAGTCTCTCGGGGACAAAGCCCCATCTTCTCGTCCCCCCATCTGACTAAGACTTCCAGAGACGAAAAAAAAAGGTTTGGTAAACCCACCGATCTTAGGTCAAAACAGGCTTCGGCATGAGGAAACATCACTATATGGCGCGCATAGCCGCCGAAACTGTTGGAGGGTTAGGGTTGGCTGTGGAACTCGATGGTCTTGGCGCGCCTCGGCGGACTGGAACCGAGGTCAGCGGGGATTGGGCGCTGAATAAGGTATTTGCAGACTGCATGGTGCTTTCAGCCTTATGTTCCAATCTGGGCCCAAAAAGACTACAAAACCTTAAGTCGATGTTTCGTGACTCGACCCTCCCGGCGCTTGTTCTTGACAGATGTCGTCGACATTGGACAGGTGACCGATAAGATAGGCTTCAACTGGCGGACAGCTGCGGAGAGCGCAGTCCACTTTCTTGCTTGGCGTTGTGCGTTAAAATTGGAACGGCAGGCGCATCGGCCAGCTCCTGAAACATTTCCAACACAACTTCTGGAACACACCACTCATCAGCCAGCAAGCTTCAACAAAGTCCGGTCCAGGTTTCTCCACCCGCGGACGACTGCCATCGTTGGGCAATTTCGACGTCGATGATGCTGGATGTTCGTGTAAATTGGACTAAGGTGAGGCGAGGCGAGGCGGGAAGGCTAAAAAGTTAGGCGCGAGATGCAGTGCGACCAACCAACACAACAACCCCAATCCAGGGTGTTCTGCCAACCCACACCGCCTTGCAGGCACTTCCATGGGAAGGAAGGTGAGACGTCAACCAGCAGACCAAGAGCGGGGAAACAAACCCCGTCGCAAGGGAGAGGCGCCAAACTTTATCTTGGATCAGCGCAACCTCCCCGTTACTGATCGAGATGGGCTAACGGGGCCATTCCAGTGCATCTTCGGCCATCCGCGATTTTTTTTTCACCCTCATTGAAACATGTCAGCAAGAAAGAAACAAACGCTGTTTGTTTTTTCCACAGCCGAAGGAAGGATCGGAGAACATCTCCCCATCCTCCGGGAAGGGACAGATTGAGGTGCTCCTTAGTGACACGTGCACCGGAACGCTGAGTTTCCGGTCTACCAAATTCCGGAATCTGGCCAATACGCCCTCAGTAAACCTTCAGCGTCCCGCGGCGTTCGGTGATGGCAGCCACTGCCGTGCAGCTGGTAGCGGGCAAATATTGGTTTTGCCAGTGTCCAAGAGGATCCACTACAGCCGGCAAGATGGGGTTCCGCGCCTCTTGAGGTTGTGCGGGCTGGGAATCCGGCCTCGTGGGATTTACTCCTTTTCCACTCAGGGCTTCTCCCGTCCGTCCAAAGTCATCAATTGATCCACAACGGCGACGACAAAGGGAAACTGGAAAGGCCCAGCTTCCGAACGGCGCCAGATGAACCCGCCAACAGCTAAACCCCCCGTTGCCCCTTTACCCCTTAGACGCATCACCCCGCATTTCGCTCGGGGGATGGACTGGGATCGCTGCCCCGGAGCTTGGGCCACGCCAGGGCCGTCAACCTCGCCTCAGCCAATCCGAAACTCCCAACGCCACTCGAGGTCCGGCAAGCCTCACAGCCGTTTGGCACATCCTTGACCCGTGTGCATGTCACAAAGTGTTACAGATCCCGGACGCCGCCCGTCAGGCCGGCATCCCGTCTCTGAAAAGCCATTATCGGGCCATTGCACTTCTAGACTCTTGAGAGTTGCGTTTTCTTCCCTTTTTTCCTTTTCTCCTCCCCCTCTTTTTTCATTTTTTGGCTTTCTTATTTTCTGTTCGCTTATCTATGATTTCGCTTCTCTATCTCTCTCGTCCCTCCAGGTTCTCAACTCTCCGTCAGGGTCTCCCACCATCGCTTGGGAGTGGTTAGCGGATTCTCTGCACAAGAGTCCGCTATCCTCCACCTCCAACCGCCCCCCGCCTCTTCCTTCTCCCCCCCCACGCATCCTCTGCCTCGGCCCCCCTTTTAATGCCCGGCATGCCTCTCAGAATGCCGCGCTTCCCTTCCGTCACTGCCACAGAGCTGGGTACTCGCTGGGCAACAACAAGCCAGAGGCGGCCAAACAAGATGCCATTCCAGCTCTCCCTCTTACACATCTCGGCCGTCGTCCTCCTCGTGCTATCCTCGGCCATCCTCAACTATGGCAAGGCAATACCCGAGCCACTAGCCTGCTCGTCGCATGATCAGGCGAACCCACTAGCCGAGCGCTTCCCGAACAATGCCACGGGTGTGCTCAATGCCACACTGGCCATCATACCCATCACACTCGAGGCTGCTCGTCGCCTGATCCCTCCCCAGTACGGCATTCTCGAAAGGGCATACCGCGCGCTACTGCCAGACTTCCCCGAGGGCATGTACCCCGTCATGCTCCAGGCCGCTCATGATCACGATGTCCAACTCCGGGCATATGGCATCACCATTGACGACTTTTCGGTATGAAAGAGCCTCTCATTTTTCCCCCTCCCGGCCATAAGGATGAGGCTTCTTGTTTTGTTTTTCCTTTTGCTAACCTTTGGTGGGTTCGCAAATATAGCGTGTTGGATTCGAGTTTCCCTTCTTGGATTTGTTGGGTGATGGCTATTCGTCCTTCCGCTGGGCTCCCCAGCAGCTGATCACGGCGGACCACATGATCGCCCTCCAGGGCTCGCGGGATTACGGCACGGTTGTTTCCCCAGCTGAGTGGGACCCCCCTTGCGACGCCTATCGTGCCCTACCGAACGGCAACAACTTCTTCCGAGGCAAGAGCCGGAACTCGGGCGAGTTTGTCGAGGTTGAAATGGCGCGACTTTCCGACGTCGCCCTCAACCCTTACCCGCTTGACTTCTTCAAGAACATTACCAACCAGCCTACCTTTGCCAACGCCTCAACCTGCGATAACATGATTCGGTGGTTTAACACGTCCATGTCAGTTGGCGAATTTGCCCCACGACCTGTTCTCGGGCGCATTCGCGCCAACGCTTTCCCTTATGAAGGTGTAGAAAAGGAATGGACAGACGTGTTTGGCGTGCAGGTGGCAACGCCGTTCATTGAGAATAACTATCTCGACTGTCAAACCATGAAGGGCTACGTCGGCACCGGGGGGCTGGGGGATTCATTTATAGAGGATACTAATATTATTAATGGGGACGATTGGATTTCGGAGTTATAAAAGATTTGTTTCTTTGGAAGAACCGGGGGAGACATGAGAGAGAGTGCTGGGGGGAGAGACAGAAAGAAAGAGGAAAGGCGACACTGGATGGATGGTATGGGATGGATTGTACAAAAAAAAAACGAAAGGGAAAACGGGGAGACGTGAAGAGGGAAGGAGGAACCAAACCCCATCTTTACAAAAAAGTGAAACATATATATAATTGATACCCGGATCGGTAGAGATAGCTCGCTTGGTAGCCTAGTGCAGGAGCCGCGAGCTCTCACTGACCAAAATAAAACATTGTAAAATTTGATAGTTGTAGGTCTCTGATACGCGGGGGGATCATGATGGTCTCAAGTGAAATGGGTTGAAAATATTGATGGCCAAGGATGGCGCCGACCAACCAGACGGCCGATCAGCCTAGGACTAAGAACATCAATCACCTCTATCACGCCAATATCAGTCGTCAATTGATGTTCATGAGAGAGAGAGAGAGAGGCAAAAAACACCCGGCGCCCAGCACTGAGGTGAGATCTGACGGTGAGATCTAATCTACCTAGACGAGGTCGTTCGTTTCCCAGCCCCCCACTGCCTGAGGGGGGATATGGATATGGATATGGATATGGATATGGATCAAATAGGTATGGAACTATGGATATCAATATCAAAAGGGGAAATGATTTAGTAGGCTCTACGGATACCACCTGCATATATGCATGCAGGTGCCTAGGTACCTACCTATGCATCTGGACATGGAACTTGGGGAGAAGAGTCATGTCCCCCCGTTTTAATAAATGAATAAAACATGTCTGTCTGCCTGTCTGCCAAGTTCGGGACTAGACTAGACTTGACTGAACAGGAAGGGAGAAGGGGAATTTCGAAATAATACGAATACAAATAAAATATGTGCTGCGTTTTTGGTTCTGGAAGGCGCAACGGTACAACACAGTGTACGGTCACTACACTAGAACCCAGTTCCGTAACTTCCGCTCCATGGACCATGTTCATAAACACAGCCCCACTACGGTTAATACCAAGTGGAGAAGGGTGGAACAGTGACACATGCAAACAGCACGGATATGGAGTGGAATCTTTGATTTCCTCCACCTTGCTCTTCGTGCACGAGTATAGCACATCTCAGCTAGCCGGCAAGATAAACATCAATTGGCAGGCGCCTCCTTAGAGATTGTGAGAATCTATTTTATACTGGTGTGTCTAGTCGAAACTAATCGTGGATTACAATGAGATTGACGGGAAGGTTGGAAGCTTGAGGAAGCGCCAGGGGGTTGCCAGGGACGTCACCGTCAGAGTCGTCGCCTTCATAGTCTTCCCACTCTGAGTTGCCATCATCGTCTTCAACATCTTCATCATTCTCATTGCCGTCCCCATCCTCATCGCCATGCTCATGCTCATCGTCATCGTCATCCTCATCATCATCATCATCCTCATCCTCATCATCATCCTCATCCTCATCCTCATCCTCATCCTCATCCTCATCCTCATCCTTATCATCATCCTCAATATGATAAGGATGATACGGATAAGGATAATACTCAAGCTCCGAGTCAAGCAGCTCCGAGTTGTAGAAGTCAGATTCATAACCTGGCCCCTGGGGGTAGAAGTAGTCTTGGCCCCAGTCGTCGTAATACTCGCCAAAGATCTCGTCGTCGGATTCCACAGGACGGAAGTAGGTGTTACAAGGACCATCAACAGCATCGACATTAACGGCAAGTAACTCCAGTGAAACGCTGAGAGGATTGGGGGAGTCCGATCCGCCATCCAGAACATACTCTTCGGCGAGACTCCCGGGCCGATGATTCCTGTCACTGAAAACCTTGACCCAGCGGTCTCGCAGGGCGCGACGGTCCCCACCTCGAGGCTGGCGAAGATGGATCGTACTTAGTTTCTTCGTCCGCAGTAGGTCAAGTGCCTCTTCCCAGCTGCCGCTCAGTAGTCGGGGACGATAGAGACCGAGATGAGAGAGCCGTGGCATCTTCTCGAGGAGTTGTACAAGGTCTTCAAACTCAGCAACAAGGCCGTATACCGTGAAATGTGTCAGATTGGGTCGTGATTTCGACCCCAGAATCTCACGGTAGTCGAATCTCAGATCTCTGTCCTTTTGCCAATGGTGCGGGTAGAGATAGATCTGCTTCAGGCTTGGTGTATTCAAGCAAGCCGAGAGAAACCTGCTGATGCAGCGTTGCTCGATAGCAACATGATCTCCGTGCTCCTCGTCTCGTTTATAGTCGCCCCAGAATATATGTCGAATGCCCCAAGTTGAGAACTGAAATATTTCCAGTTCCTGCGTGCTGCATGATAACTGCTGTAGAACTGCCGATCCAAGCGGAGCGGTCCGTAACCCTAGGTCGACCCCGAGAGAGATGTCAAGCACCTTGGGCAACACGCCGGCAAGTCGGGCGGCGTCGAGAACGTCCATGATTATCGCGCCATAATAGGCTGAGGGCTTATATTCTCTTGGACGGACGACCTCTCGGAGCATATTTTGCAGAGTGGCATCCCAGCACCCCGGGCCCGCCGGATCATCAAGGACGGCGGAAAGACGCCCGCACGACTGTGCGGTTACAAGGGCTGGCTGTTTTCCCCAAAAGGGGACTGTGAATCGTAGCTTGCGGGCGTTGCGCAACCGTGCCATGGCTGAGGCAATATCTTTAACAAATGATCCGGACTTGAGGAGATGTTGCTGCTTCAGAGCAGAGTGGGCATAGTCGTTGAAGGTTTTGCGGAGCTGCGAAACAAGTTCTTGATCCACCTTGGGGCTATTGGCGTACCCCACGAGAAATTCAATGGTCGTTTGAAAAACTCTAGCACGCTTACGCTTTCGATCTGCAATCTGCCTAGACTCCTTGTCTAGCTCTTCTTCTTTGCCGGGTTCTTTACTCAGGTAAGCCTCCAGCTGCTCATCAAAGGATTCATAGTAGCGATCGAAGAAGGTTTCTTCGTCAACTGGATACTTGTATATGTGGCAGATCTCGATCTCCCGGATGTCGTCGACCAGCCCAGGTCGGTTCGAGATGTCAACCAGACGCTGAAGTGATGGCCCGCCAACCTCAACCCTCACGGAGCGAAGAAGAAGGTTTGAAGCTAGGTCGCTGAAGCGGCGGCAAACTAGCCGGATAGCAGCAATCTCAGCTGGCTTGCAGCTGTGCCGGTACAAGGAATGCTGGGTGTCGTTGTCAGAGAACTCGGCCTCGGCTGTGTGACTGGCCTGCTCAAAGATGCCGAGAAGAATCTCGTTGGGAAGATGCTGGATGCTCAAGCTCCGTAGGAATGGCCGCGACTGGTCATTGATGGTCTGGCGAATGCCGGCTTGCTCATTGGCCAGTGACTTAACCAGGCCTTCATTGTGCTCGTATGCCTCCACCACCATGTGCAAATTCGAATGCAAGTTCAAGTAGTCACAGCTGAACTGCAAAACTGCCTGCGACATTGGGTCAAGGTCCCGCAACGTTGCTGGGTCCGGGTCTTTGGAAAAAGTCTTGCTCGCCTGCTCCCACCATTTTGTCTCGCGCGGGAACCGTCCCCCGAATGCCTTGTCGATTTTTGCTCCGTAGTTTGCAGTGTCCCTGATGGCTTGGAGTTTCTTCGAGTCTCGATACATGTGTTGGTAGATCTTGTTCCACTCGGGCTTCGCAAAGCAAAAGTAGTGCAGTCGGTACGACTCTTGCGAGGCTTCTTCAAGCTTCTGCTCTGCGACTCGAAGACGATCGTAGAGTTCCGCGAGTGATTTGCGGTCGGCTTGCGTGGGGATGGCTGCGGCCATGATTCTATGTACGTCACTTGGAGACCACTACCTTTCAAGGGAAGGAGAGCGAGATGGGAAAATGAGGGGAGCGGTGAGGGCAGCCGGGGCTCAACCCAACACCAGCGTGCTCATGTGCATTAAACCAGGCAAACGGCGGCCTATATTTCTCTGAATTTGTAGGGAAAAAAAAGGTTGTGTGTTTGAGTGGAGGAAAGAAGCTCAGTTTGCCCGATTTGCGTCGAATCTCGATTTAAATCTTAGTAATAATTGTTAACGGGCTGGAATCCCCTCATCACTTCCTGCTGTGCTGGCTTCCTTATCGATAAGGCCAGAGATGGTGTTGAGTCCAAGTTCCCAAAATCAGGCAATCAAACGCAATTATTAAAAACGAGAGATTTGTCTGGAGTTTGACTGTTTTTTGCCCCATTATCCTGGCCGTTTGCCGGGTTTGACGTGGCGTTTGTTTGGGTCGGTGAGTGCGTTGTCTGTGGAGTCGCGGATCGCTGCAGGTCGACCAGAACTCGTTCCGTGACAATCACTTGTATTGTGGAGAATTGTTAGTGCGGAACCTAACCGCAAGGGCCAGGTGGTGCTGGGTCCAAGAAGTGCATTCGCGATGCAACATCTTAGAATCATTCTTTTAGATCACCCCTTCATTGATAGTATTGCACGATGTCACTGCGAGTTCGGTAATGTCACCGGGAATATTCCGAGATGACTTTTCTCGGTATCACCTAGGTAGTCGGTCACCTGCCTCTGTCTCATCTTCCAAGACAGCCAGAGTCAGTATCGCCCTAACAATATCAGAGACGCTGAATGTGAGCCGACATCCAATATCGGTGGGAGCGGAGCGTGATTAGTACCTTGCTATCTGGTGTGGATTGTTGGAAAATGTCAATATCTGGGCCCAGCATTGATGCATATTTTGGAAACGGTCCAGCTCCACCGCAATGCAGTTGCCCCCCGAAATTCTCCAAGACCAGGTATATCGCCCTTTATTGGTCTGGAGATTAAACTTTGACGGGTGCGGTGCGGTTGAGTTTGGCCGTCAACGGCTCAGGATTCGATCACCCTCGATCGGCCACCAAAACTAAGCCATCTACATGAAAAGGCCGTAACCGACCAAGATATCCACCTGAGGTAGCGAAGTGATGTAAACAACCTCTTTCAAGCACACGTTCTAGTATTGACAGATCCTTAGTGTGAGTTTAGTGGCGCCAGGGGTTTTCCGGCTCGGCAATGTATTCGAGCAAGGTCTAGTAGGGGACTTCAAGCGCCACCGTAAAGATTAAGGCTCTCCAGAAGAACGCCTGCGCGTGCTCCCCGAGACGATTTGATCGAACGCATACGTACTAACTTTAGTGGCGCAGTAAATTAAAAATTCACCACAAAAAGTATGACGCCACGTTCCCAGACCAGCCCAGATCCCCCAGATCCCCGCTTGAACGGACTCAAACTCTGTGCCATTGCTTGGACACTGCAGTATAAATACCCC
>Ga0247765_1001070_pt1 | contig 15822 bp, 20 predicted proteins | sample UWRJL106311C6_FD_179949 | JGI IMG/M metagenome (GOLD analysis project Ga0247765, IMG submission 179949) | Plant litter microbial communities from Arlington Agricultural Research Station in Wisconsin, United States - UWRJ-L106-311C-6 | ecosystem: Environmental > Terrestrial > Plant litter >... | reverse complement strand
GGTTTGGTGTGGGCGGGGCGGGGCAGGGAGGGAAAAGGTTAAAAAAACAAAAAAAACAAAAAAAAAAGAGGTTCCACATTGTCCAAAACCCACCAGACCTCTAGACTAGACTAGACAGCGTGACTCTGGACTCGTATTGGATATTGGATCGTTCTTGGAGACTTGGTTCTAGGGACTTACTTGGGTCCTGCCCCCTTTTTTTTTTGGGCGGGGGGGAGGGGGGTTGACTTTGCAGTGTTCGGGTTAGGGTCCTTTCTACCCTATTCAGCTCAGCTGGTGGCGGCACTTGTTGTTGGGGAAAACTGAACCCCTCCTAAGAAAAAGGGGGTGGGCATCTATCAGGTGATTCTGGGGTCTCCTGGTTGGGAAACTCCACTCCGCTCAAGTACAGCCACGCATGCAAATCGGCATTATCATCTTGTTTTCTTGCGCAACCAGCTCGTAAAATTGTGCCTACGTACTTAGATACTAAGATAAAAAAGTAACATGATGCTGGTACGGGAGGCAGCGATCCGGCACGAGCCGACCCCGGTGATCCAGCGCCCCCTTGTCCTGACTCGTATGTCTGTCTTGAGGAGAAAAGGAGAAAAAAAAGTGCAAAACAAAATGGATCCCAGCCAGCCGGCCAGTCAATTCAATCATTCCTTGAGACGAAATAGGGTTGCACAGTGGTACCCTCCGTGAAAGTGAGCCACGGCTTGTGCAGCTACCACGCCGAAAAACAAGTCCCGTCTCCCTTTTGTTTTCACCGAAAACAAACACTTTGTCGTAGAAGGCAAATGTCATGAAATGAAAGGTCATTAAAATGTCATCAAGAGCCTCGAAACCAATACCGACTCAATAGAAACCTATTCCAAAATAAACGGAAGAAAAAGGGTCCCATAACGCTGGTAGTGGCATGATACCTAGCAGTACTAAAAACCAAAAACAAATTTCCCACACCATAATAATTTGGCGTCATACCCCTTTCCCGCCGTGAGGCAATTCCAATCTTACTTGACAATTTGACCGTCCCAAGCTTCCTCCCATGTGTGTTTGTGTGTAAGAGCGGGAAATAAGAAATGGCGCGAGCGATAAAAGTTCGTTGCCATTCAATGGCCCCGGTCGCAGTCGCGTTGGTCATGACGACATTAGAATGAAAACAAAAAGAGGAGCATGACAGAATAGAGCCAAGGCTGGAAACAAGAAAACAAGAAATACGGGACTGCCCAAGCAAATAACCCACCACAAAGCTGGTATAGCGTGGCAATATACGGTAGTCCTCTCCGAGGGAAAAAAAAGCACGAGAAACTCAGACTGAAATATAGTGACAAGGAAATGAAGAACCCCAAAAGTGGGAAATAATAAAACTGGCCAGCAGACGGAGCTTCGTTTGCCCTGCGCTTTTTTTTCTTCCCTTCAAATCAACCTCGTCGATTCAACCGACCGAGCATGTTCTGGTCAATGTCACTCCCCGGCTTGCGATCCCCAGCATCCGGGCCCATCAGACGATCCAAGCTCATAGGGTTGCTAGACGAAGAGCCGGCAGATGACGTCTGGGGCGGCGTTTGCGACGGTGTCTGAAGCTGTGGCTGGACCGGGACCGTCGGTGGCGGCACTTGGCCCGGGCTGTTCCTGTGGGGCGTGGGTGTCCGGCCATGATCGTAGCCACCTGGTTGGTATCCGTGGTAGCTGGTGGGCGAAGTTTCGTTGCTGTTGTTAGAGACAGGGGATCGCCGGCGAGGATCTTGGTCTGCCGGATAGTTAGGAGGAGGCAGTCTCATTGCATGTCCCTCATCCGCAGGGCGGGCCCTGCGGCGTCCCGTTGTTTCTTCGTCGTACGGAGCATACTGGCTCGTCGGCGATTGCAGCGAGGGCGCGTAGTCGGAGGGAGGAGCAGGGTAGGAGTGTTGTTGCGCCTGCTGAGGCGTTGTTTGCTGCTGTGCCTGCTGACCCTGAGCTTGCTGCTGAGTTTGCATGGCGAGCTGTTGCTGGAACAGCTGAGATTGGGCTCGCTGCTGCTGGATGGGGCCGAGGGGCTGCCCGTAAGCTCCATAAAGTGGTGTTCCAGGCGGAACACCCCCCGGAACCGCCGAGACAGGCACGAAAGCGGTTGACGAATTAGACGATACGGGTTGGAAGACGCAGTCTATTCTGAGCTTGTCACAATTGGTGCACTTTCCATTGGTCGTGTTCGCATACCCACTGCAGCGAATCTGAATGATTATGTCAGCGTCTGACCAACCCCTTTCACAGAAACAACGAGTGAACTCACCTTCCTCTTTCTGCAGTACCGGCAGGCGATCGATGTGCGCTGTCTAGGCGCAGCTTGAGGTTGCGGCGGCGGAGGGGCCGGGGCGGCCGTTGGCTGGCCGTACGGGTATGGTCGCGGCGGGTATCCGTAAAACTCGGGCACGAATCCCCCGGGTCTTACTGGGGGTGGAGGCTGGTTTGGGTAAAAGTCGCCCCCGTACGGTGGCGGATTCCGTCCGTCATAGCGTCGATCGTCGTATGGCGGTCGGTCGTCGAAACGTCTCGGGTCTTCAAATCTCCCACGATCATCGAGCGGCGGCGGAGGACGTCGATCATCGAATCTCGGCCGTTCTGCAGCGGGCTGTACTGGAGGTAAGTTGTACCGACCATCTGGTGGCTGACTGGGATAACTGCTCCGTCCGTCCTGCGGGGAATGGTAGCCGCCTCTGCCGTCGTGTGCAGGGGGATAACTGCTGCGGTTCTCTGGCGGGGGTGGATAATTGACCCGATTGTCTGGTGGCGGCGGGTATCCATTGCGGTCCTCTGGCGGCGGCGGATAGCCGCTTCGGACCTCGGGAGGCGGCGGGTAGCCACTAGTGTTCGTCGGAGACTCTGAGGACCAGCTTCTCTGGTCTGAGGCGTATCTCGGGTCCGGAGGAGGTCTCTGTTGGGTGGGGTACCGCGAGTCCGGGGGATACCTCGAATCGGGGGACTGCCCGTACCTCGGATCTGGTGCATAACTTCGTGGCTCTGGATATCGCTGCTCCGGATACCGCTGCTCTACCGCGTACCCGTGGTTGGGAGGTTCATACTGCATAGGAGGCAACGTCGAGCCCGGAGCCGGGGCCACTGGAGGAAGTGGGCGGAGAGGCCTTCGATCGTCCTTCTCATCACCTGGGGGAGGGTACTGTGTTTCCTCAGGATTTTCTCTCGGCGGATAACCCCTCCCTCCGCGCGGATCGTCTGCCATGCTAGGTTGAATGGCCACGGGCACAAGTGGCGTGTGAGCCAAGGTCAGCAAAGCGGGCAAGATATCTTGAGCCCGCCGTATGATTCAAGATATAGTCGCTGCTATCAACTTTGTTGTGAGATGGAAACTAGCTAGCGCCAATGATGATAAAGCCTGTGCTGATATGCCAGTAATGATCAGCGCTCTAGTTCAAGAGTCACGGCAATGTTTCACTCGGATTATACTTACTGGAATGTGGTGAATAAGACCAGAGGGCGAGGGAAGGAGGAATGTGAGATCAAATTGAGGAATGTGAGGTGGGTGCCCGAGGGGAAGATTCCGCGCGGACTAGGGGTGAATAAAGGGTAAAAGCGGACGGTGGGGGGGATGATGCGGCGGGAAGGCGATTGCCTTTTCAATGCGCGGGAGTTCCCTTGTTGCTGGCCGCCTAGGTTTTGCCCGTTAGTTTCTGGCTCGAAGCGAACGGACGAGACCGGCGGGGTTGAAAGGAAAAAATAGTGCAGGAGCCGGAGGAGGGACGGTTTGGTTGAACAAGGAACCCCAAGGTCGAGAAGCAAGGGCAAATGAAAAATGACAATAATAAAAACCATGCCCCCTCCCCCTCTCCCCCTCTCCCCCTCCCCATCCCGACCATCCCACCCTTCCCTCTCCGAACTGAGAGCCACTGGGAACAAGGGCCTACGGGGTATGGGGTAGACGCAGCGAATCAAGGCTGTGGACAGCGCATCGCGCCCACCACCCTCAGCGGCTTCCGTCCAGCTTGGGGCGGGTGCTCGAGAGGCGTCTGGCTGGCTGCTACAAGGGAACGGGCGGCTGTGACAGCAGTGACGCACCAGGCAGGAGGGGAAGAGAGGTGTGGTGTGGTGTGCTGCATGCCGTGTGCCTGTGCATGGTAGGACGCAGCAACGGCCTCGACCATCTTGACCCGGGTCAAAGACAGGTATTTCTGAGTCGCTTGCAGCGCTGCCCGTTCCAAAAGCTATTGAGTGTTGTCTCTCTCCCCACACCCCGCTCCCTCTGTGTTCTCCCCGCTCCACTTGGCTTTGGGGTGTTGTGCTCTGCTTCTTAACGACGCGCTCGCCGGTGCAAGAGGTTGTTAGGGAGCGCGATTGGGCTTGAGCCGCAACAAGCTCGCCCCCCCTACCCAAAAAAACCGGGACACCAAAACCCCACGAGTGAATATTGAGAGAATACATACCTAGTTTAGGGTGTGACGGGGTCTGCTATGAAAGAGGACACGGGAGACAAGCACATGCAAGTTGTACAGTGTCTCTGGGTACGGTGGACGGGTACTAGTGCAGCCAAAACGGATGCAATCAACGGACGCGAGCAACCAAGCCAGTTGAGAAGATGCTCGACGGCTGCACCGCGCTGGCTGCTGGCTATGGACCACCCGCCCAAGAGGATCAAGCGGTCGGCTGTAACCCCAACGTCATGGAGCAAAGGACCTTGGCTCTAAAGTGGTGTGGTCAGTCCGCAGATAGCTGCTTGGGGCTTGTCCTCCCCCGCTGCAGGACGAGTTGCGAGTATGGGTTTTTTGTCGTCGTCCGTGGCCCTTTAGGTTTCGGCTCGCGCGTGGGCTTTTTGGCGGGCAGGTTGATTGAGGAAGGGTGGGTTTCCGCCCAGTTCGGCAGGTACGTACCACAAGAAACGGGCTGGTACCAGGCTGTACCTCCGTGACGAAGTGTCGCCGTTTCCCCGCCTGCAGATGCAAGAAGGCGAATTGAGTAGCAAAGAAGCAAGGAAGCCCGCAGCTCGCTTCAGAGCCGGCACACGCTGAATGGCGAGCGTGAAGAGCGTGGGGATGGGCTGCAATTGAGGGTACAGGATAAACTGCCAGTTTGCAAAAGAGAAAACAGCAAACCCGGGGGGGAACGGGGCTAGAAGGAGGGCGGGCGGCTTATGACGGATCGGTCCTGTGTCACTGGGTCACAGGCCCCAGGGCAGCGTCTCCCAGATTTTCACTGGCGATGGGAGTGGCTTCCTGGGCACTGCTGGGCGCTGCTGGGGCGCCTGCAATCGGCGGCGTCGCTGCCGCGGTGGGCCGGGTGGAGCATTGCGGGCCCTGGCCCCTTGTGCGGCAGACTCTTGGGCTCGTGGACGGGTGGCCAGGGTTCCCTGCCAAGGGGGCGTGGGCCACCGAGAGGGAGTGGATGCAGGCGCATTGGCGTGTGATTAACGGGAGGGCTCAAATTCTGGAGGTGCCCACCTGTTCCAAACGCTGCCCTGGTCAGGGCCTAAAAACGGTCGTTCAGCGTCCCACATCCCATTGGCGCTTCAGGCTGCAGCATGGTCGCAGTTGGGGTCGCAGATTGCCGATAATCCCAGCAGTCCCGCAAAAAGAAGGAAGGAAAACCTGCCGGCAATCATCTCTCACCTTCGCTGCCAGAGGCGTTTTTCGTAATTTTGTCTTTATTGCCAGACCTCTTTACCTTGCCGCTGGCTTGGCTACGCGAGGACAACCGCATCAATTGAAGTCACCTGAAGGTGAACTTGCAAGCGACGCTTTGCCGAGCCGTCCATCAGCTTGTCCAGGATGAATACGTAGGAAGCGCACTGCACTCCCTTCTTCCGCCTCCCAGAGCCAGCGGCAACTGGCGGTCTGCAATGATCCCGTTGATGTTCTCAGCACCGATGAGCTAGGAAGTGTGACGATGAGGTAGCCCGGCGGTTCAGGAATGTTCATCAGATCACTGGTTCTCGGGGCCCGGGTGGCCTGGTTCGGAACTGCCATATATTTTCTTCCCCGAGCATCCGAACTTGGCCAGGTGACGACGATGGTGACGGTGACAGTCGGCGTAACTGACAAAGCAGGGAACCCTGCGTATTGTGGCGAGAATGGCAGCTAATATGAAGCGTTGAACCACTTGCCGCTCGGCTCGACGGGGTCGTGCGCGAGAATAGGTGCTTGCGCTATAGGATGAATTCTCCCTGGCCTCGTTCGCAATCCCGGTTGGTGAGTGCCAGAACAGGAAGAGGACACGATCTGCCGGGATGGAGGGTCAGAAAGATTGGATCAATCCTCTGCAAGTGCGGCCCGGTGAAGGATTGGCCCCCGCTCCCTTCTGTCGAAACCATAAACCATGCAAACCATGGCTTGGAAGGCGGCCTGACAAAGCTCACCGACGGTTCCCGCCGGCTTGTAATTGAGTTGAACACCCTGATCCATCTATCAACGATTCTATATTATGTTGACATCAGAAACCAACGCGACAGTTATCCAACTTGACCTGGTTTTTTCCCTGGTCATTGAGAATCACATCTGCGACACTATGCCCAATAGGCTGTTGAGGTTGTGTAAGGTGTCCGCAGCGGACGGTGTGGAGCATGTACCCGATCTGGTTTCTGGGACGGGAGGTCGTTTCGCAGACGCAGTGTGCAGCGAGTCTACCTAGGTCCAGTCTTCTTTCGGGTGTAGTAATACACATTTGTTATGCCAAACTTGAAGTTTCGGCTGCTAGATGCAAAAAGCGTGGGCCGTCCCGTCAGCTGCGGTGATGTCAAACAGAAACAATACCTGCCAGTCAATCGATGCGAAACATCGACCCTTCATCATGACGATCCTGGTTCGCAGGTTTCACCGCCAAGCGACCAAGGCAGGCCCTCCTGGTAGTGTAGTTAGCCGAGCATACTCCGGACTCCTGGCCTTCCGTCGTCCAAGCCAGCTGAGGGTAGTGGATTCTCCTCTCTCTCCAAGGGTGAAGGAGGATACCCGACGCCGCCATGGAGGCGATTCTTGACAGTCGCACGGTGGATCATAGACGGCCGGTTAAATGTGGAAAATGCTGCATGGGTGTCGCAGGCGAAAGGTGAGGCCGAGGCAGGCACGGGGAACCTAGAAGTCAGCGAGACTGCAAGGGGAAAGGGAAACTCGAGCTGTCATATTTTTTGGTCGTGGTCAACATCAAACAAAATGAGCTCTGCAACGAGCAGGACATGCGGGTTTACGTGAGACAGAGCGGGCAACGCGCGCTCCGCCTCCTGCTGCCAGACCGACCTTGACAAGCAACGCTCCCAGCCAGACCAGGAAGTGAGAAGGGGAAGGAGCGACGTGCCTACCCGGCGGCTCTTCCGTCGCGGAGGACATCAACGCACATGATGACGGGCTGCCTTTTATTGCCTGTTTGATGTAGGGGCCTTGCATTGGAATGCGGATCTCTGGTGCCGCATCGACCAGCCACCAAGACGCCGACCAGGCGCTGGCTGAAGGGCCGGTGGTTGCACAGGGTGCTTAGCTATGAGTGTGGTCATTTGGGGAAGAATTCTGGCGCAGCAAAACGCCATCGCGCACCTGTCTGGTTGATGGCAAATGGTCATTTCCTAGAGAGGAAGGAACGAGGGAACAGCCGGGGGTTTGGGCTCGTCGCTCCGGTTTCCATTCCCAGCAGAGGGAATGAAGGGACGGGCAGACAGCCTGGATCTGACTCGCACGATTGTATCGATCGCACAACCGCATACACCGTCATCACGTTCGAACTTGAGGATAACTGCGCACACGTCTCCCAGGCACGAAACGACGTCCCGCGGCACCACGGAACCGCAATGACGGCTGGTTTGCACACACCCCCCCACCTTGCGGCTTTGCCGCGTTTTGCCGTCAACTGACAGTGTCCGATCCGTTACCTCCTGCCTCCTGCTTCTTGCCTCCTGTCGATCTGCACGAACCGAACCGGGCCGACGTTGTTTAATATCCAGAACTGCGACTCTCCGACTGTCCAAGAACACTGCACTAATCTATTAAACCGCGCTGCGTAGGTCCGGGCATGAGGGGTCACAATGGCAAATTAGTTACTGGCGGTGTGGGTGGGTGACTTTGCCTATGCTTGGACCGAGAAGCGTCGGATACTGACAGTACAGCTTCCCCTCTTGAAAGGCAATAGCTTCACCGCCCAGCCGACCTATAACATTTCACGTCTTCACCAATGCACTTCGCCCCGAAAGCAACACGAGTGGCTCGCTGCGGTACCCCCCTACCTCCGGCTGAGTGTGGTGAAAGACCAAGGGGGCAAGCCGTGGCGAGCCACATAACCCCTCATTCGGTTCCAAGGTTCAAGGTTCGATGCCAGCCACTCGACACCTGTCTCTCCCTTCGTTCCCAGGCTATCTGGTCGGGGAAATAGTGAACAGGGGTGAACAGCAAATCCATTGGACGTCACCAGGAGCACTTGGGTGCCAGCACAGTGGATAGTCCAGCGGCAACGAAAGCTTGGGAGGTTGCGGCTTGCGACTGGCTCTCCGACCGTTTCCTTTCACACCGCAACAAGCACAACATAACACCGTCGAGTTCACCCGGATGCCGCGCGCTATGTCGATTTCTCTGCCGAGCTCCTTGGCTTTTGCGCTCACCCAGATCTCACCGGCCGCCCCCGTTTTCCCCATCGTGTGTTGAGAAGCGGGACCGCGAATCGTCGCTCGATTCGGTGTAGCGCGGGCAAGACCGGGACGCTGGGGCGGTCCCCACTACAACTTGGGCTTGAAAGCATGGCATCCTTGTCCTACCCATCTCGCCGCATTCCCGATCACGGAGGCTTTTCTGGAATCCTGGGTCGTAGCTCCACCTTTCTACATCAACAACCACCCGCAAGTTTCTTCATTGGGCGACGCTCAATGAATTACTTTTGGACGCTGCGGTTTGCACTTTGCAACACACCTTTATGCTACGTCAGTCACACCACGGTCGACAGCGATTCAACGGAAGGCTATCAGCCTCACTGCATCGACGGCGACATATAGCGTGCATCGCACGCCTATCGACAGCAGATTCGACCCTCCAACATTTCCGCATCGCCCTCTTTTAGGACAGACTGACAGCGAAAAGGAAAGCGACGGCATTGGCGTTCAAGGAACTGGTCATGAAGCGGCAAACAAATTAGGAGGGTGCTCTCGGACGAGTAGCAAACTTGGCCAGCGGTCTGCTGGCGCGGCTTGCAGCACTCCAGACACCAATCGAACGTGAGAAACCCGTTGCCGAGGATGTGAGTGCTCATCTATTGAAGTTCCGACCCCTGGGCCAAAGGTCGCCGCCTGGGCGGGATGTGAAGGTTTGATGTATCAGGTGGGGGAACCTCCCGATGTGAGTGCGCTAGTGAACGGGTGCGCGAAAACTTGCGAGCCTGCCCCTCCCGTGCGTCGCCCGTCGACACTCCCGCCTCCCGCCCGTGTGAGAATCGAAGAGGGGCAGATGCCCGACTCCTCACTGCCGCCAACGAGGTCCACTCGCCGGGCAACATTCTCGGCCCAATTCTTCTCGTCTCAAACTTGGACGGGTAGATCCTGCTCATGCCAAGATCAGTCAAAGCTGGCAATGCAGAAGTCAACCGATGGCGGGACGTTGATTCTCCCGACGCGAGAACAAAGGCACTTAGCCAAGGGCCAGCGGAATGATGACGGCACGCAACCCGCTCCCCTTTTAGGCTCATCCCGTCACTGTCTCCGGGCCCGGCTTTTCATAGGCTCGCTTGGTCTAGTTCTAAGCGTCGTTGCTTGCTGCACCGCATGTGGACGGTTCTGCATCCCACCACCCATCGACGGGACCCTATATCACCTGTGAACCTCTACCATGTCGGTAAGCAGTCAGATGTCAGCGGGATCTCGGGAGGAACTGCGATCGTGGCCCAGCAGCGCGGGAGAGCTTGGTCGCGGCTAGACCCAACATGAGGCCCGTCAACGTTAGGTTTGGGGGAGAGTCTAGAGCTTCGTCGAGAACAACACAAGTATGGTGCCACGAAGCGGTCACGACCACAAGCTAGGGCTGGCGTCTTGTGTGCCGTGCATATCCTTGTAATTGGGCAACCACTGCTGCGATGCACGACAAATACTCCGCAGCATTCCGTGGTCTGTCGGTCTCCGTCCACCCGCAACTCTCTGTTTTCGACGACTGCAACGCCGGCGCAGCGAGAAAAGCTTCGGACAGGATGAATTGGGCCTTGGTCGGGGCTGGGCCTAGATGGCGCCCAAACAAGACGCTGTGTAGCCCACCTTGCAGGTCAAATTCCAACCCGCCCAGAGTTAGAGACAGTGTCTCTCCCTCGGCAGTCATCTGCCAGTGACGGCGAAATCCATGGTCACACCCGGCCGGGTTGATAATGTGTTGAATTTCAGCCTGACAGGCCGGGCTCGGCGTGCACAAGCCCAATTTTCCGCCGCATTACCTATTGAGTTCCAAGGATGTCAATCACCGTTCGGGAACACCCGCCTCATAAACTAACACGGAAAGGACCGCTGAGCGGGTACCAAGACATGGCTTTACTACGTAGTGCACGACGTCCAGAGACACAGTACCTTTGCAACTCAGCGTTCCAGTGTCGGGATTCCGGCTCACAGCCCATAACCGGCCGGCCACTTCCCTCTAGGTCTTCTCGGTTTTCCCTTCCATGTAACAAGGGAACGCCATGGCGGACATTGCGCTACAGCAAAACCCCAGCCCCCCCCCCCCTCACAGACAGCTTGCATGCCTTCGCGCAAAGCTGGTCATAACTTGCGGCTAGTGTCGTGTTGAGGCACGCTAATCTGCGAGGTGTCCACGCCGATATTGCATTTAGGCTCATTGAAGTCGCAACTGTGACACTCCCACCCAGTCAAAGGAGGTCAGGACGGCAGGGTTCCTCACTCAATGTTGGCCGCTGATGCACTCACGCCACGGTCGCGCACGGATTTGTTTCTTCCGAGGCCCCGCTTTTCCAGCCAGCTTCCCGACAGCTCATTCCTCTGGCACGTTCTGCACGCAAGGTTCGATTGGGCATGGCGCGATAGGCAGTTAGGGCTCGAGAACCGAGTTGCAAACTCTGCAGTACCCTTCTCGAAATGAAAACGGTCACGGCCCACCCCACGCCGCCCTCAGGTGTGGATTAGGATCTGTTTCTGAAACGCGGTTCTCCCAAGCGCCCAAGAGAAGATGGCCATTGATGGGACAAACAAGACGAGAATAGTGCCGAATCAGACCTGTTGTTGTTGAGGATTCGTCGTTTGGGAGTGCCCCCCGGTCGTGGTCAGTTGCGCGCCGAGCCACCCCCGCCAACACTGCCAGGAATTGGAGATCGGCGGGCAGCGGCAGGATGAGGAACGTCCCGCGCCTTTCTCCCGTGTCGGGTCTGCTAGCCTTGTCCCGATGTGGACACCCCTTGTCGGGGACACAGCGTTTCATGGTTCTCGCCAACTCACGACTCGGATATTTCTCACAGCATACTCTGCCTTCCGGTCTGCGAAATTGAAGGTTGAGAAGGTTTAAGCAGAATCACGATACCTACCAGAGCTCCCCAAGATGGGACGGGGTTGTGGATCCTGAGTCTTTTTGTCCCGATTTCGGACTAAGGCGTGCATCGCTATCAGTCGGTGGCTTCACTAGCTGTCAGTGCAGCCCCAACGCCTCTTTTCAAAGGTAAACCAGACAAGTTTGCTTGTAGCCCCGTTCAGAACATTCCTGTCGCGGCTTTTCCTTATCATTCTCTTGAACAGAGTGCCGCAAGCGTCGGGATATGCCCAGTAGGCAACGCGTCCGGTTTGCGCGCAGTCAACAAGTGGATTAAAGATGAAAAAAGGTCCCCCACCTGACAGATGGGCAGTGCAACCAGGAATAAGCTCCAATAAGGTCAACCGGTGCAGCTGCTTTTCAATCCGCTCTGAATTTGGCACCCGGCTCATGCTTAGATCCGAGCTTGACATGTGTCATCGAGCGGCCGACTGATTCTAGAAGACATCGGGTTCGGTAGAGCCCGCCACCGCTGAAGTTCAATGCGAGCCTAGTGCCATTTGCTGATTCCGCCTCCCGGATCCTTCGAAGTTTTTCCCTGACGAACAAGCGCCTTTGAGACGAATAATTAGGGCAATAATAATTAATATAGGACGAGTTCGAGTACCTCGCAGTTCAACCCGCTGACAAACGGGCTCGGGTACAACAGCATTCCTGCGAGAAGCAGTATGATTGGGTGTCTCGGAGTTCAACAGAGACAAAACATGATTGTTAAGATGCACGACACCCAGGACCCTGAATGCGTCCATCTTTTGCCTCAACCGAATGAAAACGATGGTGGAGGGTGAGTGAGTGACAAATGGGGCTATCTTCAAAGAAATCAGCGCAAGGCGGCCGCAGGTGGCTTGTCGGCGGGCCGTGTCAGGTTCGGTTTGGGCGACTTCGGCATATCGGAACGAGCAAACGGTTGTGGCGCTACATTTCGGGTGGGTTTTCGATTGTGTCACAGGCGATGAGATCAGCCAGCAGGAAGCAATCGTGTGGCACAGGCATAAGCAGAGTGGGAAAAGAAAGGCGGTTGTGGAGGAGCACAAAGGGTAAGCTTCCTTCCAGTCAAAGCAGACCACGAGGCGAATCGCGAAACGGCGGTCTGGGAGAAATTACTCCAAATAGATTGCACATGGACAAGCCAAGCGTCGTTTCGATATTGCGTGCGGGCGCGAGACGACGGCGAACCGAGAAGCGGCCATGGCTGGTCTTGTCGTCGCAGCTGGTCAGGGATCGCAGTTGATGGAGATTTCGTCCACAGTTGGCCAATCACACGAACGGGAAGTCGAGTTTAGCGTGCGCTGGGTCGATCACGTGGGGGATTCTTGCTGTACTCCACCCGCTTGTTTCCGCGCGCGCGCTACCCGTCCGGAATTGTGGGCGAGACGAGGGTGTGTCTCCTTTCACGCCCTGTCAAGACGGCGAGAGCGTGGACCGGGCCAATGGTGGCAAGCTACGCGACCCAGAGGAAAAGTCGACGAGTGAGTGTGACGGCCTTTGACTCGAACCCGTCCCGACATCGGGGCTATTCGAAATCCCCGGCCCCTAAGGGCTGGAAGTTGTGCAATCTGTCAGGCGGCAACAGGCTGTCAACGCGACCACTGAAGACCACGGTCCTATATGCACCATGCAGAGACCTGTTGAACGTCAACAATGATTGAGCCACGTCGACAGCCCGTGGAATTTGCCGCGTGGGTGCTGACCACAACTGGGATACCTGAGGGTGTGAAGGAAATCGGGCTGCCAGCCTTTGCCCTCCCCCTCTCTCTACGCCTCCCACACACATTATGCCCGTCATTCCCCTGCCCTGTCTGGTCGGTTTGAGCTTCCAGAACGAACGCGGCGGGCCCAGGGACAAGGCGGATGAAAGCGGCTTTATGATCTATCACCCAATAGTTATTGGATTACCAACTTGGGCACCTAAACGCCGGTCCTCAGATCAGACAATTTATTCAACCAAATTTCTATTTCTGGAGGCTCACCGTCCACTTCCACAACACAGTGCTGACCTCAATTGCCAGTCAGAGGACACTACCCAAGACCCGGCCTAGCTGCCGCCTTGCTAACGACCCGAGGAGATGCAGCCCAGCCTGTTCCGGGTGGCCGTCCCAGTCAGCGCGGCTCGGGACTTTATTACCCACCTCTCCATCTTTCCTGAACTGGGAACCGTCAGGTTAGGTTGGGCTGGATCCCACACGCCGTGTCTCCATGCTGGCTGTTGTGTTTTGTGACGGCAGTCATGCGCGAGACTCACGGAATTGACGAATCACATCATGGCTGACCGGTTTCCTTTTTCCCGCCAAAACCGACACGCACTCGGGCCCAATTTTGGGTCGTGTCTCTGCTTGCCGAGCGACCACAGGGCCCTGGCTCAAGAGCAGACCCCCCCCTTGTCGCGCACTCACGGACGCATCCACCTCCAGACGGCAAAGAGATTGCCAAGCTGCGCTCTGGGACCAACGCACTGAGGCTGGCAGGAGCCAAGGATCAGGGTGGGTGGTTCGCGACAAAAGGGCGGTGAGTTGGTCACTGTTCCGGCTCGTTTCCTCATGCCATCTCGACTTTCTCTTGCCCCCTCCCTCTCGCCTTCGTCAAGACAGATGTGAAGTGTTAATAGTACGCATTGTGTGTGTGTGTGTGTGTGTGTGTGTACACCGGTGGTGACCAGAATGGGTGTGAAGAAGTGAGCTGGTGGGCAGTTACCGGGTGTCCTGCTCACCTTGTGGGCTGGCAAATCGATAGTCAACGCCCAGAATTGCGAGACTTTGCCAGTTCCAACAAGACAAAAAAAACCACGGCAATAAAAAAAGGACATGGATCCCCCGTCCGGTAAATGGCAATGTTGCCCCGAATTTGACGGGACAGGCTGACATTTCGTTCTGCTCCTCTCGTCGTCATCAATAATCTCGACAGCAAGCCCGCGGAAAGCCGGTCATCTCTCATCGACCCACACCGGGGTACCAAGTATCTCGTGCAGGACGAAGCACTCACAACAAGGTGGCGGGGAACACAAGCAGGATTCTCTAGTGTCCGTTCGATATAGGTACGGGGCGGCGCGCGTGTGATATTATAGTGCAAATATGGCTGATGTGTCTGCACACAATAAGATGGCGCCCAAGCGGGGGCGCGCGAACAGAGACCAAAAAAACTGATAACTGACAGTTTTCTGCGCGTTGTGAGCCTGACGAGCCTGGAATACTGCGTAGGAATTCAGGCAAGGATACATCAACCCGGGGCCGGAAACTGGTGTCTGCGATACCCCGGGAAAGGAAGGGGGAGGCACATCATCAAGACACAGACATCAGACCTTTGCCGCTTTGCCCCAAACAAGACAAAGTCCCGAGGTGCTTCGCTGGGCTGATGCCCTGGCACGGGCTCCCGCACCGCACCGCACCGCACCGCACACGGTGCCTTGGGATTTTGGATCAAAACGATAGGTAGGCAAGACGGCGACACCCCCGCATGGCAAATGGCCTGTTTTTGCAGCGGGCTTGCAGATGAGCCGGGGAGCTTGAGGGAATTTCTACATACTAGTATGGGAGCACTATCCTCTTTCCCAGCCCTCACACCGGTCAAGATCGACGACGGGGAACGGCGGGGTGAATGTAATGAGAATCGCAAGTGCAAGGGCAATACCCCATGGAACCATGGCCCTAAGATGGCGAAATTGGGAACTTCCCTCCTTCATCCAAGACCCCAGCTAGTCTTAGATCGGTCACCGGTGAGATGGCGGCCAGTAGCAACGAGAGCCTGCTAGGCGAGGCGAGGGGTGCAGTAACCACTCTCCGTCCAGCAAACTCGGTTCAGAGTAGACTGATGATGTACCGTAAACATTTTTGTGACGGCGAAGCGAGAGGAGGCCCAAAGCAACATCTCCTCGAGGCAGGTACGTTGTTAGTTACTCGACAACAAAGGCCCCAAGAAGCGCCATACCCGCGGCAAAAGAAAAAGGGCATGGCGTTTTTGGGGTCCATCCATCGCGCTGGGGCAAAGATGGACGCATTTGGGGCCGGCGACCCAACTGAAAGGATTCCTTCCGCGAATCCGCATGGGCGGCTTTCCCTTGTGACTTGCGGACCGATGCGAGCGAGATGGGGGGGCACTGAACGAACTACGGGATCGCGCTAGTCAACGAACGTTTTAGTTTTGTTACCGAAGCGTAGGCGACATGCCGCTTTTCCCCATTCAGAACAAACGCGCGCGGAATGGGAAAACCAAGGGAAGACCAAGACGGCAAAAAAGAACACAAAGGAAGGAATCCGTGGGTTTCTTTTCTTTTTTTCCCAGGCTCGAAATCCGTTCGAGTCTTGGGGGGCAAAGGAGTTCGTTCCATGAATGGAATGGAAACGGAAAGGGTCTGGGGTAAGTTATCGAGGGGGGGGGG
>Ga0247765_1001069_pt1 | contig 15830 bp, 15 predicted proteins | sample UWRJL106311C6_FD_179949 | JGI IMG/M metagenome (GOLD analysis project Ga0247765, IMG submission 179949) | Plant litter microbial communities from Arlington Agricultural Research Station in Wisconsin, United States - UWRJ-L106-311C-6 | ecosystem: Environmental > Terrestrial > Plant litter >... | reverse complement strand
TCGATCAGTTCCCCCGGCCGCGACTGGAGATCCATCCGCGGCTGGCGGAGCCCGCCGGCATCGCCACCGGCGACTGGGTGACGATCACCACCCGGCGCGACGCCATCACGCTGGAGGCGTCGGTGGTGCGAACGATCCGGCCGGACACGGTGTTCATCGCCTACCACTGGCCCGGCGGCCAGAGCGCCAACCGGCTGACCCACCGCACGCTCGATCCGCGCAGCAAGATCCCGGAGTTCAAGGTCTCGGCCTGCCGGATCGAGAAGGCGGACCGGGCGCCGGAGTGGGTGCGCACCGAGCTGCCGCCGGGCGTGGCGAAACCGGGCAGAGGGTTGCCGGTCATCTCCGCGGACGAGGGGGGCGGATAGTGTTCGGCTACGAGTTCTACATCGATCCCGAGCGCTGCATCGGCTGCCAGGCGTGCGTCAACGCCTGCGCCGAGTGCGACACCCACAAGGGGGTGCCGATGATCACCGTCGACTATCTCGACCGCGCGCACAGCATCGCCGCCGTGCCGGCGATCTGCATGCACTGCGACGACCCCACCTGCGCCGAGGTCTGCCCGGCGGACGCGATCAAGAAGGGGGAGGACGGGGTGGTGCAGTCGGCGCTCAAGCCCCGCTGCATCGCCTGCTCGAACTGCGTGCTGGCCTGTCCGTTCGGCATCCCAAAGATGATGTCGAAGCTCGAGCTGATGATGAAATGTGACATGTGCTACGACCGCACGTCGGTGGGGAAGCGGCCGATGTGCGCCACCGTCTGCCCGAGCCAGGCGCTCTCCTACGTGACTCCCGAGCGGATCGAGCGCGAGCGGCGGGAGAAGCCGGTCAACGTCTTCCAGTTCGGCCGCCAGACGGTCACCACCCGGGTCCACATGATGCTGCCGCCGGAGGAGACCGCGCTGACGGTGGATATCGTCGATTTCCTGTGGGAGAAGGAGACCGGGGAATGAATCCTTTGCGGAACACCGGGCAGGAGCAGGAGCCGCTCTGGCGCGAGGAGGTGTCGATCTTCGCGGCCGACGAGCGGTACGTGAACCGCCGCCAGTTCGCCAAGTTCCTGGTGCTGACGAGCGCCGGCATGTTCGCGGGCAACCTCTGGATCCTGATCCGGAGCTGGCTGACGGGCAAGACCGTCTATCCGATCAGGCCGGTGGCGCTGATCGGCGAGATCCCGGTGGGCGGCAGCCGGCTGTTCAACTATCCCGGACCGAACGATCCGTGCATCCTGATCCGGCCGTCGGAGAACGAGTTCGCCGCCTACAGCCAGAAGTGCACGCACCTCTCCTGCGCCGTCTATTACGCGCCGGGGAACGGCCGCTTCGAGTGCCCCTGCCACCAGGGGTACTTCTCGGCCCGGGACGGGCGGGTGCTCCAGGGGCCGCCGCAGCGTCCGCTGCCGCGCATCCTGTTGCGGCGCCAGGGGGACCGGCTGATCGCGGTGGGCGTCGATCTCCAGACCGAGGGGGCCTGAGCCGATGCAACATTCATCCGAGCATCCACCCGGTCCCGTGCCCCAGCGCCGTGGGCTGACCGCCATCGACGGCGCGCTCGCGCTGATCGCCATCCTGCTGATCGTTCAGATGTGGCTGCTGACCGCCACCCTGGAGGGGTTCCTCGCCGGCCATCGCGAGGGGGTCCTGCCGGCCGCGGTCATCTCGGGAATCCTCCTGCTCGCCTGCTTCGGGCTCTACCGGTTCGTACGCACGGTGGACCGGGAAGCGCGCCGGCGGTAGGGGGCCTATTCGATCCGTTTGGTCATGATGTCGCGCTGGTGGGCGACGAACCCCGCCCGGCGGTAGAGCGCCTGGGCGCCGTCCTTGTAGCGCTCGACGACGAGATGGACGGCGCGGATCCCCTGCTCGCGGCAGGCTGCCTCGGCGGCGTCCAGGGCCCGGGTTCCCAGGCCGCGCCCCCGGTGCCCGGGGGAGACATAGAGCTCGTCGACGAGAGCGTCGCGCCCGCCGAACTCCAGGCTGAAGCCGAAGGTGAGGACGAGGTAGCCGATCACCGTGCCCTCCTCGTCCATCACGAAGACCCGGCCCAGCCCGGGCTCCGCCAGCAGCCGCGCCAGGTTGGCCCGTGACTCCTCCTCGCGGAAGGCGTAGCCGTCTTCCGCGAAGAAGTCCCGATGGAGGGCCAGCACGGCTTCGAGATCCGATGAGGTGGCGGGGCGGATGGCGATCATGGCTTCGGGGATGCCGCCCGGCGCTCGGCCACCAGCTTCTGTACCTTCTCGATCATCTCCGGATGGCTCAGACCCGCGGCTCTGGCCTTGCCCAGGGCCTTCGCGGGCGATTCCTTGCCCTCCAGCACCAGCCACGCGTAGAGCAGACCGCCCACACGGTTCGAGTTGCTGCAGTGGAGGAGCACCGGCCTTTCGGCCTTGCGCAGGGCGTCTAGAAATTGGTCGATCGCCGTCTGATCGAGCGTCGCCGGAGTGACCGGGATGTTGACGTAGGCGAGCCCGCTCTGCTTCGCCGCGTCGGGCTCGTCGAAGCCGCGCGGCTCATCGGGGGGGCGCAGGTCGATCACCGTGCGATACCCCTCCTCGGCGAGCAACTGGATCTGCTCGCCGGTGGGCTGGCCGGCCGCCATGACTCCGGGCAGCGGGAACGTGGCGTTGGCGATGCCGTACGTCTGCGGCTCTTTCGCCGCCAGAACCAGGGCCGGCGCCAGGGCGGCGAACCCTGCCATGGCGAGGATTCTCAGGCTTCGGGAACGCATCGAGTTGCTCCTTTCAGCGGCGCGCGCGAGGCGCGCGCCCCTCTCTACGTTATCCGAAGCCGTGGCCCTCGCAGCAGCTCCGCGGCGCCGTGAAGAGCGTTCAGACGCTCGTCGCGAAGGGGTTCTCGTCGGCGCTCCGTCCGTAGATCGCCGGCACCGGAACGTCGAGGATACGCAGGTAGACGCTGAGCTGGCCGCGATGGTGGTACCAGTGGTTGAACATCAGGGAGCGCAAGAGCTCCAGCCGTGGCACCGTGAACAGCTCCCGCTCGCCGGCGGTGAGGCGCCAGGGAGCGGCGGAGGCCTCCTCGTCGAGGCCGCCGAGGAAAGCCAGCGCCTCGGCCAGAGAGCTCTCCAGGGTCGGCAGGATCGCCTCGGCGCTCGCCGGGCTTGCGGGAGTGAAATCCACCGTCGAGGCGTCGAGGCCGTCGAGCTGGCCCAGCCGGGAGATGCTGCCCGGGATGCCGGCCAGGTGGAGCGCGAGCTGGCCCAGGGTCATCGACTTCGGATGGGGCTGCCAGTCCAACCGGTCGGCCGGGACCCGCTCCAGGATGCGACGGGTAGAGACAGCCTCCCGTTCCAGCTCTTTGGCGAAGGCCTGCGTGGGATTCGGCATGGGTGCTCTCCTCGTGGGGAAGTGACTTGCATTATGCAAGTGAGAAAACTCTAGTCGAGACACTTTTAGTTTGCAAGCCACTGAGGTGGTACCCTTTTCCCATGGCATCGTCCGACTCCTCCTCCCGCCCGGTGCGTTCGGCCTGCCCGATCGCCAACGCCCTGGATCTGCTGGGGGACCGGTGGACGCTGCTGGTGATCCGCGACCTGCTCTTCGTCGGCAAGCGGCGCTTCGGCGAATTCCTCGAGTCGCCGGAGAGCATTCCGACCAACATCCTGAGCGACCGGCTGCGCCGCCTGGAGGAGGGCGGCCTGGTGGTGAAGGTCCCTTACCAGCTCCGGCCGGCCCGCTATGAGTACCAGCTCACGGCGAAGGGCAAGGACCTCTTCCCGGTTTTGCGTGCCCTGGTCGAATGGGCGACCCGCCATCTGTCCGCCGTGGCGCCGCCGCCCCCTGACGTCCTGAAGCGATACGAGGAGAACTTCCGCAGGCTCTCGGCTCCGCCGTCCAATCCTGAGGACCGCGCGGCAGGCTGCCCGGAAGACGCCGGCGAGTAGGCGGCACCTGATTCGGGCTCAAGCCCGCCGCGCGCCCTCTTGGTCCCAGCGCAACGCCCCCCGCCCCGCTCGGCGCTTTGGATCACCTTCGCGGGGAGTCGCCCCGTTTCACCCGTGCATGATTTTAGAGACTTGATATTTTGAATCTATGGGTGCACAATTCTTACAGTTTGATGCTAATGGCTTCCCGGGAGCCACGTTTTTAGATGGGCGATCCGCCCGCTAACAAGTCTGAGCCACGCGGCTGGAGTGGTGAGCCGCAGGCTCGGACGCAACGTGGAAACGAGAGGTTCTCATGCGAAAGATGTCCCTCCTGCTCGCGCTCCTGCTCCTCACGATCCTCGCTCTGCCTGCCTGGGGAGCCCCCAAATCTCCAGCCCTGTTCCGCGAGGCTCCAGGCAAGACGAAGGCGCCGGATGACGATCCGGCCGTGGTGCGAAGCCGCCTGGTGACAGTCGCCTTCAAATCCCTCGCGCTTCCCCGCAAGGCCGCCAGGGCCCGGCTCGAGATGAACCTGTTCCCCGACGCCTCTTACCTCGCCGTGCTCGAGCGCACGGTCAACCCCGGTCAGACCTACAACTCCTGGTACGGCTCCCTGGAAGGGGTGGAGGGGAGCCAGGTCGTCCTGATCGAAGGCGGCGGTACGCTCATGGGCAGCGTGAGGACGCCCAGGGAGAGCTACCGCATCCGTTACGTGGGGGCGGTCGGGATCCACGCGATCGAGGAAGTGGACACCTCCCTGTATCCTCGGGAAGCGGAGGAGATCCATGTCGAGGGTGACGCCACCAGCGGTCAGAACGGCGGCGTCTCCTCGCTCTTCAAGCTGCTCGACGACGGCTCCACGTTCGACCTCCTCGTCGTCTACACGCCGGCGGCACGGGCCGCCGCGGGGGGTGCCACCGCCATTCAGAACCTCATCGCCCTGGGCGTCGCGGAGACCAACCAAGCCTACGCCAACAGCAACGTGGTGCCGCGCCTGAATCTCGTCCATACGGAGGAGATCTCGTACACCGAGTCGGGCGACATCCAGACCGACGTCAACCGCCTGCGGGGCCAGACCGACGGCTTCATGGACGGCGTCCACGCCCTGCGGAACACCTACCAGGCCGACTTGGTGATGCTGGTCGGCAACAGCACGGCCGGGGGCTGCGGCATCGCCTACGGGATCATGTCCGGCACCAACAACCGGGCCTTCGAGTCCTCGGCGTTCTGCTACACGGCCCGCACCTGCATCAGCCCGAACTACTCCTTCGGCCACGAGCTCGGCCACTTGATGGGCAGCAACCATGCCCCCGGCGATCCCACCGGCACGGGAGCCTACTCCTGGTCCTTCGGCTACAAGGATCCGGGCGCCGCGTTCCGCACGGTCATGGCCTACGACTGCACCAACGGCACCTGCCCCCGCGTGCTGCAGTTCTCCAATCCTAACGTCAACTACCTCGGGCTCCCCACGGGGACCGTCTCGCAGAACAACGCCACCTCGATCACCAACGTGCGCTCGGTGGTCTCCAACTTCCGGCAGGCCGCGGCGCAGACCTCCTGCAGCGGCACTTCGGGGCAGTGGTCGGGCTGCCGCGGCAACGGCTGCAACGTCTGCCTGGAGAAGGTGAAGGACTACCCCCTCTACTACCACAACCATCCGGCCTGCGCGATCAACTACATCTGCGGCGGCCAGTACTTCACCTGCAACGCCAACTGCCCGGCCCCGACCACGGCCGACCAGTGCAACGGCACGCCGGGGCAGTGGGCCGGCTGCCGCGGCAACGGCTGCAACGTCTGCGAAGAACTGGTGGCCGACTATCCCCGCTACTTCATCAACCACCCGGCCTGCACCCGCAACTTCACCTGCGACGGCCAGTACTTCACCTGCAACGCGCACTGCCCCGCGCCCACGGAAGCCGACCGGTAGACCCGGCTCCGCATCCTCTGCCTCAGGTCGCCATCCCGCCCGGGTCCGTGCCCGGGCGGTTTTTCGTCGGAGCGAACCCCCGCACCTGTCGCGGCCCTCGACTTCTCCCTCGGTCAGGAGTAGAAACCCTCGGCCGTCCGGCTCATCCCGGACGGCCAGTTGCGGACCTTACGCGCTGCGCCGAAACGGAGCCCGCCCGCCTTGAAATGAAACCCCGCAGGGTTTCAACGGAGCTCGGCAAGGTTCCGGAGAAGCTCCGCAACATTTCGGAGAAGCTCCGCAGCATTGCGGAGGAGCGCGGGAACGTAGCGGCGGAGCTCCGCAACCTTGCGGAGAAGCTCCGCAACCTTGCGGCGGATCTCCGCAACCTTGCGGAGAAGCGCGGGAACGTCTCCGGATAGTTTGGAAACGCGGGCGAGATACAAATTAACGTGGACGAGATCCGAAAAAGCCGCGGCGAGCTGTCCGTCAGGGTCTCGAAGTCTCATCGAAACGTGCCGGGTCGCCTCCGGAAGGCGGGCGGGGATCACGAAATCGCTCCCGGCCATGCCGGCAACGGTGCGGGCAATGCTGAAAAGCCGGGCTGGTAGCGCGCGAAGGCCCCCGGGACTTTTGATCTCGGGCGGCGCGCCCTGTCTCCCTCCCAGCATTGTGCCATACTGATGGGACTCTCCACGACGGGGTCCAAAGAGGTATTGGCATGACGCAGCGTCCCGGAGTTATTCAAGGCTTCTTCCTGGGAAACCGGCCTCGCATTCCGACCCCCCATCATGGCTCCGCGGTCCAGCTTGCGGTGAGAGGACCGGCGGTGCAGTTGCCGTCAACTCTGATCAACCTTCACCTTGGTAGCGCCGGCCGGCCGCTGCCGGAGGCGGTACAGAGGAAGATGGAAACCGTCTTCGGTGCCGATTTCTCCAAGGTCCGTATCCACACCGGAAACGAAGCCGCCGCCATCGGCGCTCTCGCCTTCACACAGGGCTCCGACATCTACTTCACGCATGGCCAGTACAACCCCGATTCCCCTCACGGGCAGAGATTGCTGGCACACGAGTTGACTCATGTGGTGCAGCAGCGGAGTGGACGCGTGCGCAACCCGTTCGGGTCGGGGATCGCCGTGGTCCACGATCCAGGCATGGAGGCGGAAGCCGAGAGAATGGGGATACGAGTCTCCATGACGGCGTCCGGTCCGCGGAGACAGCCCGCGCCGCCAGCGGTTCAGCCCAAAATTTCCTCCAGGCTCCCCGCTCCTCCGAAGCCCCGCGTGTCGAGGCTCCCTCAGGTCCCCGTTCGAAGCGTGCAGCGAAGCCCGGCTCCCCACCAGAGAGCGGGAGTCGTCCAAGGGAGGATCCTCTTCACGGGCACACCGCGGCCCGACATCGGACAACTCGTCGGCTTCGACGCCCTGGTGAGGCGATTCCCCGGCGAGGCGGTCGGCCACCTTGAAAGCGACAATCTGGACACGATGGATTTCCACGAAACCCTGTACCTTCTGGCTCATGGCGATACGAACGTCGTGGGGGACAACGATCTGTCTCCTTCCGCTCTCGCGGACTGTCTGATCCGGAGAGGGATGAAGACCGGCACGAAGATCGTGTTGATCACCTGCGAGGGGGGCGTCATCCGTCCAATTCGCGGTACCACCTACGCGGACGAGCTCGTCCGCGAGGTCCGCGAGCAGTCCCACGGAGCAATCGTCGTTCATGTGCAGGGCCTCACGGGACTCGGCGTCATCATGGACAATGGCTCCATCCGAGCCGCGGACGTGAGCCTGCTCTCCGAGCAGAAGATGGAGGAATATCAGAAGATTATCAAGGAAGGCGCGCGCCAGAATCTGGACGCCCAGAGATACCTGGATGAGGCGTTGGCGAGGGGTGAGAGCCTGAAGACCATGGCCCAAAACGTGGAGGCCATCGTACGAGGGACCTACAGGAAGCTGTACGCGTTTCAAGAGACGGTGACCAAGAGCGGCGAGAACGCGCGAAGCTCGTCCGGCTATATGGAATACCTCAGGCAGCAGGATCCCCTCTACGCCACCGATCCCCGCATGCTGGCCAGGATTCGCGAGGATGAGCACCGCAGGTGGTCGAGTACGACCGCCTCCTATATCTCCTGATCTCTGGCCGCCCTCGAAGTGCCACCCGATTCGCAAGCGCCTGTTCGGGTCTGGCCGGACCCTGCTATCGTCACCTCTCCCGCGGTTCCGCCAATGACGGCCGGCACCGCGACTGGAGGTGAAGCCGTGCGGAAGATCCTGTACGTAACGCTGACTCTTCTCGTCGCTCTGACCGCCACCCTCACCCAGCCGAAGGCCGAGGCGACCACCAACGACTGCCACTGGCAATGCGGGCTCTGCGGAACGGTCTGCCCCTGCAGAGTCTGCTACGGCCCTCTGCCGGTTTGTCCCTGCGGATAGAGACGCTCCTCACCACGCCACCGGTACTGCTCCCGGTGGCGTCGGGTTTTTCTTTCTGACCTGCCGGGCGCTCCACAGCCGTCTCCTGTTCCGCCCAGCCTGACCTTGAACGAGATCATCATTGGGGTCCTCGACCACGCCCAGGAGTATGCAACTCGCCGCCGTGGGGAGGACTTCAGCCGTCTCCAGTACGCCACCCGGGAGATCCTGGCCCTCGATCCGCTCCCTTGCTGGAAGGATCCGACCAAGGAGCAGCGATAGAGGCGTGCGGCGGCTCTGGTGGCCGACATCGAAGCGGAAGCCGCCGCTCGCCGGAAGAAGACAGGCGTCAAGCCTCTCGGGCCGGCCGCCATCCTGACCCAGGATCCACACCGCCAGCCTGCGCGAACCAAGAAGTCTCCAGCCCCGGCCTTCCACGCCGCCAGCCAAGCCGTGCGGCATGGGCTCCGCGAGGCCTACACTCTATTTATGGCTGCCTATCGCGAAGCCGCCGAGAAGCTGCAGGCGGGGAACCGCGATGTGCGCTTTCCTCTCGGGAGTTTCCCTCCAGGGTTGCCGTTCGTCGGCTAGGCGTCCGCGCGGTGTCCCTGACCTGACGACTGGCCGTAATTCTGGGTGCTCGGACGCGGGTGGTCGGCGGAGGTGTGCCAGCGCGGGCTCCTCAGGTGAGAATTCAGGACATTTGGTCGGCAATCAGGGTCCAAGTTCTCCCCCGGATTGTGCGGGGTGGCCCAGAAAAGGCTGGGGAAGGTGGGAGGCAGGCGCGGGAGAGGGGATAACGCGCGCTTATTGAGGCTCTTCTATCTCTAGAAGGATGGCACTTGTTCTCGGTTCATAGCTTTGTGGTATTCTTGACGCTTACTTAAAGTAAGTTGAGCATTTTGCCATCCTAAAACAACGTCTAACGACTCGCTTTTATGGCTGGAGCTGCAATGAACAGCGGATTGTTTCCAGATACTGTCTTACTGCGCCTGCGACATCTCTACAAACGTGGCCTTCTTGTACCTTTCTTAGGAGCAGGAATGAGCGCTGAAGGTTGTCCATTATGGAAGGATTTTGTTGCCAACCTCGAAAAAGCAGCCAATCTCGACCGTGCCGGTATCCAGGGTCGAGATTCCTCGTCCGAGTTGATCCACAGGGCTGCTCGCTCCGTCAGAAAACTAAAAAACGAGAATTATGGTCAGTTTGCCGATGTCGTTCGTGGTTGCTTACATATACCAAATGCTCGTCTAACTCTTGCGTCAGATGAGCTTGCCAAAATTTGGTGGCCTCTAGTCGTGACTACAAACTATGATGATTGGTTTCTCTCCTCATGGAACGGTTATCATGCTTCTGGTAAGCCTCTTGCCAAGCTCTCTAGCCTGCAGTTGTGCGGTCGAAATCGACCTGATTGTGAAAGAATTCTGAACAGCTTGCGCGCTCCTGAAGGTTCACTGCTATGGGCCCTGCAAGGCTTCGTCGGTGGGCAAACTAGTGAGAATAATTCAGACTATTACCCAAGCATAGAGAAGCGGTCTCAGCTTGCGGAAGAACTTGTCGTTGGACATGAAGAGTATAGGCGGGTTACTCATGGATCTCCAGGTTTTCGACGGGCTTTTGCCGAAGTATTTCGTTCTCGGTCTTTCCTCTTTTTAGGAACTAGCCTGTCTGATCCTTATTTCATAAACCTCTTTGACGAAGTTCTTGAGCTGCAAGGTTCTCTTGACCACATGCATTATGCGCTTGTTAAGAAAGGTTCCGTGGATGTCGCATTCCTGCAGGACAGGCTCCAAATTCTTGCAATTGAGTACGATAGCCATGAGTCTGATTTGCCTGAACTCATGCGTCAACTGCATGCTGCAGTAAATGGATTCCAGTCGCATGAGTCAGCTTGGTGCTATTCAATGGACGCTCCTCCGGCTTTCCCAGAAGGAGGAGTCTCGGAAGACCTCCGAATTGTGCGTGGAGGACTTCCTTGTGCAGGTGCTAGAGAATGCTTGAGCATTAGTGCAGGTGTTGACGGGGGTTCCCTATTGTTGAGCCGTTACGGCCAAGGAAGATTGAATAAATGCTTAGGCTTAAGTGGGGATGATTTGCTGTCCAGGGTAAGAAAGGCCTCTGATCACGTTTGGCAAGTTCGAGATACTCAGGCTTTTGTTGTCGTAGCCAGGGATTTAGCTACGGATTCAGATTACCGTGACGCGCGTGTCATACGAGAAGCTACTACCGAACTGTTGAAAGAAGCCGTCGCCTCAGGATTTGAGTCCGTGGCTACCATGCTGCTCGCGGCGGGGAGACATAGGAAATTTCCTCCCTATGTGGCACTTATACAAATGGTTAGAGCGTTTTCTTCTTTTAGACGCTCGTATCCAAGGACGAGTCTAAAGCTATCAATATATATTGTTGACCCTTCAGTCCTATCCCTCCTTTCCTCCGGTAGGCTAGATGTGAGTGAATTACTGAGCGTTGAGGACACCCGCTTTTGGGTAGAGGTGTGGAGAGGGCCTCAGGACGTAACCCGGTCTCTTGAGTTTACGGCCGATGATCTACCGCTCAAGAGACTGCTTGAAAAATATGATATTCCAGACCAGGGTTGGAATATCCAAGTCCTACCTAGCCCCATTGAACATCAGAAGATCCTGTCTTCGTCCGAAGTCGCTATGCCCGCGCCTCCTCAAAGAGAATGGACCGTGGCGGGAGTGGGGCTACTCCCTGGTTCGACCCTTAGGGTGTTTCCTGGCGGGCGGCAGTTTGGGGTTGAATGAGTCTAGTTAAGAGGAGTGGTGATGAAAATTCAAGGTGATGATGTCCCATCCTCAGCAAAAGGGTTGTTTACTCTTGGGCCTCGAACAGAAGAGGCCGTTAGAGCCTTTTTCAGACCTCACCAAGGGATGCTTTTCGATGAGTCCGAGTTGGGAGGGCTGGAATCGCACCCGGGTGAAGACTTTGGTCAGCTTGCACAGTCTATTGTAAATTCGAGTTGGGAGGATGAGGCTGCTGCCGAACTCATTCTGGGCCTTTCTGAGAGAAAAATTATGGGGTGTAACCTTAATTGTGTATTAATCGGTCGCTGGGTGGTTCATCACTCCAATGATGTGCAGTCTGTGTTTCAATGTATGGATGTGGAGCCTCCCAAGGAGATAGAAATTATTAGAGTGCTTTCCCGGGTCGGTAGTCAAAAGATAGTTTATCTTGCGTCTTGGCGTCTTACTGAGAGAAAGGTTGTTCTGAAGCGCATGATACGATCGGATGGTACTGCTGAGAGGGAGCTTGAGTCGTTCCCGATCAATTTGTCCCATCCCAATATCATAGAAACATACCGACTTCATAATTCTCGGGGAGAATTATTTTTGGTTGAACGTAGACTGACCGAAGTTCTGCATGATGGTTGGATGGCTAGGGGGATTCATGAAGGGTCTAATCTGCTGTACGATATCGCGGCCGCTTTAAAGTTTCTTCATGATCATGACAGAGTTCATGGCGATATTAAGCCAGATAATATCGGCAAGGAGGCTGGAGAATATATCCTCCTGGATTTTGGGATCTGTAGAACCATTCGGGAGTTTGTCGAAGAAACTCTGGCAACTGGAAGCCTTAGAACGAGGGCTCCTGAATTGCTGATTGGTAGGCGATATGTTGATCCGCCAAAGGTTGACGTCTGGGCATTAGGTGCGACAATCTTTGCTGTCTACAGCGGAAGGTTCCCTCTGATAGATGAAGGAGAAAAGGTCCCCAGGGTGTCAGTGTCTGAGGAGCGTTTAGAGTTTGAGTCCAAGTTAAGGAAGAGGGCTCTTGAGGAATGGGATCAATGGGTAAATTTTGAAAAGGTTCCTGAACGGTTACGGAATATAGTCAAGGCTATGCTTGAGAGGGAGCCGGCGGAGAGAATATCAAGTTCAGACCTGCTTGAGACTGTAAAATCTGAGCTTTCTGTTTTTGTTCGTAAGGGTAGGGACAAAGCTGCGCGCAGTGCTCATTTTTCACCTCTGTATGAGCTGGGGCAAATAGAGCATTTTCTTACTTCGATACGGCCAATCATAATTCCTGGTCACAAGAAGATGGAACTGCGGGCTCGTCTTAGTGATTTAAGCGGGACTGCAGGGTTTAGCTTGGCCGATCGTGACAGAGTTGACAAACTTATATCGTTGCTGGAGGAGGGATAATCTAATGGCTGGACGCTCTGTGGAGCGCGTACAAGACAGTGTGCATGGTTTGATGGAATTTCGTGGTCTGGAGGCTGTCGTAGTGGAAGTCCTGAGAACACCTGAGTTGCAGCGTCTCAGGCGGGTAAGGCAACTTGGCATGGCTAATTATGTATTCCCTGGCGCTGAGCATTCTCGCTTAACCCACTCCCTGGGGTGTGCTCATCTCGCTATTAGGTTTGGTAATCATTTGCGTGTTGAGGCTCAGAAGTTCTTTGTGCCAGCGCTGGTGCTTGATGAGAGTGCGATAGCTGATTTCGCGCTCGCGGCGCTATGTCATGATCTTGGACATGGTCCTCTGTCGCATGCTTGGGAGCGCGAAGTTATAGGAGAGGAATTCGATCGTGATCAATGGGCAAAGGCTCTGGGTTTGGACCCGCGCGATCCACTCATTCAGAATAAGAAATGGCATGAGGTAGTTGGTCAGGGACTTCTGGCTTGGCCAGAAGGTCATCTCCACTCTCTACTCGAGAGCCACGAGGTGGGGACAGCTCTTCGGATTCGGCAAATGCTGGGCGGTGAGTACTATCTGTCTTATTTGCCTCGTCTCTTAAGCAGTGACGTGGATGTTGATCGTGCAGATTTCGTCATGAGAGATGCTCATTTTACGGGCGTTGCGTATGGTCGCTTCGATTTGGATTGGCTGATATCTACTTGTACTTTTGGTCGGTCTGAAGATGCGAGTGAGCGATGGGTAGTTGGATTTGATGAGAGAAAGGCGGTGAGAGTAATAGAGCAGTTCTTGATTGCCAGGCGCGCTCTGTACGATACTGTGTACCATCATAAGACAGTCAGGTGTATCGAGGGGATGGTGGCCTTGTTGCTGAGGAGGCTTAGGGAAGTGCTTGACGGAGACAGTTCTATGCAGGGAGTCCCAGAGTTTGTTCGGCCAATGATCGATATGATGAGGGGTGAAGCTGTTTGCCCTTCCAGGCTAACGCTTGTTGATGATTTCTCGCTTTTCGTCCTCATAGAAACGATCGCGAGTGGGCTTGTTGAGGATAATGTATCTAAGGATATTGCGCGAAGAATCCAGGCGCGAGATCTTTTTAGGCAAATACCTGTTGAATCAAAGAGGGTAGGTGAGTTTCTCGCGTCTCCGGAGCGGCTAGGAGAGCTTTACGACGCTATTCAACCGTTCGTGCCAGGCCCGAGTGAATTCTATTTGATAGTGGATCAGTCAGAGACAAAAATGTTTTCTGAGCTGGCTGAAGAGTGTTCATTGCTCGTCGACTCGTCTGGGCGAGCTTCCCCTATAAGAGAGCATCAAAGCCTGATGGGATATAGAAACGCGCAAGCCCCCCATTGGCGCATATTTACTGTGAGGCAAGCTGTTGAGAATGTGGCTAAAGTGATTAAGGGTAAGGGTGGCAGGCGAGGGCGTAAATAATAACCGCCGTTAAAGGCGCCCCTGATTGAGTAGTATTCTCCCGGTGGAAGTCTCGGACCTGACGCGTGCTACAGATCATCCCAAGCCCCTCAATCTCGGCAATGTCCGCTAGACGCAGACCTTCAATCTGCCCGCCCAATGGAGTGATCACGAAGAGTGAGGTCGCCGGGCTGGACTCCTCCTGTTCTCTTTGCACCTCTATAGGCGGCAACGGTTCGCCAGCGCCACCCTGCCGCCCAAACCAGCGCGTCAGCGGGAGAGCTTGGATAATACGCCTCGCCTCCTATTTGGCAATAGTACCCAGTGCTCAAGCCCGGGTAGGCCAGCCTTGCATGCCAGGCGTCATACATCATTGTGTCAGACTTCCCAGGGACCGCTGGTGGCCCAACAATTACTGCTGCAGAATCGCATTCCAAACCAAAGGATGACTCCCAACCGTCGAACCCCGCCAAACCGGATTGATGGCGAAGAGCAGCACCTTTCCCTTGCCGACCGGAACCTCGACCACCGCTGCCCGCCGCGCCAACTCGCCACCTCCCTCGAGCAGGCCGGAGACCAGCAGATCGTCGGCGTCGCCGAAACGCACCACAGTCTTTGGGCGGAGGGCCTCGGGGATTACGGAGGGGTTGTTGCGCAGCTCTTCGATCTCTAGCGGCCTCGCTTCCCAGCGCTCGACTTTCGTGGGGGTGAGGCGCGCGGGCTGGGCGGGGCGCCCCTGGGGGGTGTCGGTGTCCTTGGGGCCGCCGCGGCCGGTGGGGCGGTCGGTTTCCTCTTGGATCCAGCCTCCGGCGGCGGAGTTGCTCAGCTCGAAGCTCATGCCTTCGGCGCTGTAGACGGAGAGGCGATCTCCCAGGCCGGCGACGAGGGGGGAGGTGGGGTCGGGGAAGCGGGCGTCGAGGACGCTGCCGACGACCTTGAGGTTCTTGGAGTTCGCGACCCGCACGCCGGGGGCCAGGCCGGTGGCGATCATCAATTGCGCGGTGTCCTCGACGCCGACCAGCAGGCCCCCCTGCTGCACGAACTGACGAAGGTGATCGAGACCGGCGAAGCCCAGGCCGGGCCGCATGTCGTCGGTGGCGTCGATCTTCCCGAGGTTCGGCGTCTCCGGCGTCGTCTTCCAGGGCATCGGCTCGCCCCACATCGGCAGGCCGTTGACGATGCGCAGCGGATCCCCGACCCCCACGGGCGGGAAGAGGATGACGTCGTAGCGCTCCCCCAGGCTCGCGTCGGCGGCGACGTCCTGGGTGCTGATGTAGGTGTAGGGGATCTTCAGCAGGTCGAGGCGCTGGCGCCACCAGCCCTCGGTCTGGGTGTTGAGCCAGGTGTGCAGCAGCGCGATGCGCGGCTTTCCGATGGGCCGCGTCGCGATCTTGGGCGCGGCGGCGATCGTTTCCACCGTGACGCCGGCGTCGGTGGCGGCGCGGTCGAATGCGTCCTTGGCGATTCCTCGCACCAGCCAGGTGCCGCGCGGGTAGTCTTGTCCGCCGGCCTTGAAGGGCTCGGAGGCGGCTTCGACCTTGGCGTCCCCGAGGGCGTAGCGGAGGCTGAACATGGCGTCGTCCCCGTGCTGCGCGACGACGAACACGGGACCTCCACCGGTCACGCCGCCTCGCGGCCGGGCGGGGATCTCGGCGCGGCTCATCGACGCGGCCAGCACCTGGCGGTCGGTGACGCGGACGGCCTCGGTGTCGAACAGCGCGGGGAAGCTCCAGCCGGTGTCGTCGTAGGGGTGCTTCTGCGGATCGTCGGGGCTCCAGTACTGGCGGTCGAGCAGGGCGTCGGCGATGCGGCTGTAGGGTTGGTCCATCCGCACGACGTAGCTGCCGGCGGGGAACTTCCGCGTCGCTGGGGTTTTATCCGTTTTCGCGTCGCTCTTTTCCTTGTCGGCCGGCTTGGCCTGGCTCTCCACGGCCACGGTGAACGCCTTGTCGGCGTGCGAGATCTCGACGTGCTGCATCCGCAGCACCCGCAGCAGCTCGGCCTGGGCTCCCGGCCGCCGGTCATCGGCGGGGAGGACGTACGCCGCCGGTCCTTCCCG
>Ga0247765_1001068_pt1 | contig 15838 bp, 5 predicted proteins | sample UWRJL106311C6_FD_179949 | JGI IMG/M metagenome (GOLD analysis project Ga0247765, IMG submission 179949) | Plant litter microbial communities from Arlington Agricultural Research Station in Wisconsin, United States - UWRJ-L106-311C-6 | ecosystem: Environmental > Terrestrial > Plant litter >... | reverse complement strand
AGAGTTTTAGGTGTTTGGGGGGGGGGGGGAGGAGGGCAAAAGTCGGCACAACTGGGACACGTCTTTCTTGGTTTAGTTCAGGTCGCGTGACGTGGTTGCCTACCTGTACCTTCAATACACCTAGTTCTATCTCACCTAGATGTTCTCTCGAGCTAGGTCCTCAATCCCTCACCTCCGCTCCCAGAATCTCATCATAGCCACCCTTTGTCTTATTATGTATGCTCAGCTTTTGATCTCGTACATGCACTCTTACGAAGTAATAGTCAAAGGAACGGAAATCCAACTAGGTAACATCTCCATATCCTTGGCCGACGCAAAAATCACAATATTATCCACGCCATTCTGGTCCGGCAGAGGTTCACCAGCCTCGGTCCACCGCTCGCTGCCCAGCACCCGAAAGTTTAGGGTCCAGTTATCGCCGTCTTTGGTCTTGGTGAGAGGGAACAGCCTCTAAAAAAAAAAAAAAAAACATGTCGTCAGCATTAAATCTTGGGGGGAAAAATTAAGGTAGGTGAGAGAGGAGGTAATAGGGGAAGGACTTACACTCTCATCATCCAAGACTTCAACATCGCCCGCTTCCGGAGCGTTGATGACAATCGAAAACTCATCACCTTCCGTCACAGTTTCCAAAGGCGTAGTCATAGCTAGAGCCGGAGGGTCCACGGCCGGGGCATCGGCAAGCAGTGCAGCCGCGGCGGTGACCATGGTGGCGCTATCGTTGAAATCCAGAGCAGTCACGCGGATAAACATGTTATCCAAGAGGAAAATGTTGAGCGTGTGTGGAGCCTTGGCAGCGAGTTGGAGATGGCCAAGGTGGCTGTTGCTGTTGTCATTGGAAAGATTCTGAAACATGTCGCCTAGGTCGGAGGATACGGCCTGCAAATAGCTGTCGAGATCGGCGAGGGCGTTGTCGGCAGTGTCGAGAACGCGGATGGTCAACGAGAGCGTGACCAGGGATTCGCCCGGCATGACAATGTCGAGGCCACATTGGTATGAAATGGCGGAATCGCCAAGCTGGCCGACGGTGGGCTTTTGTCGGTGGTAGATAGCGTCGGCTTTGGACGTGCCAAGCTGGGCGCGGGCCTTTTCAGCGAAACTGTCGAGGAACTGTGAGATGTTGACCCGCTTGGGTTGCGTGCTGGCCTGGGACGGGGGCGTGTAGCTTGCCAACGAAGTCCAAAAGGCGGACCTGCCGGTAGCGTTCTTGAGATCAGCGTACGTCGCGATGCCGCCTGTGCGCTTGGCCCACACAGAATCGTCGGGCTTGTCGGGCTTACCCACTCGCACGACGCCGGGGCCGAGGTGGGTGTGGAGTGCCGTGATGGAGTTCCTGCGCTGGTAGTCGGCGTTGGTGGCAAGAGCGTCTCCGAACCAATCCTTGTAAAACTGCGTCGTGATACCAGTGTCGTTATAGATGGTGCTCTTCAAGTAGTCGTCCACACTGCCTGTGCCCGTGACTGGACCGGCGCAAGCGTCAATCGCCACTATATCGCCGTTTTCCTTGGTGTAGGCAATGAAGGAGTGGTTTCCGAAACTTGCCTTGTTGGCTTTCCTGTCCTCATCGGTCTTGGGGAACCTGACGTGGTCGTCGGTACTGCCAGAAAACCAGGGCTGTGTCATGTTAACGGCTGATCTGAATTGGGGCACCAAAAGAAGAAAAGAAAAGAAAAAGGAAACAAAAAAAAAGGGGGGGGGGGGAACAGGATAGAGGTAGGTACTCACATTGTTGCAATTGCCCCAACCAATGAGGTTGATGGTGTTGAGGTATCCAAACGGCATCTTGTGCTCCCAGCCAATCTTGCCGTTGGGCACACCAAGCAGGGTTGCAAGCTGCACGATGCCGGCCTGGTCATAGCAGTTCACTACCTTGTGTAGGGCCTTTTGTTCCCGGTCATGCAGCCAATTGCTGAGACTGAACCCACCCCCCCATTGGCCCGTGTATCTAGGAGCTCCGGATCCCCCCTGAAGAAAAAAAAAACAAGGGAAATAAACGTTAGCGGCTGAGAGTCCAAAACCTTGGTGGAGAGGCAAGCACTTACAGAATTGTAGCGGAAATAGTGGATGGCTTCCTCTCCTGGCACCGTGACTGGACCAGCGTCCTTGGCCAAGGAATTATGGCAGCGTCTCGTCACCCACGCCACCCAATCATCCAGACTGTGCAATGTCGACAGCTTGCAGGCCGGTTCAACGAAAAGACGGAGGAGTCCCAGAGGTACGCCAGAGAGATAGATGAACGGGAGCTTGGGTGAGATGCAGTACAGTTCGACCGGGGTACGACAAAAGTCCTCGAGTGCCATGGTGCCACCGGCATCCCATTTGAATGTGAGGGTCCAGATGATGTCCTCTCGGATACCCCACGGCATGTTTCCACCGTTATCAAACGTGATGGAGACCTGGGTGTCGAGCGACGGGGCATTGTTAACCTGGAACCAGGAGGTGGGCTGGATCTTGATGCGCGGATTTCCCCCGACTCTGCCGCTCAATAAGACCGATACACCCGAAGGAGCCGGCTGCTGCTGCTCGGAAAGGACGGGAAACCCCAACCTGACCTGGAGGGTCAAGGGACCCGGAAGAGGGAACGTGGCCGGCGTCACCGCATCGCCATCCTCGTGTGAGTAAACGGACAGCGGGCTTTTGTCCCCGCAGAATTGCGGGTTGTCCTTGCCCTGGGGGGTGCAAAGTGCGACATACGGTGTTGTTAAGAAGATGGTTTCGACATGCGGGGGTTGTGATTGAATCGCTTCCTGGGTGAGGTTGGACATGTTTGTGGATATCAATATGGTTGAGGTTTGTTTACTGTGAAAAGTGACTGGAGGCAAAAAGACTGGATGCGGAGAAAACCATGATCAAATCGTATCGTTTATCAACATGTTTTTCTCCCAGACTATTGCAGTAAGCGCCGTCGAGTTCAGTATACCCGCCACTGCTTGTCGCCGAAAACGAAGAGATCCACTTGTCTTGAATCTAGACCGCGGGCTAGCCCATTTAGAGTTGTCAACGCCGCCTTTCAGCCGCGATTGGCACGCATGATACAGCTGCACTAACCTATTCTAGATATAACCCTTGACTTTTCACGATCTCGAATCGTCAGGCTGCATTCACTTATTGAAGACGCCAGCCCGACTTGAGCGGACGTCAGCGGAGAAGGATTAAAGGTCTCCACAGCGAATTACTGCAGTTGGACTGAATCCAAACTGTATTGACAAAACTAAGCTGCATGCACTACATGGACGTTATAGTGCAGTTCTAGATTGTGTTTTTTGCATGCAATAGCGTCATCTGGCGGAGCTGAACACATGCATGAATTCGGATCGGAAGCGCCTTTGAACCCCAGTTGGATTGAATCAACGCATGTCGAGCGGACATTTGGACCGAATAGTAACAGTTAACCAAGCTTTGACATGTATCGTCCGGGAAGGACACGCTCTGATATCAAAGGACCGAGTCTTTTGCTCCACTCGGATAGATTCTGATGTGCACTCCTGAGGACAGGGAGGATAAAAGCAATGATTCGGTCCTAGAATCGATGCATATCTAGGCATCCTCGCCTATACGAAATACCGTCGTCACCGTTTTTGACCCAAAGGGCTACAAAATTGAATCTCGTGATAAGAGTTTTGCAGTCCGTGGGATTTGCAGAGTTCCATATTCAATATCAATGAAGTAGACATAAAGTCCCGGGAGCGAGGCTGTTCGAGTTTTCAGTGACATCAACTCGGGGTGCAGGAATCTAATAACTTGTCTAGGACAGGACACATCACGTGGGGTGCTCGAGGCGCCATTTCTGGTCATCCTTTTCGTCTCGACGCATGATTGTTGCCATCTAAAATTGTGAACAGAACTCAAGATAGGCACATGTATGGAAGCTACTGACGACCGCTCTCGACATCAAAATCCGGGTCAGACTTTGAAACCGGAACGGATTGGAGAAATTTCAGTCGCCCGAGGTCCTCGCGGATGAAGTGCTCGCGCATTCCCCCATGGTCCAGCCGTTTCCTCAGAAAAAAACTGAATTAGCGATGAGAAGGCCAGATGGAGCTTTGGCTGCATGTGGTAGTAGTTCTGACCAGCGTTCGCTACAGCTGGTGGCCCAAGTCAGCAGCACTTGCTCCGTCCGCAATAGTAAGAGTGGTATGGGCCAGATGGTCAATGTCGCCCATGATGGAAACACGAACATGGTTGCATTGACAATTTTGACATGTCCGGGTTGTCCTGACTGCTGGATAATACACAGCTGCACGGTCAACCTAAAGAATCTCAACCGTTAATGGAGCGGCAGAGAGCAATCGCGTCGTACGTTGATGATCTTTGGCATTGTTCATGTTGTCAGACAGGATTTAATTTTGTAATGCCATAAATTATGTTTTCTTTGCTCCACGTATCCCCATGGTTGACTGGATATGTGGCGGCATTCTCCGTTATGTTTGGTGCACACCAGTTCAGGGCCGGCCAAGGCGGTTAAAAGTAGGTTATCCCTCAGGGTGAGCTGTAGTCTCGACTTTGAGCGGTTGTCGGCCTTATTGTTGTCGAATTGTCCGGAACATATGAAGGGCAGATTTTTACTTTGCTTTGCCTCAGCTCAGGCACTGGTGCCACCAAGAGAGAACGCTACTAAACCACATATGACTCTAGCGCAAACGCCACCTACTTGACGTTTCTAGGTGGGACGATGCTTGGCGAGCACGTCCCAACCTCTCGCATTTGTCACTTCAAGACTTGACTGCGTTTATTGATTCATCCAATACACAAACACAATGCCCCAGCGAAGGACGAGAAATAAGATTAAATACCCCGCGATCCATAAACCCCTAGGCAATTATGGAATGTACGGAACCCACGGAACGACGGGTTACGACGCCCTCATCTCCATCCTCGGCCAGCTTGAATCGGTCCTCGATGCGCTGGAGTCGCCGGGAACCGCGCATCCGGGGGTTAGCGGTGCTGAGCGGGCCAGACTCCGCGAACTGATCATTGACAATGCCAACGCCCTAACCGAACTTTTGGACTCGACACTTCCAGACCCATCCAATACATGTACCCATACCCGACCCCTTCGCGAGAAAGGAATCTACGACGCTGAGGCCCGTGAGTTCAAGAGTGGCCCCGAAAGATGGCCCGGCAAAGAGTCTAACCCGCTGTGTGTCTTTTGTAGCAATTGAACTTTTCAGGTATAGCAACCAAGTCTGGACCCATGTGCAGGAACCACTGAGCCAATTCCTGGCTGAAAAGGAGACTAACGCTTCTTCACCAACCGGTCTCGCACCGTTCATCTCGGCCCTCGAAAACATCCTCCGCGATATTCGAGCTTGCATCGCCCCATGGCTTGCTGAATTCTCAGATGCTGTCGCACAACATGATGCAAAACAGCGCAGCAATGAGCCCGATCCGCCTCCCAATATTGGACCCGACAGCGGTACCAAAGCCAACCGTCCTGCAGCACATAATTGCTCGTTGATGTAGTCTACGGAACTTGGTTACTATGGAAACATTGAAGGCAGGAAAGATTTCAACAGAGGTGGTTTCGGTGATACTTTTTGTAACAGTGTTCGTTGACCAGGACACTCCATCGGCAGGCTTCATGGATGGCTTCCTCTCGGATACATTGCCTGGCTGTCATGTTGAGTATGGTCTTTTTTTCCCCCACCGGACTGAGGTGGACAGGTTTCAGTGTCATAATTTCGTGTAAAATTGAACGAGGTCATAAGGAACAGAGGAGGTGAGACGGATTTTTTTCCCGTTCCCATCGCCATCTTGACGGAAAGTCTCATCGGAACCAAGCTATATGAATGCCGTCATATTGCGACAGTTAATAAAACGAGACAAAAAAAACCTGCATCTACAAGACTGTAGAGATGACGATATGATATTGATCGAACCCAGGCTTGAACTGGGGACCTTCAGTGTGTTAGACTGACGTGATAACCAACTACACCATCCGACCTCGAATTGATGATAAGAGCATGTTAAGCTCAATATATAAATACCGAACCACTTTTTTGTGGCCTGCAAACGGAGATGTTGTCGTTAACAAGTTGAAAATTCGGGCCTGGATACCGTGTCCGCATACCCTCCAGTCTATCTCCCTCCTTGTCAGCCGCGCCAGCAAGAGGCTGCCAGGTAGATGGAGCTTTCTCGAGACAGCAATGAAATGAAAAGTAAATTCATGATTCATTCCTCTGACAACATGAAGATATTTGTCCGCACATTACATGTATACAGACTGACGGCCGGCTTAGGACTTCTTGGGCCGCAACGGGTATTGCTGAGCCGATCAATCAGGCATCCATCTAGACACTGCATTGACAGCAAAAGGTTGAGGGCATTCATGGACCAGTTTACAAGCGAGATGTTCTTTGGCGTCGAAGCGTCCGATCAAAGGTCCGGCTTGGCCCGTTGGTAGTAACAGCCTGGTTATCTAAGACGAAACGAATTAAATCTAGCTTTATAGGTATAAGGTTTTTAGTGAGAAACTGTAATAATATATTACTTTGGTTAGGCTCGGTCGCCATCCTGAGTTCCAAGTTTTTATTGCAATATTGAAAATTCAGCTGCAGAAGGAAGAGAACAAGCTGCTGGTGGGGATGGGGAAATTGTGTGAAGGAGAGAAAGACTCGAAATATTTGGAGCATGAAAATCTAAATCCTGAATTGTTAGGGTTCCACGCGGCCCACTAGCATTCTGCCGGCCGCACTGAGCCTACCTACACTAGCCCCGCAAGTCCCTCCTTAAATGGGGAGTGGCGCCTGAAGCTTCTCAAGAGAGAATCAACAATCTAGTACCTAATTTACCTGCACTGCTTGTGACGTGTCTCGGCGTCACCCAAAGATGCTCTGTGTCCTAGATGGGCAGTGCACCTTCACAACCACGCTAACCTCCACACAAGGAACCCCAACATCAGGTAACCAAGCAGAAACTTTGCAATTCTATCATGTGTTCTGGCAGTTTCTTCGGATTTCATGACGCGCTGAATGGTAGTATATTGGCAACTCTAGTTAGATGGTCCAAAAACAAGGCCGCCCTGACTGCATTCTAGAGCGGCCGTAGCATAAGTACATGCATGAAAGATGAAAGTAAAGCCAAAATCGATTCGTAGCCTAAACTGGTGTGTTTTTTGAGTTTCAATCTGCGCTCGGGGTGGTTGCGGGAGTTGACTGCTCGTCATCGAGTCGGGACCCTGACCTTGGGAGGCGACCGAGTTCGGTGCGGTGGGGCCGCAGATGGACTCCGGCCGGCCTCGGAGGATCGGTGAACCGGGTCGTCGAGACCTGCGACATGGGCCAGAGCGTACCTCAGCCAAGGGCCATGATAGTGTGCATGCGAAGGAGGAATAGGATATTTAACCCTGCGAAGCGGAAATGTCAATGCGAATGGTGATGGGAGACACAGTTACAAAAAATGGATGCGATGGGCAAAGTGCCCTGGACAAAAAAAATGCGACCGACAAAAGCAAATTGACGGGTGGGGGACAGGCCCTCTGACAAGATCGAACGAGGCTCAGAGTGGATTGCTGAGTGTAGGCTGCCACCAGCAGAAAGTGATGCATGCCCCGTTTCAGATGTGTGAATCTCTGCTTTCATCACAGCCTTCATGTTCCCCCGGATATCCCACGATCCTCCGGTCCCACGATCCCCCGGTCCCACGATCCCCCAGATGCCTTTAGTGGTTTTTTTTGCCCTGGAAAAACAAGTGTCAGTCGTCTTTGCAAACTCCCATGTGAGGCACGAGCCCCAGCCGAGGGAAGAGCGGCCACCACCACTTTCAACCACAGGGAAACTTCACCTACCCTCCCTTCCCCGGATACCTGTGGAAAGAGTATAGGGCAAAACCGAGTTATCCTTGATTCAGAATTCCATCGGCCGAGTTCAAGGCAATGATTAGAGAATGCTATCCTTCCGAGCTACGGCTATGAGGGAAAAAAATCTTGTATGAGCTGCGAGGGTTAAATCCCCTCCTTTTTTGCCGTGAATTTATATATTTTTTCTTCCAGGCCATGCTCCGAGCCACGTGAGCGCCAACAAGCCGAGGACCGAGTCATGTCGGCTTACATAGATTTAGTGCAGTGGGTGGCGCCAGGCCCAACAAACCTTATGCACCAAGGTTTAGTCCCTCTCACAGGCCCCTAATTTGCAACCTTGGTTCATCATGCAACCCGTGCCATGCGGGAGGTTTGCATTTTGAACTTTTGAGCATTTTCTGCCCGTCTAAGAGCAAAGGGAGAGAATTGTGAGCCTCTCGGAGACCTTGCAAGGTTCCTTCTTTCATAGTGATGATGATAAGCAGGACGAGGACTGCTCGTGCTTGCCGTGGTGTTGTTGGGAAGGAGGCCTATTAGGGGGGTGAGGTTCAGGGGGGTGTGGGCCAACCGGCAAGGGGCGTGTGGGGGGCGTCCGTGCTGTCCCCAAAGGTGGACGCCGCTTTCGGAACTCTAACAGCTCATCTCGGCTAGATCCGGCCAGATCTCCAGATCCCACCATCGCTAATGCAACCCTCGCTTCAGTGGCGGCGGAGGCCCCACTCGTGCATCGAGACAGCTTGAGAAGCCATCTTTGGGGAAAAGTGGGGGGAGCCTTGGTTAGACATGGGCGCGACTTCTGGTGAGAGATGAGGTGGATCTTGGGCTGATGACTCGAAACAGCCTGGCGTCTGGGTACGGCCGTGAAGGGTTTGTCTAGCCAGATCCCGCCAGATCTCCAATGCATCCCACGCAACCTCTGACTCATGCAACCATCTCGGCCCTAATCGGCAACTCTAATCGGCACAACACGACCACTGAGCTGGCCCTGAGCTGGGGTGAGCAGTGTCTCGTGGGCGAGGCCCAAAAAAAAAAAGGAAATTCTGTGTGCCCAAATTCGTCTCATATAAGAGTATATATCCAGTCATGGGGATGAGGCGATCCGGAAAACTAGGTTTCGCCGTTCCCTGTTTCGCGCGCAAGACACAGCCAAGCCAATACAGGAACGCAAAGACAACAGTATGATGTCGGTTTCGGCTCATGACTGGCAACCTTGTCTTGGAACCCCGTGCATTGGGAGCAAGTCGCTGGAAGCAAGCCCTGGGAAATAGACAAGTAAAGGTGTGGCAAAGAGCAAGCGATGTTGCCATCCTAGTTAAGGCTCTGACCTTGTTCCCAGTCAGTTATGTGTACCGCGAGTTGAGAACAGAGATAGGCTGACTTGATACACAGACTGGGGATGACTAACCGTGCGAGTACCGAGATTTGACGGTATATCAGGGCGTTGTTAAGCACTCAGATCAGATCTACCGAACAACAGATGAAGCCGAGATTTCTGCTGACTGGACCTGACATGGATTACCGGGCACGTTTCTTCCCCCTTGTCAGGTTCACTCTTTGCAAAAAGACCTCAACGGATGGGCTCTTGTGTCTCAACCGATGTGTACCATTGCCGTGCCTTTGCGCGCTGTGCAGTGTGAGGTGGTATTTTCTCCACTCCATGTCGGTGCCTGGCACGATAGGCACCTAGTTTGGGTGCCGATGCACATGGGCTCAAGCAATTCGGGCATGTTCCGGCGCAAAAGGACCTCACTTGAGGCGCAAAAGCACATCGGGCAAGGTGCCCGAGCCACTACCAAGATGTTACGTATCATGTGGTCATCTGTTATAAGTCTAAGGAGGCTAGCCAGGGGCTCAAGTGCGCACGGTGAATAACATCAACACGCTGGCCTTGTTGCTGCCAGTCAGCTCTTGTAGGCTGTTTTTCAACGTGGAAATCGGAGAACACGCCAAGTACCGCTTGGGCAACGGCTTTTCACGACCTGGCAAAGAAGGTAGGAGGGGGGGGGGGTTAGATTTCAGTGTTGATCAACGCCGTGTTCCACTCTAGTGCTGTGAACTGATTCTCTAGTTAAAAAAACCAGGGGATGAAGTGGGAGCCTTATGAGGCGTTTTGGTACAGAAAGAGGAAAACTAAACAAAACCACACCACCACGACCCCTCCAAGCGGGGGGTCTGCAAAGACAAGTGCACCTAGGGATGCGGCAAGTAGGTTGTTCCTCCTGGCCCGGGTGTTCATCCTGAGCTTACCTACTGGGGATGGTGAGTTTCTTCTTTCTGTCTGTTTGATGATTTGAGGTATGAAATCTAATTTGTTTTTTTTTTAAAGCTGCCTCGGCTGCTGCACTGTCTGCAAAGGCTGCGGTAACTAGAATCACATATAGTGTTTTAGACACTACTACACTGGAATATCCCACTTTTTTGAGTGGCACTCTTTTCTTTCTTTGATGGAGATGTAATTTTTTTTTTTTTTTTTTTTTTTTTTTTGGTTTACGGTGAGGTTTGGTGTCAATGAGCTTGAAGATCCTAGTTTCTCGGGGGGGTGGGGACGTGGAGAACTAGAGTGATAGTTTTGTTTATCTGGATTGGATTGACGCGTTTTTTTCTTGTCCTGGTTTGTTCGCATTGAAATTGAAGTTGCAGTGAAGGTTTCCAGTCTTGGTGACACTTTTACAATTCAACTCCTTATCTGATGGAAAGTGGTTGACAAAAAGAACTGGTAAAATGATTGGTATCTCTACTATATACATGAATTTGACGTTAATATGATTTTCTAACCATCCCCTTCTCCATCATATGTCTACACATTTCTGCGCAGAACTAGGTTCTGGTAGGTAGGTACCTAAGTAAAACCTAAGGAGCATATGGATCCGTACAGACATCATTGCAAGAAATCGCTCTCTGCACTGTACATTCCTTCCAGACCCCCACGCCCCATTGCAGACGACAGTTGACGACCGGAGACGGAAAATCTCCAGTACAGCATTTTCCGCCGGTACTTACATTGTGACAAGACTCTTGTCCCTCATAATGCCAATCGGTGAGTTTCCTCGTCTGTCCACAGATGCTATAACTCTCCCACGGAGAACTGACGGGGTTTCCGGGATATTCATGCATCCACGACGCGCACTCTCCCCACGCCGTTATCCCTAGGTAATATTTCTTGGTGATGAGGCCGTTGCCGCGACAATCCCAGTAGTAAAAACTATATGCATCAGGGATGATGAGGCCACCCGTAGGGGTTGACCCCCCACCACCGGTCGTGGTAGGGGTAGGGGTAGGGTCGTCGTTCGGGTCAACTCCGTAGATGGAATCGAGACTGGATGCTGCCGCCGCCCAGACGGACTCCGTATATTCCGCGGGAAATGTCGTGTCGTCCCACGCTTCCGGAATGGCTGTAGCATATCCTGCCACAGTCTGGGTTCCAACAGTAGAAGACTGCGTGCCGGAGCATTTAAACGCCGTGGCGCACGAGGTCGTGCAGCTCGAGGTGGCGCCGGCATAGCATTGGCGCGTGCAGGTAGAGTAGGTCTGGGTCTTGCACTCGTCGGGTTCCGGTCGGTAAGGGGTGTTGCGGTAAGGGTTCTTTGGGTTTTTTGGGTCCAGGAAATCCACGTTGGGAACGGGTCCCAGGCCAGGCATGTGGCAGAATGGCCCGACACAACGGATTCCTGGCTTGCAGTTGGGACAGACGGGGCCTCCGCCCCCTCCGCAAGACCCCACACATCCACCACCGGCAGGGACGCGGGTGGTGAAGGAAACGTAGACGGGTGGGCCGTCGGTGCTGGAGGTGGTCGGTCCGGGTGTGGTATAAGGCCAAGGGGGCGGGTGGATGGTGCGGCTGACGACGGGGCAGTTGAGGCCGGAAAACGGGCTGTTGTTGTTGGCGACGGTGAAGACGGGCGGGAGGACGCTTGTCGTCAAACGGATGAGGGCGTAGGGGACGCGGCGGGGCATCTCAATGTTCCAAAAGTTGATCTCGGTCGTGGTGACGGGCGGGATGTTGAGGACCGTGGTCTGCGTGACAATGGTGAGGAGCACCTCGGTCACCACGACATTGTCGTTGCGCGTATAAGTCGTCGCGCCCGTCGAGCAGCCAACTTCCAAAGACGTCGTCATGGGCGGGAAAGTGATGACGGTGCTTCCGCCGTTCGGGATCTGCCACGGTGGCAACACCATGGTGCACGGAGGGAAACACTGGAATCTCGGCGTAGCATCATGCCACATGTCAGGAGCACCGTAGACCAAACCATCTCCCGTGTCCTGGTTGCCCTTGTAGGTGCAGGGTCCTTCGGGACAGTAACCGCGGCTGCAGGCAAAGTCGCAGAGATCGTCGTAGAGGAAAGGGTCCTTGTTGTTGGCGGGATCACCTCGGCCATTGAGGCCAATCGTGGGTGGGGGCAGGTTGAGCGGACCTTGGGATGTGCAGGTGCACGAGTGCATGGGACAGAAGCCAAAGTTGCAGGCGTAGGAACAGAGACCGCCCAGGTCTCCGAGTCCCGTGCCGCCCGTGCAGGTAAACGGCAGAAACTCCGAGACACTCGGGATGATCAGCTCGTGCTGCGTGGTTCCGCACACGCCGGCCGGGCAGTAGCCGTAGTTGCAGGAAAACGAGCAGAGACCGCTGTAGCTCGGTCCTAGGCCCGCCGCAGGATACCCGACAGTACCATAGCCCGGAGTGCTGGGTCCCGGAAGAGTCACTTGGGGACCCTTGGCCGTGCAGGTACAGGCACCAATGGGGCAGTAGCCGTAGCGACAGCTGAAGGAGCAGAGGCCATTGAAGTTGCCCACGCCCTTGCCGCGGATGCAGACGTGGTTGGTGGTCGAGGGTGCCACGGCGTTAACAGTGGCTCCTGTCACGCTGCCGACCCACGCGTTCCAGTTGGTGCGGCCGTTCTGGTTGGTGACACGGTTGCAGTTGGTTGTGATGGGTTCGCCGTTAAAAACCATGCTGCCGACGGTGATGACGACAGCGCCAAGGTTACCCCCGTAACTGACACTGCCATGGTAGACACCGACACCGCCGGCCGGAGTGCTGGTCCACTGGGCATTGAGGTTGACTCCACCCACTGTCACGGTGACGGCCCGGTTGGAGCTGAGCAGGGCCGAGAAGAAGATCTTGTCCTGGGCGACCTGGTGAGGGCGAAACTCGAGCTGGAGCTGCGTGTGCGTGTTGCCCGAGGTGAAGCCGTCGTTGCAGGCTGCAGCCGGGCTGAGGCGATACCAGGCTACAATGGCCTCCTGCGCGACGGTGCTCCGGTTGGTCTTGTACTGGTCGATCATGAACGGCAGAATGTGCTGGCGCCAAGCATCGTGCGGCATCTTCTCGGCGTAGTTGAAGGCAGCCCGTCCGTGGTACTCGTCAAAGAGGTCCATCTCTTCGGGGTGCGTCGGCCCAATGTAGCTCGACTCGCCAAAGTCGTTCCAGGTGATGATCTGCACCCACTCGGGCTGCACGAACAGCACCTGCTGCCAGCGGTCGTACCACAGGTCGTCGCCGCGCCAGATCCAGTTCTTGTTGTAGCCAGGGAGGTTGGTGTAGAACCACGGGGATACCGGCATCATGTAGGGGAGACCATTCAGGTACTGGAGGTACGACGCATCCGTGTAGGTCGTCATGTCCATGTCGCCCCACGGCCACGACGCCCAGCTGAAAAGGCCATTCGGCACCCCCGGTGACTTTTCCAAGGCCGCCTTGGCCCCGAGCGAGGACCAGTCGGGCACGAAGAAGGCGTTGGTGTTCTGTTTGATCCGGATCCAGTCATCGGCATTGTCGGGGCCCTCAAAGGTTGAGGCGAGAGGCTTGCCATTGTGCTTGTAGTGGGCCGGACTGACTCCGTAACCCTTGAGGAAAACCTCAATGGTCTGAATGTCCCACGGTCCGCCGCCAGCGTAGTCGAAGGAGAAGAAAAGCTTGAAGCCACGGTTCTCGGCCGCGGGGAAGGCCCGGGAGATGGCGATGGCTGCCGTCTCGTCGCCCATGCGTATGTTGAGAGCAAAGCCGTCAATGTGCGCGGCTTGCGCCAGCGCCATCTCCGACTCCCACTTGGCGACACTCCAAGATCCGACATACTCGACCATGAAATGGGCAAACACGGCCTTGGCCGCTGCTAGCGGAGCCTGGCAGGCCACCGCCAGCAGCAGGGACACGGTCAGTCCCGGCAACGCTGGATAACGCATTGAAACGCAGTGTGTAGGGAAAAAAAAAAAAAAAGGAGTGTAAGGTGGGAAGGAAACACGTGGTCCTAACCCAGTGAAAAAGGAGTGAAGGGGGGGGGGACGGATAGAGAAATCCTGACCCGGATTTGATGAGGTTGAGCCTTTCCCAGCACAGGTGCAGCGGGAATGCAGTCGAGGCTCTTCTTATTTACTCTTGTCTTGAATGACAAGATGCAGGCTGCACGACTTTTGCCCCTCGCTTCATCTTGTTCCAATGTTCCCCGATGCTTGGCAGGCGTGCTTGTTACGTGACGTGACAGTCCGATTTCGCACCGCCCGGCTCTGCTCCTAGGTATTCATGAACCTCGGCCTCAGTCTTAGTCGGCGGCGTATGATTGTGGGCCGGCCCAATTTCCATGCCTGCTTGGCTTGCCTAAGACACAATTGCACAGCACTAGATAGACACACGTTGTAATTGATTGATTGCAAAAAAGACAAAATCTGAGAGTCCGAAAACCCCATCAGTCTCGGGACTAGTTATTGGACCCCGGTGGAGGAGGGGAACCGACCAGACTCGCCCGACCGTTGTGTCAGGTCTAGCAAGCTAAGCTTTAGACTCCGCTGATAATCATACATAGGTTAAGACTGCGGAAGCACGTCCCCACGCGTTTTAACTTCCCACGAGGCTTAAGCGGACCCGACTCCGCAGTTGGGCAGACTGGGACTCTGGGCAGAACTCGGGGAACGGATACCGGCACTAGCGAGCATAGATTGTAACGGTTCTCTCTCGGTTGCTAAATCTGTCGGTCTACCTTACCTGCCACTAGATTTTGGTCACTGGGCTATGCTGGAATACAACCGTCCAGTTGATACTCTGACTATCATGGGTCTAAGGCTTTCGGCTGAAAAAATCCCATGGCAGTAAGCTCCAGTCTGACAATAATTGATCACTGGCATGTCCGGTCCGCTCCAAGTCCCGACTGACTTGCGGTCGTCAATGGGTATGGCAACATGGACGTGTGGATGTCGATGCAGGCTGAGATTGCCAGGGACGGTGGGTGGAAGCCATTACAGAATGAAGTGGGTATGTGCAGTGGGTACCTCGCGATGTTGGTCGGATCAACACACTTGACCCTGGTTCTTGGAACCCGCCGCAAGCGTTGGTGCTCCCGAGGGCAATCTTTCCCGAGCGGAGACATATCCACACACAATGCGTTTTTTGTTTGACATGGCGTTCTTTTTTTTTTTTCTTCGTGCGGGCCGAAGATCCAGTCACCATCGACGTAACACCATAGTCCAAGACCATCTATAAGCCTCGGTACCTGCGTCACTCAGGGGAGAAATGAATGACCTGCCAAGGAGCTAACGCTATTGCGGCAGCTAAGCTTTACGCCCCATGTGCATTTACTCCACGGCAATCATAGAGTGCAGTAGAACATGTCGTCGGATCAGCAAACCGGCACCTGAAGCACACACCTGTAAACCGGCAACCATATTATCAAGTGGCATGCTGGTGTTGCACGGGAGGATCACACCCACTGCCGGAGTCCCGGAGAGGAGACACTCGGCATCATTATTTCATTTCCGCCAGTGTCTGCCATGGAGCTTTTGCAGCTAGTAGTAGCGTTAAGTTCATTTTGTGAGCTCCGAAATACGGCGCGCGGGGATCAATGTCATTTTGATTGCAACAACATCCCTGGGACTCAGAATTCGCAAATATGTTTCATTTTTTCTTCTCCGGGGTCCCGGTATCTGACTCTGCCTCGCTTCAAGTCCGACGTACTGCTGTTTCTTTCCCCTCTTAAAGCGGCGAATTGTTCCCCAGCTCATCATTTCATGTCCTTCTTTTTTCTTCTTTTTTCTGCTGGTACCTCCCTTATCGTCGCT
>Ga0247765_1001067_pt1 | contig 15866 bp, 19 predicted proteins | sample UWRJL106311C6_FD_179949 | JGI IMG/M metagenome (GOLD analysis project Ga0247765, IMG submission 179949) | Plant litter microbial communities from Arlington Agricultural Research Station in Wisconsin, United States - UWRJ-L106-311C-6 | ecosystem: Environmental > Terrestrial > Plant litter >... | reverse complement strand
TACGACCAAGCAACAGAAATCGGACTTTTTTTTCCCCCTCTCTTCTGCAAAATGCCATCCCTACTCAGCCTGGCAAGGCTGTTGAGGGGGGTGTGGATGGGAGCATGGCTTTTTGCTGGAACCCTGCTGGGCGATCGGGGCGGGCTGAGCCTCCTTTTTTCTTTCTCTCTGGCAGAAGGAAATCGCGATCAACACGCAAACACACACACACACTTGCGGGGTCGAATCGAGGAAAGTACATGTACTTTGCTGCTGCTGCCCCTCATTTCACTGACGGCCCCCTCCCCTCCTTCCTGTTGATGCCCCTCTTAGTTCGCCTGTCAAACACCCCCCCTCATCAGCACAAGCAAGCATCCCAATCAGACAGAGCAGTCGTCCCAGGCCGTGAAACGATAATGCAGTAACACAACCTTTGACACGCTTCCCGGTTGGATTTGCTGCTGTTTGCTGTCGGCCATTGAGAAAATTCACTCACCAGGTCTTTCCTTTTTTTTTTATTTAGGTTTCACTAAATACTACTTGGTATGCCGCTAGAATGCACGCCGTCGGCTCCTCTCTTCCCGAGGTCCCCTTCCCCGGCTCTGGACTACTACCGTTCACCCCGTCCATCAACAAGAAGAGAACAAAACTGGCAAGAGAGAGTTGAGCCCGACACACACATACGAGATCATGACAGCCGCGGTTGCTCTCCCCACTCCCCCCTTCACGGTGGCCCCCGGGCTCGCTAACCTCCGCGATGCGGGCGGATATGCCGTTGCACCGCGTCCCGGAGAGTACCCTAACGGCGCCATGGTAAAGAGGGGCCTCTTGTACAGATCGGCCGACCTCACCATGGTGGGTCAAGAGGCAGTCGATGTTCTTCGCAAGCTCAAGATCCAGCGTGTCTTCGACTTACGTTCTATCGTCGAGATCGGCTACAACAAACCCACCGGGGAGACCATCGAGACGGTTACCAAGCTGCCCGACGACTGGGCCGAGGCAGAGCGAGTGTTTGTTCCCGTGTTCCTGGATCAAGATTATAGTGCCGCCGCAATTGCCACGCGCTTCTCCAATTACAGCAACGGTGTCGAGGTGAGCCAGTCTACACACACACACCCCTCTTCTTCTCGTTCCCGTGTGTTGCAGCTGCTGTGCTATCTCTCTTCTCTTCGCAAACCAACGGAAGCCAAGCGGCGACGTGCAGCAGTATGGTGTAACAAGTAAAGGCGAGGCTGCAAGGCGCCATGTAGCACCCGTCAGACCTTGGCTGCAGTACCATGTACACACATACACCAAACTTCATACACACAGCCCTTTTCGCCCCTTGCTGTATATTCTCTCTCTCTCGTCTCGGAAGCAGCAGTAGCATCAATGGCTGACTCGTTTCGCTCTAGGGCTTCGTCTTGGCCTATGCCAGCATCCTCGAAGCTGCCGCCTCGCCTGAGAATCCTTATTCCCCGTTCCGTACCATCTTAGAGCACCTCGCCTCGGATTCCGCACCCCCTGCTCCCATACTCGTCCATTGCACTGCAGGAAAAGACCGTAAGTTTGCCGCCAGCCTCCTCCTCTGACTGGTCCTACACCATCTCACACCATCCCCCGGAGTCTGTTCTCTCACCCTCCCTCCCCCTCCTTTCTTCAACCGGTATCACGCCACTGCGCACCCGCACACTACACATGCACGGAAAGGAATGAATGGGGATTACCAGCGGGCCAGTAGCCAGCAACCCACGTCCAACATAAGCTCACCTACATATGCAACTAAGAAATTCTTTAAACCAAGCAAGCTTATTTCCTCGTCCTTCCCAAATTCCCATCCTTGGCCCCCACAGGACAGAACGTTTCGGATCGGATCGCACGTTGCATTGTTCTTTATTGTACTGTGTGCTGACACGCTTGGCCTGGGCCGCAAACCCCTAACCCGTAGGCACCGGCATATTTATCGCCCTCGTCCTCTCCCTCTGTGGCGTTCCAGACGAGGTGGTTGCCCACGAATACAGCCTTACCGATATAGGCCTGCTTGAGCGCCGCGAGAAGATCATCACGTATTTGACACCCAAACTGGGAGATCGTGCGAGGGCTGAGATGATGGTTACCTCAAAGTGGGTTGTCTATCTTTTCCTTCTGTCTCTCTGAGTCTGCCTCCTGGTGTCTTGTTAGTTGAATCTCAGTTGGCCGGGTTTGGATGCTCTTGTTGCGGCACTGATCCTCTAGCTCTCGCCTATTTCTTACAGCGTTTCGTTTTATATTGTGTTGCCAGCAGTTGTTGTGGTCGATCTCTGTTGCCACTACTATATAGCCTGAGTTGTTACTATTCTTGTTGCTGCGATCGTCGTTGCCTTACCCGGAGCTGAACTGGTATACTCTATGCGCTACAATTACTGTGCCGTCGCCGCACTTTTACCCGTTTTTATGTTTTCTTACTAGCGTCTTTCATGTTGGGAACTTTGGCAACTGACAGACACACAACACAACAGGAAGGAGTACATGATCGCCACTCTGAAAATGATGCGCACCAAGTACGGCGATGCCGAGACCTACCTGGTCGACCATTGCCGCATCGAGCGCCATCTCATTGAGCGTGTTCGTCGGAATCTCGTCGTCGAAATTGACCCGACTGAGGACGGGCCTATTGACTGGGAGAGTCACGCCGAGTTGCTCCGGTAAAGGTGGCCATCTTCATACAAGCCACCTCTAAAGGGGGCTGGTAATTAGGTCTACTGGAGAGGTTGTAGCAACGAGGAGGAGGTGGAATTGTCCTCTCATTCTAATGCCGGGCAGATTTCCTATTCGTGAGTAACCAGGCTGGACTCGGGACTCTTCTTTTTCGGATGGAGGACAATGCCAGACAGCATATGCCTCCGCACACACTGAGTCGGTACTGGTAGCTAGCCTCATAGTCTTATGAATATTACGACTCCAATTATTGTTAACATTACAGAAACATGTACAAAATGGGCAGGTGTACAATGGGCTGTGAACTTTGCCCAATCCTAGATATATGTGGTATTGTACAGAATATTGCATACACTGGGGTGGGAGGGGGGTTCCTCCTGGCATTTTGCCGCATCTGAACCTCATCTCATACCACTTCGGTGGGAATCTTGACGGCGCCTCTCGCCCGGTCGTCATGTGGCACACCGTACCTCCATCCCGCCGCCAGCCTGCTCCGACCCTTCTTACCGACAGCGTTGGCGTTTACCTCCTCAAATCGAAACTCGAACCGGCCACTCTTGACACGCGTCCGCTTCTCCTCCAGCCGCTGCTCGTTCAACGCCGCCTTTTTCGCCAGCGCCTTCTCGCTCTCCGCCACCCTGTTCACAAAGGCCGTCCGCGCCTCCAGGTCCTCGACCCCCTTGTTTAGTTGCTTCTCCATCCTAATCAGCTCGGGGATGCGGATCTTGCGGTCCGGCGGCAGAATGTGGTTGCCAAAAGTATGGGCCGCGTCCCAGCGCGTAAAGTGCCGTGACTCTGACGTCGGCACAAACACCTGCTGCTGAGTGCGTGGGTGCACGTCAATCTCGTTGATGGGCTCAAATGGGTGGTCGGTGGGCAACAGGTTATGGACGGGGAGCATGCGCATCATGGCTGCACAGTATTTCTCGGCGAGGGGCATGCCCTTTTTTTCATTTCGAGAGTTTTATGTCAGTAATATATTCCCCATTGTAGTTTGTGTTTGGGGAAAGAAGAAAAGAGGCCATAATCAGAGAGGCTCGCAAAGCTAAATGTGTAACCATGGTTGCTGTCTTCAAGACTAATCGAAAATTTTTATTTGCATCATCATATGAAGGGGCCGGTTGGAGATTTTGATTTTCATCACTTGCACAGAGAAGAAAGAAAAAAGAACATGCTCACCTTCATCGGCATCTGCTTCTCAATCGACATCATCCGAATCACCGCCGCCACTCTCGGTAAGTCGACATTCCGTCTGACTGACACGGCCTTGAGCGGTAGCCCACTGACCATGACATCGTGCCAGATGAGCTCGCGCGCCTCGACCGATAGCACAGGGTGGGCAATGAACTCGGGGTTAGCGACAAACGGCTGCCGCTTTCTCGACGCCTCGCCAGCTCGTCGGCTGTTAAACTCGTCCACGTAGGCTGGCCCGGGTTGGTCGGTAGGCTTGATGAACTTGAGCCGTTTCCCGTCACGCTTGAGCCATTGGTAGAACAATTTGCGCTGGAGCGTCAATTCGCGGGGGGTTGACGTCGAGAATGCCCAAGTATTCTGATTGGGGTGACATGAAGGTGACGGCCGACCCGCGGCTGTGGCTGTTGATCGTGTGGTGCTTAATATTAGAGCATTGTCGAGGCAATTGTTGAGCTGCGCGGTGCAGCTCGCCGGTAACCGCGGCGGCATGGTTGGGGTTGTGTGTGTGTGTGTATGTATGTGCGGTTTCTCGGAAGAGGAGTTCCAATTTCGAGGTTAGATTTTTTTTTGGGGTCGGAAGGCTGAGCTGCTCCAGGAATCCACTCTGGTAAGCTTTGGCCAATACGGAGAACTTTGGAGTGGGGCCGGCTTCCATGTAAAGGTGGATCTGCTGCTCTTTCACCTCAACTCAAGCGTGCTTGCAATCCTGATGTCAAGCTGAAGCGTCCTCTGGTTCTGCAGCTGCGGTTTAATGCAGACTGCACACCTACCCAAACCTATGGTTTTTGGCCATGTGAGATTGTCCAGTAAACCTTTGGTCACATGCAATACGAAGTAGAATCGCAGCTTCCAGGCTCGGGGTTTGATATGCAGCTCTGTCAAACGGCGAGTGCTTGTTGAGTTGAAAGCATGACACTCACTACCAAAATCAATGAACTTGAGAACCCAGCTCAATGTGGCAGCTCCACATGATACCGTATCCATAGTTCGTAAGTATTCTTGATCACTTGGGCATCCACGCCCTCGCTCCAGGCATCCTGCCTTATTCGACCCCAGCCTGGCAGATGCGGAAGCAACCATCATCGGACTTTACGAACAGTTTCCAATGAATTCACTTAGTTGCTATCGAGAGGTATCGGTTTGTGATATCAACCAGGAAAAAGGTATCGCAGACAATACCAGCCAACGCCCAACCCCGTGTACTCCTCGTATGCTTAGCACACCAACCTTATACTAAGACTGAGAATGAGATAGACGGATAGAACGGCATCATCACCTAACACTTCAGATCCAAGTCATACCTAACCAATCAGGGGTAAATCATCACTGCGTTTCCTCAGGAGGCTTTGCGTCCTGCGCCTTGACTGCCTTCGCCTTTGGTTTTTTGGGCACCACACTCTCGCTGTCGCCACCATCACCATTGGACGAGTATGATTTCCATTTCCTCCACCCATCGTAATCGATAAGAGCCTGCATGCATCCCCATTCCATGACCTTTCTCTCGAGCCAGAGATACGTCACAGGCTAAACGCGCATTAGAATTAGCATCCGGAGCTAGAGAAGGATTGACCGGCTTACCTTGGTTAAAAAGTCATTGCACCCCGCGGCCAGAGCCTCGTGACGATCGCTCTGGAGCGAGCTCGCTGTAAGCGCTACGATGATAACGGGGCTCTTGAACAGGTGCCGGTTCTTTAGCTTATCGTCATCCGGGTTTGTATTGCCGGAGCCATCCTTGCGACCCGCGTGTGGATTTGAGAAGGCGCCAATTGAATTCATCCGCTCGAGGCGACGGATCTCACGGGTTGCCTCGAGACCGCTCATCACGGGCAACTGAATATCCATGAGAACCAGATGAAAACCCCCAGCTCGCCACTTGGTAACAGCCTCCCGTCCGTTTAGGGCCACTTGCCAGCGCACCTTGAGCCGCTTGATAAAGGCTTCCAAAAGACGCAAATTGATAATGTTATCCTCGACAATTAGCACGTTGATAGGAGGAACACTCATGCGCAAACTGGGCGGCAACGTGTTAAGTTGCTCGGCAGCGGCAGGCTTTGCCTTTTTTGCCCGCGTCGCCAGCGTGCTAGGTGGATGTGGCGAGGAAGTTCTTGGTGGCGGAGTGGCAGTCCGCTGCGTTTGGATAGTTGTTGGTGCTGCCTCGGGGGCAGGAGGAGATGGGAGGGGCGGAGCGACTGGCGGAGGAGCTGCAGCAGAATGTTCAGATGAGGCATTAGAGGGAGCCCGAGGACGGGGTAGCTTCGGTGAAGATTGCGGCTGGCTGAGGCCCGAAGCCACGGCGATGGTAGCCGGATGCCCATTGGCGCTGACCACGTTGATGACGGTAGGAGACGACGTGTGTTGACGGCCTAGCCGTGGCCGATCAGGCCTCTCTCTGTATGCTCTTGTCCTCGTGCCGCCTGGTGAGGGAATCTGCGGTACTTGACCGGTACTGATGACCGAGATAGAGTGGGTGTGAGCAACGCCATTGGGTGTCGTTGCTGAAGCAGCTGGCGGAGGATTGACCGCTGCAGCCGGCCCAAAGTAATCCGTAGCAGACTCGGGAGGCCGGTTGTCATCAACGTGGGTCGAAGTGAGAAGATGAGCGTGCGGCGGGCCACCCCTGGGAGAAGCCCTTGGGGTTCGGCGCGCTTGAACGTCGATGATCAATGCCTCGTCAACAGTTTGACCACCCGGGAAGTAGGCATCGAGGGTACGACCCATGGGCTCCTCGGGTCCTAGCAAGCGGCCTTGACGCTGCGGTTCCCTGGGTATAATGCGCAAAAAAAGGTCCGGCGCATCAAAGTGGCGACCTAGCGAATTGGTATATTTTCGCAGTATTAATTCCCGGACATCGTCAACCAGGTCATCCTCCCCAATAGTAACGAGCGTGGGCGACGCGTCGGGGCGCCTGACCCATATCTTCCGCGTTACCATGTTCCCGGTGACGGGGAGCAGAGAATTGGCGCTCGCTGGACCAACCGCATCGGGTCGCGCGATCGGGAGTAAGGTGCGAAAAACAGTTTCTCGGCGGGCGGAAATGGAGCTCTGAGGTCTGGCGGTCGCTGTCGTACTGGCAGGCGACGTGGGCGAGGACGACTGGGTCTTCAGCGAGCTGCTGGTTGCGAGAGGAGGGTTCGCGATGGTAACGTCGACAAGGGCATGTGGAGGAGGGCCGGAGAGATTGATCCGGCGGGACTGCTCGACGGGCGCAGCAGACCGGGCAGGGGACTGCTCATTGGCGACGGCATCGACAACCTTTGTGGTTTTGATGGAGGTGCCCTGGAAGCAGGCGAGCTTGCGCATGAGTGCCCGCTTATCTACTGCTGGTGGTCCATTTGTGTTTCCGGTGCCGCCGGCTGCCGCTGCTGCAGAATGCGCAGACAGGGTCTCGGCGGAGTGCATGGTGGCAGATTGGCGGCCGGCTTTGGTAGCATTTTCGGGCCGACCGTTGTTGTTAAAATTGTGGCTCGTCGTTTCCGCTGTAGGATAACGATGGTTCCCGTTGCCAGCGTTAGTGCCGGTATCAACGGCGAAGCTGGCGATGGTTGTGACGTCGGTGGAGCATTCTGCGCCATCGCCCGTTTCCTGTTTTGTTTCTTCATGTCTCAGCCTGTGTTTGGCCCATTTGGCCTCGCCTGCAGTGGTCCATGTCGTGGCTTGCAGCGCGTGGCTGGATTTCCTCGCCCCCAGTGGCCCGCTGTCCCCACCGCTGTTACTCCTTCCATCCTGGCTTGCGTTTGCTTCCGCACCACCAAGTGACACAGCGACCAAATCCCCATTCTCGGACAACGATGGCGGCCCGTGAGTGTTGGACAGGTATTCCGATAATGGACGGCTCTGTGCATCCGTCTCGCTGGTACTTTGAGTTTTGCTGCTGTTTTTGCTCGAGAGCGGAGGGGATGACGGAAGGCCAGAGTTTCTGCGGGAGAACCTTGCTCGCAGCTTCGTCCTGAGGTCCATCACAAGAGGCCAACGCGCCAGCTGCTCGCAGCGACGGAGGGGGGGAATGTGATTCAGGGATGGCAAAGGTCAAAGCTGTTACGAGGCAAGAAGAACTGGACACACATAGCTATGAAGAAAGCTCCAGATGCGACAGTTACGGAACTTTTGGCATCGTTGACACAAAGGCTTGGCGGAGCACCGATCGCCTTTCGAATTCAGATCCCACCCCGCAGTGATGCATTTTTTTAACCATGCACCGACCAACTGGGGGAGTCGTGACAGCTTGCCTTTGGACAAACACGTTTCGGCTCCACCATGTGCATTAGATGCCAGAATGTGTTCGATTCTGGAAAGCCGGCCGGAACACAAAAGCCACGGAATGGCTCTGCGACTCTGCGCTGTGTCCTGCACAAAGACTCGGAGCACTGAAGCGAAACATGCAATTCCTGGAGAGTCAGCTGATAACGTGTCTTTGGCAACCCACGCGTCGCGCGCATCGACAGCTAAGGTACCTAATTAAAAATCTGATGGAACCAACGACAGAATGCGTGCACCCCTGAACGATTGTTCGCATGGTACTTTACGGCTTGGCAGCCTCAAGATCTCTTCTTCACGGTAGGATTGTCATTCCTGTCTCTTATCTTGGTGTACTTTCTTTTCCTGCAGGGGTTCAATTCAGAAAGCAGCCCCCCCCTTTGGTTTTCTTCTCCTCACCTTCCAGGTCTTGCATCCACCAAAACGGACTCCAAAGTGAACGCTCGATTGCATCTCATACAAATATGCAAGAGCCATCTCAAGACAATTTCCACAATTCGGGCGATCAGAGCGTGTTTGGGCTCCCGTCCACCGACTTTGACTTTGTGTTTCGCGCGAGTCCTGGAGCAGGCGAGAACTTATGCACGAATTCCTGCACAGCTTTGGGTTCATCTTTCTCTCGCGATATCTCTTTCAATGCAGGAACTGGCTGGTTAGATAAAAGTGTCAATGATGAACAACTGAAAGTCGTGTCGAAAGTTTTTGAATGCCTGACGACATCGGCAGAGAAAAAGCCTGCCTCGGAGCTCAGCAAACACCGTGGGAATTATAAGGAGACCATCAACCCAGCGGCTGGCTCACTGACAATGTCTTTACCGTCCCGGGGGCGGAGGAAGCCAAACACACCACGCCCATTTCGCTTGGCGGCGACGGGCTCGCCCATGGTCCTCTCGGCAATATCACCGGCAATGAACTCAGCGGCATCCTTGACCGATGACCAACCATCTCTGAATAGTGATGACGCAAGCTCAGTTGCAGACAGCGAAGCATCAAGCAGTGGCCCCGATCAAGACAGCGGCGCTGAGGCCAGGGTAGAAGTTCATCTTTCAAGCCGTTCAAAGGTGCGGCCTGATCGGATCGAGAGACACACTCAACCATCCCAGAAGAAGAAAGTCAGCAGTGTGGAAGCTTCCCAGCCTCGTCGGAATGTCGAATACTCGGACCCAATGAGGGACTCGCATTTCCATCTGCTCGGCGCGTCGCGCGAGCTCGATGAGCTCAAGGAAGTGCAAACGGCTCCCGTCTTCACCGAGGTGGTCCGCAGGTATGCCCACAAGATGGCCGTGTCATCAGCCAGCGACCCGCCCTTTAGTCAGTACGGTCTTTTGGCGGGTGACATTACTGGGACGGCCCAAGAACCGGGGGACAATCGGATTTTCTGGAATATATCGGCCCCGTCCAGCTTCTTCATCTGCGGATCGCAGGGATCGGGCAAGAGTCATACGCTCTCGTGCCTGCTCGAGAACGCTCTAATCCCCTGCTCGGCCAACCAGTTGCCACGACCCCTTACCGGCATCGTATTCCATTATGACACATTCATCTCCGACACGGGTGGCTCGCCATGCGAGGCGGCGTGGCTGTCTTCAAACCCCAATGTGAAGGTGCGGGTGTTATGCCCTCCAACAAACACTCGGACCATGAAGGTGAGAATTTTATACATTTGGTACCTACTATCTGCGTTTTTGGGCGCATATTAATACCGACAACAGACCATTTACAGTCGGTTCCCGAATATCGTGGTCGAGGAGCTGCGTCTCAACGAGTGTGATCTCAACACGAAACGGATGATGGATCTTATGGCGGTCGCGACGACAGGCAACATACCTTTGTACTTGCACGTTGTGAATCGCATCCTGCGGGACATGCGGGTCATTCAGCAACACAAGCACGTCGACTTCAACTACGAAGTCTTCAAGAGAAAACTAGACGCAGAAGAACTCACCGACCAACAACGCGCGCCGCTGAAGCAGCGACTGGAGACGCTGGAGAGCTTCATGGTCCAAGGTCAAGCCAAGTCTTATGACGGCTTTAGTGCCAGGAATGGGCAGAACGGGAACAAGTTCGGAGCCGAATCCCGAGGGGTTGGGAAATGGTCAGCAACAGGAACGGATTGGAAGCCAAGGAGAGGCACGTTGACGATTGTCGATCTCTCTTGTCCCTGTGTCACGGCCGAGATGGCATGCTCGCTCTTCAACATCTGCCTCAGCTTGTTCCTGGAGCAGTCGTCCGAGGTGGGCCGCGTCATCGCCCTCGACGAAGCGCACAAGTACATGACAAATTCGGCCGAGTGTCAGACTCTAACTGAAGCGCTCCTGGCCACAATCCGCCTCCAGCGCCATCTGGGGGCGCGGGTCATCATATCCACCCAGGAGCCCACCATCTCGCCGAAACTCCTTGACCTCTGCAGCGTCACCATCGTCCATCGCTTCACGTCGCCTGATTGGCTCAACGCCCTGAGAAAGCACCTGGCCGGTGTCTCCAACGGCGCTCGGGTGCTCGAGAAGGCGCTGCGGATGCAGGAGGGCGCTGCTTACGGCGAGGACGACGACGACATGGTTGACGGAGCGGGAACCTTGTCTCTGGGCGATGGCGACCCCGGGATGGAGCTATTCCCCCGGATTGTAGGGTTGAGGGTCGGAGAGGCCTTGATGTTTGCACCTAGCGCTATCATTGGGGTGCGCAAAACCTCGGTACCCGAGCACTCCATGTTGTCTGGTGTCAAGCGGCTGTCACATGGGGTGATGAAGGTTAGGATTCGGAACAGGACAACACAGGATGGCGGCAGGAGTATCATGGCCTCGTGAGACTACGAGGCAACGGGAAGTTCATGACAGACATGTTTGTGGTTAGGTTGGCTTCAGCAACTCAGGGGTTAGACTTGGGGCGTCACGTGTTTAAAGACGCCCGTTCTCCTCACGGTAGTTTTGGCTTGGTTAGACTCCTTCACTAGGCTATGGTGGTCTAGGACTTGGGGCATATCTTGTAATGGTAGGGGCGAGTTTAGAACACAGTATCGCATCCTTGGATCTCAGGCTAGAAGGCCGTAACAAATGGTGGTGACAAGGGGAAACAGCAAGTAACTAGACGCCACTCGAATTGCCCCGCACTCCCCGCGTCAGATGCCTCTTCCACTCAGCTACAAAACCCCTCCAAGGCTTTCTCTGCTCTCCACTGACATCCATGGCAACCATCTCGATCCACGACAAACCCATTATCAAGGTTTTGTCGTGCTGAGAAAGTGAGGGCTCCAGTCAGTCTCCACATACACTAGGTACCTAGCTAGGTAACTAGCCAGGTACATGTCCCTGCGGAGCATAAAAGTCCCATCCCAACTCTTGGCTTCGACCCATCATCGCCTGCATTCGGGCCAAGCTGCGATAAAGCACAATTATTATCCTTCCTCCTCTTTTATCTGCCATTCTTCATTTATCAATTCGGGCAGCCATGAGCGGGCAAGATGTGCAGCCAGAGTGGATCAATACTCGGCACCCAGTCAAGACGGTACACAACCGGCGGACGCACTACATTCTCCAAAATCCCGACTATCTCAGTCTGAGTTACCATCAGGAGAAGGGTAAGACTGCCGGCATATCCCTGGGAAGCGGGAGCTAACACGGCTCCACAACACAGAGCCCGCCTTGTACGACTCCCACATCCGGCGCTTCCAGACCAATGACGAGAAGCTGCGCGAGGTGGAAGGCCGCGGCTTTGCCGACAGACTCGAACAAGGCATGCTACTCTGGCACGACCGCACTCGCCAACGCGAGGCCCAGACAGAGCCTGCCCAAGAGCAAGACGCACCGCCAAGCCCATGCTCGTCTTACACGCTTGGCCGCAGCAACCGACCCTCACGTCCAGCATCACCCGACCCAGAGACCAGACCCGAGATTGAGCGTTCCGATAGCCCTGGCCGGCCGAGCTTCATGTGGCTGGAGCCCGAAGAAGAGCTCCGTTCCCTGGCTACATGTCGGGATGAGGGCATTCTCAAATGGGGTGCCCTGCTTCGCAAGAAGTTCATCCTCGGTCAAGACGACGAGTTTGACTACCCCACCGTCGATGACAATGAAAAGTACGATGTTCATCTGAGGCAAGAAAGAGAGGAGGCCTGGTAAGGTTCCCTTTGGTCTTTGGACTTCTCGCGTCGTTTGTCATGTCTAAAAGTTGGGTGCTGATCTTAGCAGGTTTAATGACGAGCCTGCCACATTTGTGTTCGATGGAGACGACGACCGAGACGGCGATATGGATGTCGATGGGACGCAGCCGCCGAAATTGACGGGCGAGACTGGCATACAGGACTTTTAGTTCTGGGTGAACCGCCTTTCATTGCACCAAACCCCCAGATATAAGGGATGTGGAATTTCAATATGAAGTCGACAACCTTGGCATCCAAAGTGGGCTTTATACCAGCCGGCCTACCAGCACTTGCTGCAAATGCCGTAATCACGACCTCAAAGGCCCCCTTGGAGATACACCATTCAATGACCAACTGTTTCGGGTGGTGTACGAGTGCAGACGAGGACGCAAGACTTTCAGTCCCACAGGCCGACCTCAACGCTGGGCACCTTGCCCCATCGGTCGATTCAGGACAGTACGGAAATTGGAGATTCACGAACAGACCGGCGAAGTGGTAGAGAGGTTAAATCTGGAGCTCGCTCGACATGTATGAAGCGCATGATTGAGGCACAGCGCGGCGCTCGGTTTCTTTTCGTTGGATTGACTTTTACAGATAAAAAAAAAAAGGAAAAAGCTTACCACCAAACTCCCTCGAGGGAGGTTGGTAGCTACGAAAAACCCCGGGGGGTTTTTGCTTCGCGGTCCCGAGGGGTGGGACCCGGAGAAGGGGGAGTGGCGACTGTACCGGGACTCGAACCCGGTACCTTCGAAACCCCCCTCGGGGCGAAACGATAGTAGAACTCCAATGGCCGTTGAGCCATTGGTGCCTGCTAAAGTCTCCGTTGTGTGCCCCAAGGGGGGATCGGTGAAAACACTGTCGCTGGACCTCATATATATACCCCACTTTCGACAGCTTGATCGACATTGCTTTGGTAACATCTCTAGCAAACATCAATAGCAGTGATGCCCTTGGTGCGCCAACATCAAGACCCAACAACCCCTTTTGCTCCTCCGGTTCTTCGCTCAGAGTCGGAACCCTTCTAGTCAGCCATAGATTGCTAGGCCGCGTTCCTGTTGCTAAAAAGATGGTTGATTTCGTGGGAAAGACGAGATTGTAGACCGGGCCATGCCGGGGATTCTCACTGTCGAGTATCAAAATTAGATTGCCAAAAGAACAAACCCCCCCCCCCCCCCCAACACACTTCTCCCTGTGCTGTGCTCCCACCGGTTTTGAAATGCCTTTATACTTGTAACATGCTATTGAGCTAACTTGAACTCCAATATTACAAAACTTTATGAAGCTGCGGTGAGAATGGCCAGTCAGAAGAAATAAGGGGCAAAAGAGAGCGAGGCGGCGGGTGTCTCCAGAATGCCCGAGTTCCTATCATCGAAGGAACACGGCTGCTGCTGATACTTTCACAAAATTTCAACTTTATAACATGATCAGAAACACGGACAAAACATCCCGGCATCATATACATTGGGCACACGGCACATTTATTATCACTGTTATATTCATCCGTCCTCGTCCTCCTCCCCCAGTTGGAATGACTTGATGCTATGAGATGCTATTATACTAGGCTTCCAACCTCAAAAAGTTCATGACCTCAAAGGCCAGAGAGCGGGTGCACATACCCCATGACTTGTCCCCAGTTTACGCCACGCTCTCACGGAAATACTCCTGGAACCTTTCCAGGCAATCCGGGTGCAGACGCCCAAACTTCATAACTTTGAGGTTGTCTTCCACCGTGTAAATGCGGCTGCAGTCCAGTCGAGCCAGCGGGGAAATGTACTGGTCCTTCTCTTCAATAATCATGCTGAGAGGCTCACGCTTGATGCCTTCCTCGGGGTAGGCGTTGGGGGCAGGGACCTCGGACGAGTGAAGCACAACAAAGTCGACGCCGCGTCCTCGGCGAAGCGGCAGACTGTTGGGGCCACCATAGGTAGAAATGCTGAAGCAGAGCGAGTGATGGAGGCGTCTGCGCACCACGACAAACCAGCGGAAGCGGGCAAAGGGCTTGGTGCTGTAAAAGGGCTGACAGTGCGTTTCGGTCCATTCAAGGTCGGCCTTCTTAACGGGTGCCCCCTCTCCATATGGCTCGAACCACACCGTCTTGAAAACGCGACCGGGAACGAAGAAGCGTCTGGGCTCCTTTATATTTGCGAAGCCTGTTCAAGCCATGACATGTGTGTTAGTTACACAGAAATGAGTTGTCAGAAAAAAAGAAAAGAAGGAAAGAAAACAAAAAAAAGGTGGGAGAGAACGTACGATCCTCCAAGGGCTCCTCAAAGTGCTTCTTGTTCGAGGGCACTAGAGCGGTGGGAGTAGGCGAGGCGACACGGTTCGTCGGCGGCGGCACCGGGCGGGCCGGTGGTTCCTTGCTGTTAACTAGGGGGTTTGACGACACAATAATAGGCCGTTTCTTGTCCGCCTTGTGAAGCTCTCTGGAGCGCTCAACAATCTCACGCTCCCGAGTCACTGCCTCCCACTTTTGCAGCTCAGCTTTATACTTGCTATCTGCTTCCTGAACAGCTACTCCCGCCTTTTGCTGCAACTCCAGGCACAGCTCGCCGTTGCCTTGGGCTTTCTGGTAGTACGTGTAGTGGTACTTGACGCCATCTGCCGTGGTGTGATTAGACACGTCCAGCTTTTTTTTGGCAGCGGGGAGTTAGTTTTTGTTAAGCTCACCTCGCAGGCAAACATAGTCCTTGGCATCCTTAATCCAAGACCACCGCCAGGGCGAGCAGCAGGGATGGCCTTGGTTCTCTGAGCCGGGACGAGGAGCCGAGATGGGCTCATCTGAATGTCCGCAAGTATGGAAGTTGGGGGGATTGGCATTGGAGTTATTGCTGTCGGCCTGTTGTTGTTGTTGTTGTTGTTGTTGTTGTTGTTGTTGTTGTTGTTGTTGTTGTTGTTGTTGTTGTTGTTGTTGTTGTTGTTGTTGTTGTTGTTGTTGTTGTTGTTGTTTTTGTTGTTGTTGTTGTTGTTGTTGTTGTTGTTGTTGTTGTTGTTGTTGTTGCTGCTTGGCCTGAGCCTTGACTGAGGGCCGAGGCGTCTCCTCACGCTCCGTCTCATTTCCGTCATCGTCCTGGGCGAGGAAGGAAATGTCATCCAACACGCGCGAACTCGTTGATGCTATAGGGACTGATGCGGCGGTCAGTTGGCAAACTGTCTGGGTTACCTATCTAGGTAGGTCAACCCGGAGAGAGAGGGAGACACTTACACGAGTCGATGGAGGAGGACTGACCACCTGCAGGTTTCTTGGCAGCCATCTTGTGAATGCCCGTTTCCGATACTCTTAGAATTGAAGACAACAAGTCGCTTTTGTCGAGTTGCGGGGGGAGGATCAATCAATCAATCAATGGACGGTGTTGGTGGACTGAACTTTTGAGGATTTTGTTTTGCATGTAACAAGAGAATAAAGTGGCAGCTGTCAATGTGTGGAAAATGCAGCTTGGGGGACTGGAATTGACAGGATAGGTAGGTAGGTCGCAGAGACAAGAAACGACAAGACAAGGCTGTGAAGGCAAAGATGGTAGTTATATGCGGGCGGGGGGAAACTGAGTTGACAGGGCCGGCCGCTCGTCACCGATGGCGTTGGAAGAGAGCCGCGGCGCAAAAGGAAAGGTTGAGGTTGAAGATGTTGCAG
>Ga0247765_1001066_pt1 | contig 15895 bp, 23 predicted proteins | sample UWRJL106311C6_FD_179949 | JGI IMG/M metagenome (GOLD analysis project Ga0247765, IMG submission 179949) | Plant litter microbial communities from Arlington Agricultural Research Station in Wisconsin, United States - UWRJ-L106-311C-6 | ecosystem: Environmental > Terrestrial > Plant litter >... | reverse complement strand
CCCGGTAATACCTGCTCATATGTCAAATCTGTTCGGTTTTTTTTTTCCCTTTCTTCCTGTACATGTGGTGGATAGTATGGGATGGAATAAAACTTGGAGCGCGGATACCGTGACGTTGCCCGGTCAGGCAACGAGAAAGAGAGAGAGAGAGGGGAATTAAAATGTGGTCACAGGTTTGGTCTGGGATCCGGTGACCCGTGATCTGGCCCATGCCAGTCAGGGTTGACCAAACAGGCGCCGGCCAGGCTGTGGGCGCGCCGATCGGACAATGAGCGAGGTGAGTGAGTGAGGTACGTAGGCAGTGTCATGCTCACCCGACGAGGTGTGAGACAATGCGAGTTTTTGATGATTACCATTTAGATGGAGTCGAGTTGCTCTCCCTCTCTGTGTGGGATGCGGGGATGCGGGACCCAGCCAGCTCCAGCAGCTTACCAAACTGAAGAGGACAAATTCACAAAGGGTAAAATAACAGAGCAGATTCCAATCTGATGACAGACTCAGAAAAAAAAGGAAAAAGTGATCATCGGTTGGTTGGTCGGTCCCGGCATGTTCCATTCCATGGCTCTGGTGCCGACACCCGAATCTCGAAACCGCGCCAGGCGCGCGGCGGCGGGGATGCGAGATAGATTGATGTTGAACGGGGGGGGGGGGGGGGGGGGGGGGGAGGGGGGTTGGGGGGGGGGGGGGGGGGGGGGAGGGGGGAGGTAGAAGGGGATAGAAGGGAGGGTGTGATTTGTTCCCTGGTTTTGTTTTTTCTTTTCCAAAATGCGAAACTTGACTAGGGTGTCTGTCACTTGATCTTCCCCACGCCTGTCATTATCATCATCACCATCAGCGCTAAGAAAAACCCGAGTTGTCTCGGGTATCAAAGACCCTTACCTTAATTCCTCTTGAGCCTCCTCAGTACCTAGGAAGGTAGGTACTTAATTGCATGTTTGCGTGGCTGAGTTCAAACTCCCCCCCCCCCCCCCGAAAGCTGCGGTCATGGATGGGTTCGGGGAGTCAGAATGACGTTGTTGGTGCTGCTGCTGCTGCTGGCTGCTGGCTGCTGGGCTGTAAATTTGTTTGTGCCCACTGCTGACAGGTCGCGAGACCGCTGTAAACACGACACTACTTTAAAAAAAGTTAACTTTAAAAAATCCTGTGAGCAGAGCACAGCCATATCCTTCCCGGCGATATGTCGTTTTTTCTCCTTTGGGATCGTTTAACCATAACCTTGCTGCAAGCGTACTCCTTCCTCATTTGCTGAAAATATATCCGACTTCCAAAATGAGTATCACTCTGTGACCAGTCTGCAACTAACTGCGCCGTGATGCTGTACTATTCTCACTGGAACCTGCGGCGCCTCCCTCGTCCCAGCGCCGTGGTCGAGCAGGCCTAAAGCATCATGTGTGTGTATGCGTGTGGGTAGAGGCGGCGGGACTTGTCACAGAAATAGGTAGGTGTATGAACATTGCAAAGTGCCGAAACAAAATAATCTCATGTTGAGTATTTGCCTATCTCCCTGTCCTCTGTTGGAAATTTTTTGGTCCCTTCTATTGTGACGACCGGATCTTTGTTCCCATTAAGAAAATAGGTTAGAAAAAGTAGTAGTAGTAGTAAAATAATTTATCCCATCCCTCCCATATTCCCATTCCGACACGAAAATAGCAAAGAAAGCCCATTCATTAGGTTCCTGTACAATGGAACGAATAGGGGGTATATCCAAGCCTGATAAAAAAGAAGTAAAAGCCAATACCGAGAGCCAAAATACATTCACGCCCAGCCGAAAAGCGACGCTGCCTGCGAGCAGAGACATGCCAGATCCATGGTTTGAAGGACGACGATGCAATGCATGCACATGTTGCGGGTATGGGGAATGCCGAATGCAAGAACGAAGCGAAGATGCAGAAGAGGGTCGCCATCGCAATAGCCCGTTTTGAATGACGGGCTGGCGGGCGGCGACAGGTGGATGCTGAGTGGTGGAAGGGGCGTCGAAGCGAGGTTGGAGGTCGTGTGTGAGTGGCTGGATAAAAATAATTGAAAGGAGGGGAGGGGAGATGGGGAAAGTAAGGTTGTCTGTGTCAAGCCGGCCCGGATAACGACCGGCTTGCGTCCCGTTCATTTTCCCCAAATCCCATTTTTGGGACTGCCAAAACAACTCGACCCCAACCCCAGATTTTTTTTCCCGCTCGTCCTTATCCAAATGCCGCGGAGATAGGATTGCGCTTAACCGTAGAACCAGTAGAAGGCAGTATAGGGTACGCTGCCAGTGCCCCCATTAGTCGTCGTGCAAGACTCAGCAACACCACCAGCTGTGATGACACGGTAGACCACCGTCACACCCTTGGACAAGCCCAAGCCCGTGTCGCTAAGCTGGAGCCACTTGACGGCGCCCGTCTTGAGAGGTCCCTTGTCGGCATTGGCGGGAACATTGGCCTCGCCCGTCTTGCCGACTCCGGCACGGAGCTTGGCCTCGCTAAGATCGAAGGTGGGAGTGCCGCTGCCGTCAAAGTAGTGGCGGCCGAGGAACTTGAGAGGAGGCGTGTTGCCGACCTTGATATCGGCGGGGGCCTTGAACGGCTTGCTGGTTGCAGCGTATTCCTTGCTGGCGAGCACAACGCCCGGCTTAGCGGCTTGCGGGTTGACGAGGTTGAGCGGGATCGGCTGAGTCCACAGGACGGTCGTCGTCAGTGCTTCGAAGGCGGCCTGCGAGAGACCCTTGGGGTTTCCTGGGTAGAGTGAAGTAACATCGTAGAGCACGGCGAGTGCGCCCTTGGCATCTGCTGGCTTTGTGAGGTCGGCGGTACAGCTGTAGTTCTGGATGCCGTGGCCGATGGCGATCTTCTTGAGGACCAGATTCGCGGGAGGAGCGGGCAGCTCAGTGGCTAACCAGATGCCGGCATTAGCAAACGGCCTGAAAGGGGCATGAACTGGGGAAAAACTTACCGCCACCCGTGGTGGGGAGTGTTGGTGTGGGTTTGCATGACGGTTTTGGGGCTGCGTATCCCACAGTTGCCAACGCGGCGAGAACGAATGTCTTGGTCGAAATCATGCTGAAATGCAGTTGCCAATGGATAGACAAAAGGTTCCAAGTGAAAAAGAGAAAGGCTTCCGGAGCGTTGGTGTGTAAAAGGAGAAACTGATCTTGGAAAGACACAAGGAAACACTGAGGAAATATGATAGCCGATGTTGAGGATGTGGGGTGGGATGATGAGGAGGGGATGAGGAGGGCGGGCGGAGACTCTTATTATATCCTTTCCCAAAGTGGCCGAGCAAGTTCCGGCTTCGTCAGATCCGGACTGGTGGGTGGTGGTGAGGAATGAGGTGCGTGATGCCCGGTCTAGTGTAAGCAGGGTTGGCAGGAGGCTGATGCAGGCATGGGCGTGCGCATGGGAACCCAAGAACAAACGACGTCGAGGACCGTGAGGAATCCGGGGGAGGTCAGAGGGTCCGATCCACAAGCCTGTGTTTGGTACTTCTGCAGGAGGTGTGAAGGATGACAAGAGGACGAGAGTGAGAAGGAATTGACGTCTGTTTGCTTTCTCGGGAGGGGAGGGTAGATTTTACACCACGAGAAGAGGGACCGTGAGAAAACTGACATGGGCTGGACGGAAGCACCCCATGTCTTTCCAGGCTTGGTCCGTCGAGCGGCGGCAGCAGGCCTTGGGTAAAAAAAAAAACGGGCAGGTAATTTGGGGAGTACATATTGTGTACACCAAGTGCACAATACGGCAGAAAAAAAACGGGCGGCGCGCGAGCGGCGATCGAGGCAGAGCACGAGGGAGGCTGGACGTGGGACCTGGGTGCGCAGGGATTGATGCCCAGGATCCGGGGGGGTGCCATGGTATGGGCGGCACCACGGTACGTACCAGAGGGGTACCTGAAGAGAGCCCCAGTCCTGGTGGCCCTGGTCAGGCGGCAGCGGCAGCAGCCATTGATTAAGGCACCCCGGCCCCGACGCGACCTTGCTGCGTTTAACGGAGCAGGGGTATCGACTGCGTTCCTGATGGTAGAGTTCCATTGAAGACTGGGCCTTCGTAAACTCTGGTACGGAGAATGGATGGTTCAATATTGCGACCCAGAGAGCCATAACTCCGGGCGAGTTCGTGTCTTTACCCTCAGGCCGCTGTCTGCTGTGTCTGTGGGCGACTGCGAGCTGGGTAAAAGGCACGGGACCCAGATGCCGTGTTGCCGCATTCCAATCCATGGTGGCACACATTGTTCGCTTGCGAAAAACCATGTGTCCGGGAGTGGGAGTTGGTGTGGACGGGCAGAGAGCACGGAGCGTCTCCGCCTCCGTTTTCCCTAAAACGCTTGCCTTCTTGCAGCGCGCGGCAGAGATATTGGGACCACAAGCTTCCCGTTATTACCGCAATGCCTACTATCCGTCGCTACACTACCCCAGATCCGCTTGGTGGAGTGTATATGAGAGTGTTGGTAAGCCCGCGAGTGCGCTGTGGGAGTGGACCTTGACTCAAGGGGGAATCCTGCCGTCCGCTACGAGGTCGACCGGGACAAAGCGCCCGGCCTGCAGAATAGGCCTCACTCAGCGAAGATGAGGCTTCAGGAAATGAGAGAGGCGTGGACGGTACCATAATCACTAACGGCGGCAAAGATGGAATCCGTTGTACAATTAGCAGCGACCAACACTTGGATCAGACGAAAAACCACGCAAGCTTCGGGATCCGGAGTGCTATGTCTGAGTTACAATTCCGGTCTTCACGCTCCGGAGGTTCGTGGCAGCTGTCTAGCGGCTTGGACACCGCGTTCTGCCGTAAGGAGCCAGCAAGCTTCTGGGCAGCGTCATGTCGGGTGCTGCGGCCAATCCGAACGGGCAGCGTGGAGGTGGCTACCAAGACATGTCTCGCGCGCGAGGTACTGCGTGCATAGTAGGTGCTGAGAGCGCTGGCGAGAGAGTCGAGATGAGTTTCTAGTGGAATGCCAATAGTGCTGGGCGCGGAACCAAGACTTGGTTTTGGAAGGACGGCGCCTGTTGTCTTGTGTCCAAGGCTCAGTTGCGCCCGCCCAGCCAGCTCGATCGGAGATGCGCGGCTAAGTAATGAACGGTGGCAGCGGGGTTGGATCTCGCTTGTCCCTCACTGGACGGAGCGGCCGCGAAGTGACCACGTTAATTCCCTTCAGGTATGGCTGCATGGTCCGCATCGCCGTTCCGCCCAGGCCCTGGTTCTTGTCAGCGCTGAATCGTGCCAGACTCCGTTTTGGAAAATTCTATCCATGACCCAAGAAATCATGGGTGTCGTGGGTGTTTCGCGGGGGGTTGAATTCTGGTGGGCTTCTGGGCGGCGATCCGCTGGCGGGGGGTGAACAATCCTGTCGGTGACGCGTCGATCAAAGTGTCTCCGTAGCTGGTCAATTGGCCGCCGTTTTCGGGACGTTCCGAGGAAATGTCGATTCGGGAGTTTGTACTCGAGATTCGAGACAACTCTTCGACTGCCCTTGCTTGGGCAACTCTTCACAGCATGCAGCATGCATATCGGGTGATTCGCAGTCTGTGGTCTTGCAGGTTTGTTCGCTTCGTCTGAACAAATGTTTCGTTCCAACTCAAACTCGCTACTGCTGGTTCCTTGCACCGGTCTTGCCAGATCTGGTTGGGAGAAGGCGTGTCCGGATCGAGCCGTGGCCAACTTCTGGTCTGTGCGGCTGACTGCGTGGAGGAGGAAGCTAGTATACCATCGAGCCTCGACCCCGCGCCCAGCGACAGTGTTCACTTTTCTCAGCTCGACAGATCACTTTTCCAACGACGAGCCTTGAAGCTTTGAAACATACGCCAATGCCTTGTAACATGAAACGTGATGCTTCACAGCGCTAGGTAGACATTTCTCGCCATCAACACACCCCAGTAGATTTCCGGATTTACGCTGCGCTGCACATCAACGGAGGAAATGGAAGGGCACGGCCCACAACTCGGGGCTTCCCTTCAGTGGCTTCTGTTTGATGTTCTGCAAGGCTGGTGAGATTTCTCGGTATTTGCCACCAACCCCAAAGATAGCTCGGGAGAGGTGTCATCCCATCTTTCGTCGAGAAGATCCCTCAATCGGGTGGACAAGGCGAATGATGGGGCCATGGGACTCTGCTGCGGATCATTTGCCTGGTAAGAATCTGACGGGCAAAGTTTGTTTGCGCGGCCGTCATGAGCATATTACTGAGCTTCCGTGAATAGGCGTCATTCCAGCGCTTCGGGTCCCCACAGCGCTGGACGCTGGACGTTAACACCGCGGGACTGGGAGAGAGAGAGGCTCTGCAAAAGCACAAGAACCCTAACGTTAATCGTGGTAAGCTCCGATGATGGGTGTTGTTACTGATAATTGGTAGCGTACCTCCTGCATACCGCACCATTCCCGCAGTCCTGTCGCGTCACAGGCGAAATTGCACAATCCAGATATCGAGGAGGAGATGCAACATGCGCTCGGACAATTCGTTGCCCGTTGCGATGGTAAGGCTGTTGTCGGGAGCAGCGCACGTGGAACCGAAGAAATCCCACACACGGCTCGTTCGCCCCCACCCCTTTCCTTGCCCCTTTTCGACCTGACCTTCTGGACCGATCTGGCTTCACCTGGCCTTATCTCAGCAAAACCAATCAATATCCGCGCCGCAACCTTGCGGGAGTTACAGCATCCTCTGCTTGTCGAGCGAATGCCAACACAGCTGGAGCAGCCCGCAGTCCTATGTACGCACGGTGATAGCAAAAGCACCGACGAACTCCTCCCTCGTTTCAGCTATGGCGTGTTTGCTCTGCAACGCATTACCGAGTAGTATGGCGATGCTTCCAGATCCAGGATCGAGAACCTGAACACGAGGATTTGGATGACATTGCAGCTCGAACAGACCTCACAACACCATGACCAAGGCTGACATATCGTATTTATCTACGACGTCAGCACAGACAGGAGGTTGTCGATTTTAATGAAGGACCAGACATGGCCTGCGCCTCTTCGGTCAAAGGCACGACGGGACACGGGGCTGAGGGTAAAACCCGGAGCCGGTCCGGTCGGGAACCGGAAGGCCATCCCGGTGTTTTGACAAGACCGGCAAGCTCGGCATACCGCAGCATGGGGGTAATCAATAACATGTTCCTGCGGCGGCACAGTCAACTGAGCAATAACTTCTGCTTGTGGTGTACGAAGTCGTTGCCTCGACACCGGATCAAGCTGGCAAAACGGTGGAAAACGGATTGCTCTCGCTGAGTGCAACAACGACGGATTCGATCGTGTGTTTAGTGGACGTACCCCGCTATAGTGCAACGACGACATGTACGCTATGGCCACGGCGTCTGGATTGGGCAGTTCGCGTTGTGCAACAAGGGAAGCAATCCGTGAAGCATCCCGCGTGTGGTACAATTTCGAGGGTCCAACAGGGACCTTGTGAACCATGCTGCAGCTGGGAAGCTTGTGCAGAAATAATCAATATTGCAATCTCTGTGTGGCGTCTTAATGGCTGCCCATATTGCTCCTCCGACCTCGTGGCGCAAGTCGAGCCAATGGCAACGCGCCCAGGGGTACGGCCGGCGCTTAGAAGCGCGTTCGGACGCAGTTAGTTCGACGGTTTGGCGAGGTTGGGTGTCCTTCCTGCCGACTCTAGCGCAGATAGCCGCACCCACCAACATCCCTCGGCTCGGCAAGACTCGACAACAGACGAGTTCACGAGCAACGAAACTACTCGCACGCTGGGTGGTATCTGCAGATGCTCAATCCTTCGCGAAGCGGTGAGTACTCTGCGTTTTCGGGCATTCGGCAATTTGGCAACACTTGGCAGGTGTGAGCCATGCACAGAATCTGTGTCTGTGTAGCAAAGGCTCTGTTGGCTAGAGACACATTCATCGATTGGCGCAACATCCCCGCCTTTGCCGCCGTCCCCGCCAACGGCTTTTTGCCCATTCGACGAAGCAAGCGAGCATGACGGAAGAATCGATCGATGATTGCAGCTGGCGATTTCTGATTCGCGATTCTCTGCGTCTTGGTCATCGGCGTTGGGTCCCGGCTTCCTCCCGCGCTGCAACCCAGTGGAGATGATCCGGCCGGCTCTCACATGATAAGCTGCCACTGCGGTGGGAGCGAATCTGAGAGGTCGAGAGAGGGCCGGAGACCATGCAGTCAGGCCAACGGGCATCGGCGCTGCAAAATTTGTGGCAAGCAATGGCAAGCTGCTCTTCCACGTCACTTACCCAGACTTTTCCTTACATGAGGGATTACGAAAAAGCAACATCGACTGCCAGCCGGGCCACTCACCAAAGGCGTCGACGCGCCGTTGAAAAAGATGCAGCTCACAACCTGGTATTGCTTGTTGGTGTCGCTTTCTTATCGGTGAGGATATGGCGCAGTGCGGCTTTACTACTTTCTTCGTTGCCTTACCTTTTTGCCAACAAGATGTCGGCGGGAGCAAAACCCGATCTTTTGGTGCTAACGCGCCGCGACGGCACTGTGTTGGAGGCTTGCAGCTTGGTGTATGCCGAGTTTTCTGGTCATGTTCATTGAGCTGCAGTGTAGTGCCTCAGAGGCATGACGCATTTTTTTCTCTCCTTTGTCTTTTCTTCTTTTCTATTTTCCGAAAAGGGCGACCGCGCCTCATCGGTCCTGGTGAATATTGGATTTTTAGTTCCCCTGACCTGGCCGATTGATGGGCCGCGCAATTTCCTTCACCGTCTTTTTTGCTTTTCTGCTGTTTCCTTTCTTCTTGTCGGATGGAGGAACTTTTACCCACGTCGGCATGCCATGGCACGAAAACTAGTTGGAATCCTTATTACAGAAGTCCGTTGTTGTTGGCAGTCAGCCATTCGGTGGTTGGTGATCGAGGATTCCTCCATCAACACAACGTCGGGCCAGATTATCAGGCCCGGCCTTTGGCCTTCTGCATGGTCTTATGCAGATGCCAGCCCGGCTCCATTGTCCCGGCTCGTTGCGTTTAAGGCACATGACCGGGTCGGTAGATAGCCCTTGGGGTGGTGAGTGGGATGATGGGCGATGAAGCGGCCAGGTTTCTGACCTACTCGGTTCAATTGGACTTGGATTCTTCTCCGGCAGCGCTTGTTGGCCTCGGCTGTTTGCGGCTATGTCTTGTCTGCAAGTCCAATACCGCGCTGTGCAGTTTTGTGTGATACTGCTAGGCATATTTCATCTCTATCTCATCCAGTGTTTGCCCATCCGGGAACAGTCTGCTGCAGTTTGTGGTATGCGGTTTGTGGTTTGATGGGCAATTCGCGCATGACGTGTCAGCTGTGTCTGCACCGTACTACGTCTTTGTCCCACTCGTCTCATCATATCTCATCCATATTGGCGGGCCGTGGATAATCGCCGGAAAGCTAGACGCCTCGCCGGTATGTGCCTTGGCTGGAGGCGGCAGTGTGGGTGTTCGAGTCGCGTGAGCAGCAGAATGGGAACAACAAACATGGTACGTCGTTTGCTTCATTTCCGTGCTGGTAACCGCCGTGGAGCTATTGATGGCGATGGCGTTTGGGTTCGACCTGGGGCTGGGCTGGGGTTGAGATTGGCTCAATATCTTGGTCGTTGTCCTCGTCCCTCATCCCGGTTGCGGCGCGGAACCATGACTTAGCTAAACCCAACACAAGACGGTCTGACACGGACTGCCGGATGATGGTGATAACTCTTTTGCTCTCCCCTGTGATGAGGGGCACCGTTCTGTCAAGTTTATCTTAACCCACGTCGATATCCTGGGTAGTAGGTTAACCTTGGCGGAGCGAAATAAGGAAGGGAGGGGGCACAGCTACGGCGCAGAGTCCTCCCTGCGGAGGCGGTCTTCTCGTACGGGGCCTGGTGGATGATTTCCTACTCTGTTGGTCAGTAATCATCGGAGCGAGTCAAGATGGGCTTCCCGACGGGGCCTTCTCGAAGGCCGTTCTGTCGTGGCTGGCATGTCTTGCCTGCCCGTCTTCGCTGCTTGCTTAGCAGATACCCAGGTCATTATCCGCCTGCATAAGGCCAGGCTTGGAGGTCGCTGTCCACGTTTAGCATCAGGGGGGCGCAACATCTCGCGTCTATATCAGCTGATGAACCTGCTGGGCGTGGTGGTGGGTGAGACATACATGAGCAAAGGGAGACTGGCGCTGTCTAGAGACTCAGCACAAACGGAAACGTGATGGAGCTTAACGGTAGGCTCGGCTCTCCTGTGCTCGCAGTGCCCGCGATAGACCTCATGATGGGAGCTTGTCGCCTACCCAGTGGCCACTAGTGTAGATTAGCTGTCCGTCTCTTGGATCAACCGTTGGAGACGCCCTCCACAGTGCCTACTCGCTGCCCGGAGCTGGATCGTTTGGGGAGCACCGCCAGGTACCAATTTGGTACATCGCTCTACATCTCTCGACCCAAGCATCGCTTTTCATGTGCCTCGATCATACTGTATACCCTGTGGACAGAAGACAGGCCCTTCACCGACCACCCCAGTTTGGACGTGGGCTGTTGAAGTGTGACCGAACTGTGCCTGCAAAGCTGACCCGAACTGTACTAGATGTAAACATGAGCGTGTTGGGCACTCCTTAGCATAACTGCACGTCCCCCGGCCCTTCTCCCTCAGGGATCACTCGTGCAGGCTGCACCTAGACCGGGCGTTAGGGGGGTTTATTTCTGCGCTGCGTGTATTGGATATTATTGGCGTGTTGGTGTTGGTGGTTGGTTGTTGCCCGGATAACGTACCTACCTGGGGTCAATAAGCGCCAGACGTCGTCTACGCACTGGAGAAATGGAGCTGTCGTGAGTGATGACGTGGCTGGCTTCCAGTCAACACTGTGGAAGACTTGCGGATGGAAATGTGATGATGGTGACTACCTTAGGTACCTAGGTAACTTGGTGTTGATCTGGGTGGGTTTGCATGTGGTCTAGGTAGGTGGGTGCCTGGATTTGTCATGCTTTAGTCTCTCTCTCTCTCTCTCTCTCTCTCTCTCTCTCTCTCTCTGGACTTGTGCTCTTTTCAGGACAGACTGGTCATATGGAGGGTTGGGATTACGATGGACATGGAGCAAATGAGGGTATCCACGGCTGTTGGGTTCTATTTTATCACAGGCTTCTTTGTCATGAAGTGGCATCAATGGCTGGAGACATCTCACCATATTGTGCGTGCCTGCATCTGGGTTGATGATTATTGATGGGCTTGGGCTTGTGTAGCTGGCTGGCATGGTTGGTAATTCGTCATTGTGCTTCAGCCTTCATCAACTGTTGTGCAATGACTGGAGTTGGTATATGTACCTCTTTGAGGAGGTGTGGTAAAGCTTTCGGGATTGCCTCCACAAAGATTAGCTTATGAACGCGTTACATGTACACCACCTGGCAAGAGGTTTTCATGTCGGGAGGGAGAGTGAACTTGAACATTTCTGAACATCTCCATGAAGAGGCCACCATTGAAGAAAGCTCTCTCTCTCTGTCGGTCTCTCGATCTTGATCTCGGTGTTGTTGATTCGAGGGCCACACTTTGGAGTCTGCCTAACGGATGTAGTCTTCCGCTGGCATTCAAGATATTTTCCAGCCCTATCTACCCAGGTAACTGAACATGTATCAGTCTCTAACTTTTGGTCACAAATTGTATTCTGCCACTTCTTTTGATGTTCATGGAGTCTATCCCTGGCATCTGCTTCATGCTTTTCTCCAGAGTAGAGCACCGCACCATGAACACACACCAGGTGGGACCAAAAACCTCGTCTCTGGTATACCGAGGGTGGGAATAGGCATAGCGTATCGCAAGAATTAGGAGGATGGCTAAAGCTCAGAGCGTCGATACTGTTGCCGTCCTGCTCAACTCACCTCTACTCACCTTGTATTTGCTAATGTACGCCACCGAGCTCGGCTTTCAGCTTCATAGTGGACCGTAGTGGACCACTTCCCATGGAAAATCTCCTGGAAACACTGCCGGGCAATGAGAGCTGCTAGGTTGGTTGGGGTTGAAGGGCGGGTAGGGGAACAGGCTGGAATGCTTGGAGTTTGCATAGCTGAGCTGAGAGGGAGAAAATAAAAGAAAAAAAAAACAAAAAAACCAAGAACACTCAGAACAGGATTCGAATGCACACTCTGGGAATTATCACACGCCCCCCGCGAAGAATCCCTCAGGCTGGGAGGGGAATTACCTCTAGGCCTGCGCATCCTTACCACTGCACCAGATGCTCTTGGTTGTTGAATTTGGTAATTAAAATTTCAGATGATACGGTCAATGCTTGCTCTCCAAATTCTAACCTCCAAGGACACCTGATCGACCCCGACCCTAACCAATCTAGCAAGACCAAATCACACTCGTCATAAAAGGTAAGCCTTAGGTAGATAGACATATTCCCGGAATACCGCGTAACACAAACCCGCGAGCCCCATCTATCCAGCGTTTCCAAGCGGACACTACACCAACTAACCATGTAATCCCCATCTCCAAACTCCAAGTCTATACCCAGGGTATGATACCGTCCTCCCACAACTCCACTCACTAACCCAAAGGAAACCTCCCCACAGCGCCATCCTCGCCACCGTCAAACAGTGCGTTTGTCCCGTCAAGCGCGTTGAACTGAGCCGCAAATTCCATGCCCTTCCTCCGCTCCAACTCGACCCTTCTCCAATCCCACTCGCTATCCTCATCCAAATCGCCTAGCTCATCCGGTGTGCCCGTCTCCGACTCGCCACCCCGCCAGCCCGCCCCAGGCCGCTCTGGAAGTAACCCGCCCGCTTCAATGGCGATTGCTGGGTGAATGGTGAACCGCCCCAGCTTAAAGACATACTTGCTGACCGCCGTCGCATAGATATACTTACTCCAATCCTTCTCCTCCACCACCACCCCCTCCCTATCCCCATCGCCGCCGCCCGTCTTCACCACACGACTCCTCGTCGGACCCATACGCTTCCCATCCCAGCCTGTGGGACGCACCTGTCCCTTGGCAACGAAATGCGTCACAATATACAGCCACTTGCGATCCCATGCCAGTACGCGCGACCACATCTCATAGCCCTGAAGAGGGGCGATCTCACGCCGGAAGGAACAGAATACGGCGCCAAGACCGATGCCAAAGGCGCCTTTAGCGGGGTTTCCGTCCTTGTCGAGGACAAGGCGGGTCTTGGCGTTGGCGGAGAGTTTGGGCATGGCGCTGCCGAGGATGTGGGTGACGAGATGGGAACGGCTGACGTCCATATCGGCGAAATAGGTGGAGTTGCTCTTGTGCATGTTGTAGTCGGTCTCGAGGAGGGAGGTGCGGCTGGCAGTGACAGAGTAGTGGAAGAGAGCGCGCTGGGGGAGGTTACGGTTGGGCCGGACGACGTGGTAGATGAAGGAGTGGAACACGCGGACCTGTTGGTTGTTGATAAAGGGTGTTAACTTGACGGTTGTTGAAGTTGGGGAGGAGATTATCCTGTGGGAGGGAGGGAGGGAAACGTACTGTCCAGCCTAGGGGGAGACTCTTCCAGTTGGTGACAAGGAAGATGAGCAACAAGATGCGACTTGTCCGGCCCGGACCCGTCAGAAAATTGGTAAGCCAGACCTGCCAGTTGACCTGCAAGGCACGGTGGCCGGCGTAGACAACAGCAGCGGTGCTTACGGGAACCATGACCGGAAAGAACAGGCGCAACGTCCCTGTCGACGCCATGGTGGGCGAGTTGGGCTAACTGATCGGCTTATCTAGCGGGATGTTTTTCTTTTATTTACTTCAGGTTGGACGGGACTGGGAGACACAAGGATCGCGAGTCGACGCTTCAAGACGCCAACGACAAGAACAAGCAAGACGATAACCCATAGACCGATGCTGCGGACGACGCAAAAGAGGGTACTTCCGCACTTGGAGAGAAGGGAGGCGCTCGCAGCGGGAGGGTACGGCATGGGGGGCGTCGAGAATTATTATCGCTTGAGGTTTTTATACGGCTTTCGTCGGGCAGGCTTCGCAATCTTCGCAATCCATGCCCGCAAAAGGGCGCATGTGGAGTCGGGAATTGGCCCGTACCCGACACTCCGGTGAGGCGAGGTGATGCAAGGTTACCGCTGCGTGCGATCGGGAGCGATCAGTGATCACCGCGAGTCGTGTTGAGGGGCCAAAGATATGTCGTCTTGTCCGAGTTCTGTCTCTCAGTTCGCGATGCCGAGGCTTGAAAGTTGGGTGCCGAGGCGCCCAGGCTTGCGGTGCGGAGGGTGGAAAAGAACAGGGGTCCCCCGGTAAACCCTAACCCTCCAATAGGATTTAAAGTTCCTTCCTCACTGGATTCTAGTTCTGGTGAGTGAATGGAAGCCCCCTGGGAGTGGAGAGTTTTTGGGTTCCGTAAAAGTGCCGTCGTTCATGCGGCTTCCCGGTCTGATCTCGCACTCTTGGGTCGCTTGGCGGTTAGACATATTCCATGACGCTTCCGATGCGGCTGCCGGTTAGTTAGGTAGGGACGGACAACGGGGGGGTGACAGGTTTGCAACCTCGGCACGTCACCAAACTCCACCACCACTTGTCAACCCCACCGATACGAAACTTGACCTCGCCGTCGCCGGCGCCACGGCCGCGGGCGTCGCCAATAAACTCATCGACTACCAATTTTGATCTAGAGTTGTTTTTGTGACATTAATCCCGGTTACCAAACCCCCATCCATCCATCCATTCACTCCTTTTACCCGGCGCGCAACTCATTACGAAACGTGACATTACTCATCACTTTCTACACGCCAAATTTTTTTAATTTTTTTTTAAAAAAATTCCAGAGACAAGAAGAAAAGTCCGGGGAAAATGACACAAGAAGAAACCGCCGAAGTCACTCACTTCCGATCCATACCATGGTGCGCCGCCCACCTCTCCTCGGCCAATCTCACCATTGAAACGCCCATAACGCGCTTCCCCAAGCCCGACCATGAAGAGGCGCTCATGGCGCAAACGCTAAACCGGCCCGACGGCATCGCGGCATTTACCGTCTTTTACGAGGCACCGCCCAACCCGCGCGACATCCTCACCAAGGTGGGCGCCTTTCTCACCCTGGGACCCATGCTTAATGGGTGGAAGGGAATTTGCCACGGGGGGGTTGTCATGACCATCCTCGATGAGGTGTGTGGACAGCTCGCGGCGATAAATCGGGCGAGGGGCGCGGTGGAGGATATCATTATGATGACGGCGTATCTCAATGTGAAGTTCCTGGGGCCGGTGAGGACAGGGACGACGATTTTGGTGAAGGCGAGGCTGGCTAAGAGGGAGGGGAGGAAATGGTTTGTGGAGGGTGTGGTGGAGCACGAATCAGGGGCGGAGTTGGCGAAAGCGGAGGGACTGTTTATTCAGTTGAAGGGGAAGTTGTAGGGGGTTAATACATAATTCTCAGCATCAAGGCAAGGGATATAAGACAAATGCATATATATAACGCAAGGTTAGGTGGTTGCGTAACTGACAATCTCTCGAGGACGTCATCGCCAACGCGGGTCTAACCCTGGTAACAAACTGAAACCTACATGTTATGTCTCCTATTCCAAGTCTCTCTCAGACTGCGTACGTACCTAGGTACCTAGATATATTTCTACTGTAACTAAATACGCCAATCCCATGAGATGACAGCTGACACGGCCGTAAATCTCCAGAGAGCAACATTGCTCAGCCAATACAATCTGCTACGTACGTACAAAGTACATTGGACAAGAGGAAAGACAAGACCTCTTAAAGAACTACGTGCATACCTACTCCAAGCTAATCTCTCTCTCTCTCTCTCTCTCTCTCTCTCTCTCTCTTTGGCATAGATTGTAAATTTAACGGGAAGGTCTATCTGTCGCTCCGGCAATCTCTCTTTCCCCCCCCGCATTCTCCCTGAACACACCAGACAACGTACAGTCAAAAAGGTTACGCATCACATCACAACAGCTAGATAGATATCCCTGGACACATAATTCTGTAAAGCAGCTCAGTTTGTATTATTATCTTTCCTTTTTTTCTCCATTCTTTTTTTTTTTCTTTTTCTTTTGTTAGTCTAGT
>Ga0247765_1001065_pt1 | contig 15907 bp, 14 predicted proteins | sample UWRJL106311C6_FD_179949 | JGI IMG/M metagenome (GOLD analysis project Ga0247765, IMG submission 179949) | Plant litter microbial communities from Arlington Agricultural Research Station in Wisconsin, United States - UWRJ-L106-311C-6 | ecosystem: Environmental > Terrestrial > Plant litter >... | reverse complement strand
AATTCAATTCGTTTTAGGGTGGCCCGCCCTGGCCGTAGGCCAGGGTTAGCAGCGCTACCACCTGAGTGATTACATAACACCCCCCCGCTAGTTCGGGTCTCGCTTCCTCCACTGCCCACCTGCCGCCCCCGGCGGTAAAACGTACTAAGCCAACCTTTCTTACGCCAGTAGGGCTCGTAGACCAATCTTGGCCTCTACTTGGGGAAGAACCTTAACGCCTGCCTTCCGACCATTACCTTATATAGTTCCTTGGTACCCAGAACCGTTTCTTTCCTTCGCTTCCCCGCCCGGTACGCCTCTCGTACCGCCAATCAGTATACTACCAGTTCTCGGTAATACGACAGGTATTATAGTTCCTATAATACGCCGCAGCTATATACCGGGGTTCCTTCCTTACCGAACCTCTTTAGGTAGCTTACGTACGGGCTATACCCCGTACGGTATTAAATAATCTTACCCATCCTGGGCCTTATAGTATTAAGGGCATCTAGGTACGACCCTAGCCCTAGCGCTTCGTACCTAACAGGCCTGACTTTACCCTACTACTTCCTAACCCTTTGCTCGTACCGCTTCCGGGCGGCAGCCTTAGCGTAGGCGTACGTAGGTAGACCCCTTGGTTCCACTTTTAGGCTTATAACGAGTTTGGCCAACTAGTCCGCCCTTTTATTACCTTTAACGCTAGCGTAGGCCGGATACTAGTATAGGTTGGTACTGGGGTGGTACAGACTGTTAAAGGCTCTTTTTACTACGGGTTGGTTAAAAGAGGAGAACCCTTTACTTACGGCGCTTATTGCTATTTACGAGTTAGTAAAAACCAGGGTTCGCTTTTTAGTAGCTACTACGTTTAACCCAACGGTTAAGGCGATTACTTCCGCGTCAAATACTTTAGCGTAGCCTAGTTTCCCGCTAAGGGCTTTTACTTTTCTACCGTCTTTTTATACGGATACTACTTAGCCGGCCTCCTTACGTCCCTTAACCTTGGACCTATTTATATATAAAAGTACCGTTCCTAGCAGGGCCTCGGCCTTTAGCTTTTTAACCGCCTGGAGTTATTTTTTCTTACCCGGCTACGAGAGCCCGGCCAGTAATAATTTATTTGGGGTAAGGAGGCTTCGCTGCTAGGTCTTAAACGCGCTTTTTTATAGCTCCTAAAAGTTCGTCCCTTTTAGGGCGGCGTTTTTTTTAACCTTAACCGGTTATTACAGCCGTTTAAAGGCGTAGTACGGTAAGTACGTAGGGGCGGCTGCTAGCCGGAGCTACTACTATTCCTATCTCCTAATTACCTTTAACGCTACCGGGAATACTCCGCTCTTTCGGTATAGGGTTGCAATTTACGTAGTACGGTACGCTAGTACTACCGCTTTGGTTACCTATTTTAGTAACTTATCTATTGTAGCTAAAAATTAAGCCTGGGGCTTACGCGACCTTTTCCAGACCTTTGCTTCGTATAAAGTTACCTCGCCTACGCAAGCTTTCGCTACTATTGCTACTTACGCTAGGGGGATGCCTTTTACGGTTTTGCTAAGCCCGCGTAGGTATACTGCTATAACTCCTACCTTATTGGCCTAGTAGCTGACATACGCGTCGAATTTTAGCCAGTTGTTAAGCCAAAGGCCTAGCTATTGTACTTTGGTTTTCGGGCGTAATACTAGTAGGCCTGCTACTAGTAGTAGCTTCGGGGGGGTTATTGCGTCCGGGGTTACTACTAGGTACTTTATTTTAGCCGGGGCTACCGGGTAATATAGCGACGCTAGCGCTTCCAGTACTTTGGAGACTTTGGCGGCTAGGTCTACCCTTATCGCTACTAGCGTCCTTGCGCTGTATTTAACGAGTACGTTGTTTACGTACGTAAAGGAGTTCCGCCCGCGTACCGCGCCTGTAAGGTAAAGTATAAAGAGAATTAGGGAAAGGGGCGAGCCTTGGGGGAGTCCCCTATCCCATAGTTGTTGGCTTAGGAAGGACTGGACCTAGCGGGTTAAATCGGTTGCGAAACCTAGATTCTTTAGCTGCTTAGAAAATAGGTAGTGTTATACGTTGTTAAAGCTACCTTTTACGTTTAGAAGATAAGCGCCCGTATAAAGCCCCTTGGCCCGGAACTCCTTTAGGTCGTATACTAGTGCGTAGGCTAGGTTTGGGATTTTAATTACCGGGATTATTTTTACGTATTGGGGCGAGAGGAGCTTATAGCTAATTACGGCGTAGGTTAGTCTCTTAGCTACTAGCCGTTCCAGTTTCTTACCGATTACTAATAATAAGGAGATAGGTTGGTAATTAGCCGGGTTGGTTAGGTTTTTGCGCTTGGGTTTCGGGATAAAGATTACCTTAGCTACTTGTAGCTCTCCCAGGTAATACTTAAGCCTTAAGGAGCTCTCGTAAATATAATGAACTTTCGGGCCTATAAAGTCCTACGCCGCGGCTAGTATTCTGCTTGTAACTTTATCCTCTTTTGGAGCCTTATTTAGTATTTATAACGCGTAGTAGTCTGTTTCTCGCTTAGTAATTTTATACGAGACTGGTACGTAGCCTGCGGATTTTACCGGCGGGGCTTTTAGCCGTAATTCCTTTACTTGCTTTCCTAGGTAATACTATAGCAGGTAGACCTCGGATTCCTCTTCGGATAGTATTACTCCTTTAGCGGTTACTAGGGGGGCTTCGGTCTGCGGCTTTACTAACTTTTACGCTGCTAGCTGAAAGGTTTCCTAATTGCTAGTTGCCCTGTCGATTAGGGAGGCCTAGTATTTTCTTTTAGCTTTCCGTAAAACTGTGTGGTACCGTTGCTGGGATACGGCGCCGCTTCTGAACGTAGCTTTTACCTTTACGTAATTTAAAGTATACTACCTAAATAGCCGCCTACCTTTTACCTTAACGCCCGCGGCTTTAGCGGCTAGTATTAAGTCCTTTTACAAGCTCCTAACCGCTCTGTCGAGCTTTACTATAATACGCAGGGGGGGGCTGTCCGAGCTTAGGGCGCGTATTATTTACGCGAAGTTCTCGTAGCAACGCTCTGGTATTACCTACTTAGCCGGCGGGACGTTTCCGCTAATTACCGTTTCGGTCCAAACTACTTTGTAATTTAAACCGTATTTAAGCTCGCTGGCTACCCTTGCTATAGTAGCCTGTTGCCCTTGGAAGATAAGGTTAAGCGTCCCTTTTCGGTTATACGTAGCCTCGTTTCGTAGGGCTAGTTATAGGCTTCGTTCCGTTACTTACTCTACTACCCTACGGCCCCTAGGGTCTATAAACGCGCTTATACCCCAGCTGGGGTACTTGGCGTTAAAGTCTCCTACTACTAGCTACCTGGGGCGTAACGGCCTAGCTAGGAACTCCTTAGCGATACTTCTCTCCGCGGGGGGAAGGTATATATTCGTAACGACCTTTAAGCGGACTTTAATATCCGTCTAATAAGGCCTTGGGGGGGAGATATACGTATTAGTAAGCGCCCGGCTAACGTAAGTAACGTACCGTAGCTTAGTATCGGTTGTCGTATATAGCCTATACGACGGATATAACTTAAGTAACTAGCGGCTATCTTTCGTATAGGTCTACGGTTTTTACAACGCTATTACCTATACGTTTTACTCGAAAGCGATCTACAGGGCCTTATTTGTAACTGGGCCCGAGTTTTAGTAATTAAGCTATAATACTATAAGCGTTTTCGTTATACTAAAGCTAACCCCCTTGGGGTTTTCGGACACCTCCGTTCCTAATACGGCGGAGTAGGACGGCTAAGCTTAGGCTGGGGGAGTTGCGCCTAGCTAGGGTTAGTAAAGCGGTAAGCTCTCCGGTTATCAGAGGGTACGAATCCTGCGTATTAGGTACTGGGGCGGGGTTGGGCGCCGGGGCGGAGGAGTTACGCTTTCGAGTTGCTTAAGCAACTACTTTAAAAGCTAATAAGGTAATTAGGGTAGGGTTGGGTAGGGTTAAAACGAGCTTTTATTAGTTCTTAGCGTCTTCCCTTCTTTCCGCTTCGCTTAGTAATTTGTTAATTATTAGCGTAAGTTGCTCCTCGCTATCCTTTACGTCGACAAGGAGGTATTAGTAGTAAGCGAACCTTTCGTTCGCGTAGGTATTATAAGGTGCTTTTTCCTGGGTTGGGGACTGTTTTTCCGGTACTGGGAAAACTCCCATTATCTCCAAATCTGGGCGGTTTATTGTACGGATTGGGATCCTGCCCCGGATCGCGCTTATCGTAGGGGAGGGGGGGGTTGGGTTGGTTTCCGAACTGGGAGTTGGGCTTATTACTGCTTTAGCCGCCGCTGTAGCCCAGGTGCCGAGAGTACGGACCACTTTTAGCTATTCCTTATTAGGCCTAACAACCCGGTTGTTTACGGTTACTAGGCGGGCCGCGTACGCGGCGTAATCGGTTTAGTGTGGCCCTTGGTAGTTAGTATAAGTGGGGAAGGGGTCTTTGGCGCATTTGCAGTTTAGGGCCAGTAAGCCGCAGTTTTTACAACGGGCTGGCTTCTTATACGGTTTCGGGCTGTAGAATTCCTAGTAGTTAGTATATTAACGGATTACGGTTTTCTATTTTATTAATCTGGCTGGTTTAAAGTTAAATAACTTAAAGCCGAACCGGATTTTTTCTCCGAGGGAGACTAGCTATATCGAGTAATACGAGTTGGGTCCCGTATGTTTAAAAGGGACCAATTAAAGTACCTTTTACTTAGTTACAGCTAGTATTTTATTTACCAGTAGGTTTTTCGCCTAGTAGGTATTATTTATAGTCTAAAATTCGTTAGGGACCTCCGGGACTACGTAAATATACTATACCGTATTTGGTACAATAGTAAGGTTAGTAACGTTTAAGAGGGCAGGTTTTACTTTATCCAATACGACTATCCCCTACCCGCTTACTACCTTAAAAATAAAGGTAAAGTTAGCGTTATTAACCTTAGTTTTGTTACATAGGAGGAGCTTAACCTCGGAAGCTTAAAGGTTACAAATTCGATTATTTTAGTCCAGTTTTAGGAAAAGCTAACAGTTAAGTAGGGGGGTGGTGGCTTTAATTAGTAGGCTATTGGTTTTGGCGGGCGGGGGAGTTGGGGATTTAACGTTCGCGGGTTGGTTCCACTAGTACGGGGGATTACGTTTAAATTACCCCTTTAACAGGGTCGGTACTGGTTCGGAGAAATAGCTTTAGCCGGACCTAATTACGTTGGTATAGGTAAGGGGTAGCGAGGAGGGTATTGTTATTGGTAGCGATAGGCTTAGAGACGTAGTAGCAGTGGCGGTTTGGGCCGTCTTCCGGGTGCCCAACCTATTTAGGGTCTAACTTATTTCTCCTAGCGGGGGAGGGGTTTAGTATTATCTCTGGAAGTTAATTGCTTTTTTTATACTAGTAAGGATTTCCTGGTTGAACCGGAGGGCCCAGTACTTCTTTCGGCCTCGTTTAAACTACGAGAAGGCCGAGTCGAGGTGGAGGGAGAGGGCTAAAACGACCTCCCCCATTGCTTATCTATCTTCTTCCATTTCGGCTAGGAGGGCGTTGGTAAAGGCGTAGATCGGGCCGGGCTCCGGCTGTTGCTAGGCGAAGGGGGGGGTTCCCTGTATTATTTGCTACGTAGCGGGTACTATAGCGGGCGTGGAGGCAGTCGGTAAAAACCGTATCTTAGCGGGAAGAGAGGGGAGTAAGTAAGGCAGGTTGCCGGAACCACCAGGCCGGCGCGCGGTAGGGAAGAGGGGGTTGAGGTTTTCCGTAGTATAGAGAGGTGTTGAGAGCCTACTGCTCGTAGCTTCTGATTGGTCAGAACAAGAAGTTGTGAGTTGTAGGAGGAGAAGGTGGTCGCCGGCCGTGCCCTCAGCGACCGGAAATATCCACCCCTATCTACGGTGCTCGCTAGGGTTAGGGTTATATATGAAATTTCCACCCCCTGAACAGAAACAAGTGCTTGCATGCAATCCACGTAATTGAACAGCGATTAAAGGCCTGCAACCGCGTTGCAACAACAATTTAAGCCACTCAATTGCTTTATCTATCTACTGAAGGCTTATTATCGTGCCGGCCGGCGACCCTTTTTACCATCGGCGCCGGCTCCGGCTCCGGTAGCCTCCCTGGTCTTCCGGTTGGCGCGGAGCCGCTTGCAATACAGGTCTAAAGAACAATGAGATTGCCGTTGCTCGGCCGCAACCAAACACATCGCCGATTCCTCGCTTATACGCCGTAAGCCGGCGACTCGGCGGATCTCTCGGATGACCTCCAGCCGTAAGGAATACCACTGCACTTCGGCCTGACGGCCGGCTCGCCATCGGCTTCCCCACCGGTTATCGAGGGCCGTTATTGAAGGTCCGCCCCGGATGCCAGTAGTCCACTCGCGCCATAGATCGCTTACGGTCTTAACGGTCCGGCTCATGCGGTATTTCGGAGGCTCCGGCTCCGGGCTTACGGAGCGGCTTGACCGACTTGACCGGCTTAAGTCGCTTGTTGATAACGATGCCGGAGCCGAGGTGGGAGCCGGACTTAGGCTTGGAACTACCGCAGGGGTTAAAATCGGTGCCGGTATCGAGGCCGGCGCCGGCAGCGAAGCCGGACCGGGTAACGAAGCCGGACCCGGCAGCGACTGGAGCCGAAAGACGCTGCCGGCGAGGATCTCTCGTATAGAGGCCTGGTAGGTGCCGGCAAGCCGTTCTTCTGCCGTACGGATCTCGGTCGTTAGAGCTGCCGAGAGCTCGGCGATCTGCGCTTCTTTCCTAGCTTCGGCCGCCTTCAGATACTCGGTAAGGACCGGCAGCGCCTGCGTTAAAACGGCCAGTTGGCTAGGCCGCTCTCCCTCATCTATTAAGTCCGCTATCCGGCGCGCGTACAACCTGTAGTCTTGGTGTTGAAATACCGGATGGTTCCACACTACAGACTCCGGAAACTGCCGCATTAACGGTACCGAGTCTTCCAAAATAACTTCCCGGAAATAGAACAGTAGGTCCGTAAAGCCGGTAGCCGCAAGGTCTTATATTTGCCCCGGATCGGGGCCGAACTTACCGGCCCACTGGTTCAGATCCGGCCAGATCATCGTTAATAGCGAGTCCGGAGCTGGCACCCGGCTTCGGCGTATCTCGAACCCCCCTATTTGCGCCGGATGGCCGGCCATGGTCCGCATGAACTTCCGGGGTAGGGAGTTCAAATAACAGCCGACCATCTGCTCCTAATTCCACCGGCCGGCGCGCCGAATCTGCGCTTCGCTTACCCCCTTCAACTCCGCCGTCTTGGCTCCGGAGCTCCGGCCGATGTGGGTCTTTTTATTCGACTGGATACCGGCGTATTTAAACGCCTTAATAACCCAGTCACGTTGGCTATTATACGCCAACTCGGAGGTAGGCCCGGCTTCGGTGCTCTTGAGTAGCCGGATATCGTACCACTGCAATCGGCTCTTGAAGCTGGGAAACGGCTCATCGGTAAGATCCCACCGGAGAAGGAGATAAAAGGCCACGGCGCCGAGAACGCAAATAGCCGGATCCCGGCTCCGGAGTGCGCCGGCCGTTTCCAAGCGGCCGTATTAATTCTGCTTGCCGGCGCGGGTAGTGATAATAAGCGGTATACACCGAGTAGGACCTTCGCCGGGGAACTCAAACGTAAAGAGGTCCGATATCTCGAGACACCGGCGATCGCCGCCCCGGGTAAGCATATAGTAGCCGAGAAGCATATCCACCAAGGTCCGGAGGTGGCATTCGGCCGACTGGCCGGAGGTGTGGCTCCACAACTCGCCGGCGATCCGCTTTAGGTCATCTTCGGAGTAGCCGTCAAGAAGCGTATCCCGGCCCTTATCGGCGTAGTTGGCTTTCTGCCGCTCCGTATCACGGCGTTATAGGGATTTGATATATTCCCGGGCGTTATCCTCCCGGGGGGAAGGGTGGGTGTTCATGCCGAGCGCTCTCTGGGCCCGGTAGAGGTCCGTAATCGCCGTAACGTAGGTCCGGACCGACCGCCACGCGAGCCAGGTCTCCGAGAGCGGTATATCTCCGTCAGCCTTCCGGCTCCGTAACCGTAGAGGCCGGTTGACGACGTCCTCCACAAGAAAAAGGAGGAGCTTATCCTCCGTTACCGTTTCGCCGTCCTGGTACTGCTTTCGCCGGCAAAACCGCCGGAACTCCTCCTACTTCGGCTCGTACGCCGTTGCCGTATTCTTCGGCCGCGCCGCTTTGATCATGGTAAGGATATTCTGTACGTTGGCGCGTAGTTCGGCGTTGTTAATAATAGCGCGTTCCGGGGCCGCTGCAATCGTAGCACGCGTTTTCTGCTGGCCGGCCAAGGGTTGTTCCGTACCGGCGGGCCCTGCTACCGTAATCGATAGCGCCGCCGGCGCCGGCGCCGCTGCCCGCAGTCGCCGCTTAAGGGGAGCCATAGCGCAGAAGAGGCCGGCCCGCACTTACAAGACCGGAAAGAAGTAAAGGTCGGCAACGGGGGACGGAATCGGGGGGCCGCTGTAGACCCCGAAAACAGCGCTATTAGCAATCTTCAGGCCGCCTAGCGCCGCCGTAGTGGATGGCTTCAGTACATTAGTGCGCTGTAGGATAGCGGGGTCTGCAGGGCCTACGGCGAATCAGCGGCCGGATCAGCCGGCGCCGTAGATATCTCGGAATAAGCATGGCGGCCACCCCTGCCAGGCCGTAGATATCCGCGGAATTCGCCGGTGGTGTGGCTGCAGGGTTAGGGTTATAGCGGGGGCGCCGATCAGCGGCTCGCTGATTCCGGCTCAGCGGGGCTGCGTATACCACGCCAAGTCTATACCCTCTGCTTGGTACCGCTTGGTACCGCTTGGTACTGCATCTCTGGCACTAGTCTACTTTTTCTCTCCACTTCGCTTCTCCAAAGAGTTGAGGGTTCTGATAATGATACCGATACCTATACAGCAAGCCAGCTTATCTCGACAAGCCTTTTGTTTGGTGGGGTTAAACCGAGCTGGGAACCTTGGCGTGGCGGGTTCTTTCACGGGTCAAATTGTGGAGACTGGTGGTGATGGTGATGGTGATGCCCAGACACCAAGGCTTAAGAGCGTCTTCTTATCTCTTGGCGAACTCGGTCGACTGGACGGCTGACAACACAAGACAACACTGCAATGCAATTGATGCACCCCTTGGACGGACCCCAATAGTTTCTATTCTACTTTTTGTATGATTATATCTTTTAAAGCTAAGCTTAGGTAGGTAAGCAGGTAAGCTGGTAAGCTAATGCCCCCCCCTTCAAAAAAAAAAAAAAATTGACGTTTGCTCTTTTTGTGACTAGACTAGAAAAAGGAACGGACGCTTTGCTACTCCTGGTTCTTGTCGGGAGAGAGAGTGAGATAACGATTTCGATAAAAAAAAAGCCCAATCAAGCAAGCAAGCAGATGCAGAATGCAATGTCACGGCAAGATCAGGATCAGATCCCTCGGCAAGTTCGTGCCGTAGCTACGCCACTCTACTCTCTGTGAGTGTGAGGGTGATAGACCAGACCAGACAGGAATGGAGCTTTGTTTTGTTTGTGGATTCCGGTTCTGGTCCCAGTCCTGGTTCCTCGCACTCCAGAATCCGGGGCGGATCTTTTTTATCTTGGAAGAACCAATGTAACCCCCCCCCCGCCTTTTCCCTCCTCCAAGTTTGCATTTGATTGGATATTCCAAATACCATTATCAACACTACCAATTTAAACAAGTAAACTTGTGTGTCATGTCACACATGCAGACTCAGACCATAACCGCAATCTTTTCTCCTCCCCACCGCTCGGCCTCGGCATCCAACAAGTCAATCTCCTCTTGCAGAAACGGAATCCCCTCGCGCAGTCTTGTCTCTTCGGTAAGCTGTTCGATTTCTCCAGGGAAATAAATCCTGTCGACGCCGGGCATTTTTTCAGAAGTGACGACGCGTTGGTATAGAATGTCCTGTGCAAATATACCTCAATAGTTAGTAGCTAAGGTGATGTGATGCGTGATGTGATGCGGGAGACATGCAGGAGGTAAGGCAATGTGTGATCGGGAGACCGCCACAATATCGAGATCCAAACTCCCGGGACTGGACCCAGTCCGATAAGAAAAGTGAAAGAAAGCCGGGGAAGAAAGGGCAAGAGTTAAGTAGATAGATAGGTACCCACCATCCGCTCCCGGAACTCATCTATCCCCATGAAAAGATCCGGCTTGATCGCCACGATAAAGTGGCCCACATTGCCCTCCCTCGCCAGGTCATACGGCCCCGTCACATCCCCCGCAAACGCCGCGCCCGAAAACACTCCCGAGAAAACATCCATCATGATGGCGAGAGCCGACCCTTTAGGCCCCCCCATCGGTAACATGACTCCCTTTAACGCTTCTGCTGGGTCATCGGTGGGATTCCCATCCTCGTCCAACGCCCAATCACGTGGAATCTTCTTCTCCCCGCGTCGTAATGCCTGGTAGATTTTCCCCCGTGCGGCCACAGAAGGTGCCATATCCAAGATAAACGGCCTCGAATCATGTCCTCCCGGGGCGCCACACGCAATGGGAGAAACGCCCAGTAATTTCGACTTGCCGCCCCAGACGGGCATCGCGGGCGACGAATTTGTAAAAACCAAACTCATCATCCCCGCGGTGACGGCCTGACGAACAATCCAAGCCGCCATGCCGAAATGGTTACTGTGTTTAACACTAACCATGCCGATCCCGTAGGTTTTTGCCATGGAAATCGCCGAGGTCATGGCCTGTTGTGCAGCGGGGAAGCCGAATCCATTATGGCCATCTACGAGGGCGACTACGGGCGTGACTTGTGAAACGGTCGGTTCGGCACGGGGGTTTAGGACTCCGTTACGTACCCGTGCGAGATATGACGGGAGGCGGGAAATTCCGTGCGACTCTACCCCGCGGAGATCGGCCTCCACCAAGCCTTGAGCGGTAATTGCGGAATTGGTGGGGGAAACACCAACGCGCGTTAGGAGGGTGGTGATGAACCTGAGGGCGTCGTCGTGTTTGACGCGGACGTGAACGGGGGGTGCCATGGCGATACCTGAAGGGGTTGTTTATGTTGTGAAGGTTGCTGGAAGGGAATTGGGGAATGACAGCATACGTAGGTACCTTGGGAAGATAGGGTTAGGGTAGCATCCGAGTCAGTCAGAGACTACGCCGTATCTCTCTCGTTTCTCGTTTAGTTCCAGTCTGGAGCGATGAATCCAATGTTTGCTATGCCTTGACAGCAGTTGATGACAGTGTTCAGGACGGAAACACATTCAGTGGCAACGAAACTCAGGTCCCCCCCCCCCCCAAAAAACCCGAGTGCGCGTCAACCTTAAAATGTTGGCATCGTGGCCGTCAGAGTTTTACACGGCCTATACGACGGTTCACAGTTTGAAAACACATCCGATGAAGTATTCGGTTGTCAAAATGGGTCTAAACGTAAGGTATACATACGAGAGCACTCGATCTGAGAGAAAAAAACACCAGACGCTTCGATGGGGGGGGGGGACATACGCGGCAGTGCCAACTTACGAGAGGCGAGTTTGTTGAAACAAATTAGCATTATCCATCCGGTATTCACGACGCTTGGTAATCCGTGACGGAGATGAGCCCTGAGTCGATGAGCAAGTGGCGATCGAGATGCTCAAGAGCTGGGCGGACTCAAGTATAAAAGCCCCTGTCAAATCCCCTCTTGGAAAACCCATTTCCATCATCATCATCAAATTATCAACAGCCCCGACCACAAGTCACAACACAACCTAAATCATCTATCTGCCTTGTCAGCTTTTCTTCACCTTCTCAGCTTGTCTTCTCGACAAAACACTCTATCAGGCTCATCAAGACATCTTCATGTCAACCAAAACCGTGATCACTGTTCCCGCCGGAAAGATCAGCCTCCTCGGACTCAAGCAGCTCTGTGTCGACAAGTTTGGGGTTGGAAACTTCGAACTCGAATACGACGTGATTATTCTGTTCTATTTCCCACTCTAAGGGCAATACTAACGTAAGTAGATTGACCAGGACGCATTCGTCATCACTCTTCGCAACAACGTCACCGGCGCCATCAACGACGTGAGTTCTATCTAGCACAATGTTCCGCCCCCCCGGTCTGTTAATGGCACTGCTAGGCCGACCTCGAGGGCTATTAAAAAACCCACTCACAACATCTACATGGCTGTCCGTGTTATCGTACTCGACTCCCGCCGTGTTGTCAGCTTCGACGCGCTTCGCAAACTCTGTCTTGAGAAGTTTGGGTTTGGGAACTTTGAAATTGCCTTTAGCGTGAGTTTGTCTCTGCCCAACTCGGTCGCCCGATACAGGTGAGCTTACACATACGTACTTTTTATACAATACAGATCTGTAAAGGCACCTACACTGTCAGCGTTTTCAACGACGTAGCCGGCGAAATCACCGACGTAAGCCTTTATCCAAGTTCAAGTCCACGTCGTGTTACACTGCTGGCCATGTCGTTTAATACTTGTCTATCTCTAGGAGGATCTCGAAAACGTGGGCGTCACTTACTGAAAGTCGACTACTGACAAGACGTCTTCATGGCCGCACGCATCATTGTCATTGAAGACTCCAAAGTTGGAAGCTACCTTTCGCTCCAGACGCTGTGTCAGAAAAAGTTTGGAACCAACTTTGACCTCAAATACAACGTGAGTTTTTTTGCCTACCTTACTCAAAACTATTCAGAGAGTTTATATTAACGCAAAGTGGAACTACAGGCCCTTTTACGCAGCTACACCCTCACCGTTCACAACGACGCACAAGGTGAAATCACCGACGTAAGTCCTACCTACCCTACTCAATCTCACTTTTTTTTTTCTTCCGCTGTTGGTTCTCTTACAGACAGGGATATCTAGACGGACCTCCAAAACACTTTCAGCTCTTAAACTACAACTTCTCAAAAAGAAAACACGCCAGTTAGTAGGTCGCGACAGTCACCATGGCGGGACGGGTCCAAATTATTCTCGGCACCAAAGTCGGCAGCCTCAAGGCGCTAATGGACATTTGTGCAATGAAGTACGGTGTTGGGAACTACACTATTGAGTGGAACGTGAGTTGCCCTCTCTCCCTACCTAATCATTGCCTTCGTGTTTTGTTCCCGGGCTCCTGAGCGGACGTGTTGCTTACGCAAGGCTATTTTTAAAATTTAATCACAGAGCAAGCTAGGAGGCTACGTCGTCACTGTCCTGAACGACACCGTGAGTGGGAGCGTAACCGAGGTGAGTTTGACCCAGCGTTCCACCACTTGTGTTGTCTTCTTACTTACACTTTGTGTATTCAGGATGACCTCGACAGCACTTGGAAGCAGTAGCCCACACCAGACTGCAAGGGGAAATCTCTAAACATGGAAGAACAGAGAATTCCCTTCACCGAGGTGGGGGATCGGCAAAAGTTTGAGGAGTTGCTTGATGCAAAGTACGGGGTGGGGAATTATGAACTTACAGTAAGACACAACTCTATACTTCCACAGCCTATGTGACCCCCCTTAGGGATGGCCACTTTCCGGGGGGGTCAAACGGTGATCTACCTACCTACCTACCTACCTAGGCTGAGCTGAACTGAACTGAACTGTGCAGGTTGACATCAACGTTTACATTCTCAAATACCCCAGCTGCATGGATGGTTTGACCCAGGTGAGTTTCCCGCCCACTAGACTGCTGTCCAGTCAGTAATGAATTGGCTGTCAACTGACTCGTACTTGCTCGTCATGTCTAGACCAACCTCAGCACTACCTGGTCCTAGTCCCCACTCGCGGAAGCTTTTCGAGGAAAACGCACAATGGACCCTGCCTTTTTTTTTCTTTCTTTCTTTTCTTTTTCGGTCTTTGCTTGGGCATGTCTTGTTTGGAAGGGTGTTAAGCATTGGGGGATGTTAGGCATTGGGAAAACGCCTTGTTTTTCACAGGGGTTTTGAGCCTATGCGTTGCTTTTCTGTTTTTTTGGGCAGGGGGATTTCGAGGAAGATGTTTACCTAGTTTTTGTCTATGGATAGGTACAATTCCGAAACGGTTAACCCCTGAAGAACCGAGAACTGCAATGACATGTTCGAGATGCAGTTGTCGATCAAGACTACGCGGAAATGATATATGACTGCGACGTTGTGAATAATCCTTGCGCACGCATCGTGGCACCTGCACAATGAGGCAAGCCGAGGGTCGCGCAACCGAGGACGGCCGAGATTGGGTAGATTCTCAACCACATGCGTTGACGTGCATCGATTTGCGCCCCAAAATCAAGGATTGTCACAAGAGGCTTGCAGAAAAAAGCAACGGTACTGTCAGCGCCTGCTCCGTCCTCGGATCTGGGGAACACGGAAAATACGAGTCTGGGGAAGAAACGCTTGACCTCGGGATCTGACTCAGCTACTATTGGAATTGAAAAAGTTGTCTGCGACATGTTGACTCGCCCCGCACGAGAAAACCCGCAAGAGCCAGGGCTGGGTGGCTGACAACCAATCACGGACGAGCTATTTCCCACAGGCCAGACCCGCCCGTCCGGCAGCCCAGACCACATGCGGGGCGTTTCGGGATAGGCCGGGTTGCCCCTCCAAGACAACTGTAGGCCTCTGGCAGTTTCTACGTCAGGACGATTCACCACTACCTACATCTGAGCTGGCGACACACCACACCACCGCCAGCAAAGAATTTCGCGCAACCTTCGTCATCCCAATCCCGCGGCTTTTTTCCCGCCCGCAGACTTTGCGGGTCAGATATTCCTGATCGATGCAACAAACAAAAAGCGAATGATCAACATCTCTGCGGTTGACGGTTTCCGCGACCCGAAAAAGCATCTTTGTCAACCACGTGGATTGTGATTTGGCTTTCCTCGGCTCAGGCTCAAATCAGAGACAGCCAGCAGCAGATCGGCAAGGGAGCATAATCACAAGCCAGGCCCAAATCGGCCACCGACGTCGAACATAAAACCGCGTAGTTCGCCTGAATTCGACCTGCGCGACGTTGCACGAACGAATCCCGGTATCAAACTGCGTCCAGTTGACAACCATCGATTCTCCTCGCCGTTTTCGGTGGTGCGTTCCCGCCGCTGTCGACACTGGCGACACCGACGACTGCGAAACGACCCGATCAGGTCCCCGAGCAGACCGAAAACATCCACAACAGCGACCAGCCCGCCAGTCCAAATGACTGGCCGCCGCAGGATGTCTTCACAACGACCCTTCTTCCTCTCCACATTCTTCGCCGCCTTTCGCCAACAAGCCCAAGCGCAAGGTCCTTCGCTTTCAACGTCCAGCGCCACCGTCGCCACTGCTGCGCAAGGTCAACCTAATAAGCCCACCTCGCAAAACACATCAAACGGACCCTCAGCACCGCGCGCCATCTCCACAACCGCTGCCGTTGCAGCCGCTGCTGCCGCGGCACAACAGCAACAACATCAACACCAACAGCAAGCCAGTCCCTCCGCCGCACCGTCCCGCTCTGGCGTTATAGGTCAACTCCCGATCCATTCACCCAGATCGCATGCGCACGCCCATTCACACGCGCATACCCATACACATTACCATCATGGGGGGATCCCCATTCCGATACCACAGGGCGGGAGGGGTCGACGACGGGGAAGCGATAGCAGCAGTGAGGGATTCCGCGATGCATTAGGGGCGGAGAAGTTGTATATCGGGGGACGGACTGCGACGGGGGAGGAAAAGTTTTTTAAGTTGGGGGTGGTGAGACGGGTAAGGAGTGGGGATCGTTTGAGTTTGGATAGGTTGAGTTTGTGATAGTAATATGTGGCCGATGGGATCAGCATGGACCATGGTATGGGATGGGACGAGATGGGTCTGGCGGGCGTTTGGGTCATGGTGTTAGAAGGACAAGCATGGGTTATAAAACATTTACATCTACATACATGTGTACACAGACAGACGGACATGCAAACGGAATGGGATGGGAACCTTGTATGGGATAGGTCTGGTTGGAATGGGATCGGGGAAAAAAAATGAACACGTCTATTCGTACTGTAGCGAGCGCCCCCCCCCCCCCCCCCCCCCCAACCTAA
>Ga0247765_1001064_pt1 | contig 15910 bp, 13 predicted proteins | sample UWRJL106311C6_FD_179949 | JGI IMG/M metagenome (GOLD analysis project Ga0247765, IMG submission 179949) | Plant litter microbial communities from Arlington Agricultural Research Station in Wisconsin, United States - UWRJ-L106-311C-6 | ecosystem: Environmental > Terrestrial > Plant litter >... | reverse complement strand
TGGTTTGGTGGTGTGTGGGGGGGGTGGGGTTGGGTGGGTGGGGAGGGGGGGGAGGGGGGGGGGGGGGGGGGGGGGGTGCATGTAGCCACACAGAGAGAGATGTAACAACTACAAGCAAGATACTCAACCGCCTTGGGCGGTAGCAGTGTTATTTCTCCATCCGCTCCCCGGTAGGCGTAAAAATGCCCCGGGGTGAGGCCAAGAATTCGACATGGACGAAGAAATTCGCGCAACGACAAGCTATGCAACAGAGCCTCCAAGTTAGACCGTAACTCTTTCCATTTCGACTTCACCTTTAACCCAATCAGAGCGGTGACTAGATACATGTGTTTTAGACATAAACAACGCGCGGGGGGAGGGGGTGTGGTAATAATTAAATAATAAAAACCGACCTTGGAGCATAATACTCAGGTCAGGGTCCTACATGATATGCGTGCGGCGATCATCTGCATGCAGAGCGCTGGATCGGGGGCCCCCCCATTTACGCTTGTGCACGGCAGCATCTTCTGCACGGCTGCATATTAAAAAAAAAAAAATTAAAAAAAAATACCAAATGGCAGATAGGTATCCAAAAGAGCAATACTCTGTTTGATCTGTGAGACTAAGAACAACTAGATAGCTAGTACGTAACTTGGGTTCCGACAATAGAGGAAGCCGTTGGAGCAACTGTACAGTCCGCTGATGCATTGCCACGGGGGGGCAAATCGGTGTAGATTCGTCACAGAGAGGAGGGAAACCGCAAACTCACGTACGAAAAAAAACTGTACATAGCGCCCAAAAGGTTAGGATTCTCTTTAGGGAGTGCATCAGTTCTCCTCCAATCAACCCCAGCCGCGCTGAGCGTCAATAAAATCTGCGTGGTCTGCAATAGCTAACAAGACATTCCAAGCCTAGTTTAGCGCTCGGCTGTTTGAAACTTGACCACACATTTCAGCCCCCACGGCACTGCGTCGTGTGTGCTGCATTGCCTCATGGACTCAGCGCTCGACGAGGCTGTCATGACCGTCTCGTGGTTCCGGTACAAGGTTGCCACGAGGAGCTTGAGCTCCATGGTAGCCAGGGCCTTGCCCAGGCAGATCCTTCCACCACATCCAAACGGAATGAGTTGGGCGTCGCGCAACTTCCACGTCTGTTCGTCTTGATCTAGCCACCGCTCGGGAGCAAAGAGGTGGGGATCGGGATAGACGTCCTCGTCCTGATGCAAGGCGTGAATAGATGCCACCACGATGGTCTTCTCGGGGAGATAGATGCCCGACAGAGCGTGCCCGCCCGAAGGGATGACGCGCTCGGCCCGCCCGCTGGACGCCGGATGGAGGCGATACACTTCGCGCAGGCATGCTTCCAGGGATGGCACGTGATCGTTGACGAGGGCAAATTCTAGAGAGCCATCTGGCTGAACGGGCAGCCGGGAAAGCTCGGCGCGTATCTGCCGCTGCCAGTGCGGCGCCTCAGTTAGCCTCCAGATGAGGTAGGTGGCCGTCACGGCGACCGTGGCCTCGGCCGCATTGATGTTATCGAGCACCTCGGCCGCCATATACTGCAGATCCGGCGTTTCCCTGCCCGAGCGGGCCCCTTCCTTGTCAGAGAGGTGTCGCAGGAGGGAGCGCGTCTGCGTCACCTGAGGGTCGTTGATGGCGGCGCGAAAACGTGATAGGCACCACGACGCCAGTTCCTCGTCTGCTGCAAAGAAGCTAAGGCGCCGGCTTAGCAATGCCGGGAGTCGGAACATGTAGTTGCAGACTCGGGGAAAACGGACGCGAAGCGGGCCGAGAAACTGATGGTACTTCAAGTCCATCAGTAGGCGGCGCTCGAGGCAATCGCCATCCACGGAGCGAGTGCAGTGGTGTGGCCCCAGGACCAGAAAGGTGATATTGTCGAGCGCATACCAGTCCGTCAGGCTGTAGACATCTATCTCCCGGCCTTGCTGAACCTGGTGGAGAACAGCCAGGGAGCGCTCTTGGATGTGCTGCTCAAGTTCTGGGAGCTTGTAGATGGTGGAGGCCTGATAAAATAACGAGGTCAACTTGCGCTTTGCGCCGTGTTCCTCGTACGGCTTTGTCGCAAAGACCGATCGGGCATTGTATCCCATAAAATAGTCAAAGTAGCTGCTCTTGGCCCAGCGGCAACGGCTTCCGTACGTTTGCTTAGTGTCTTGCAAGGTAGCCACCGATATCTCGTTGGGAGCGATGCGGACCACCGGCCCGTATGTTCGGTGCCACTGCAGAATCTTGTCGCTTCGCCGATACGAGAGCTCATAAAAGGCTAGAAAAACACTCGAGATTTGGGAGTGCCACGGTCCGGGGACGTGACGTAGTCGTCCGTAGAGCAGACGATGGAGCAACCTGACGGAGAGAAAAACAGCTGGGATGACCAATCCCACCAAAAGCGGCGTGTGCAGTTGAAATAGGAAGCTTTGGAGAGAGATGAAAATTGGCACCAGCATGGCTTCAACTTCTTCAGGGCTTGCCTGCCCGGTCTGCCAACGTCTATTGCTGCTCTCTTTTTTTCTTCCTTTTCTTCCCCCCCCTCCGCACCGCGGGCATGGAAATAGGATATTCGAGTCATATTGGTGCCTCCAAGACGAAATTCATCCCCGAGCATTGAGCATCGCCCTTTCGACAGAGCCCCTAAGCCTATGCCCCTTGAGTAGCATCTAAGCAAGCCTCTCCTCGGAGATTCCTGCAAGCGACATTTAGGAGCCTTGATTCCCCATCGGCTACCTACTTGTTCTCCGTCTCCCTTCCCGCCTTTGCCATCTACCTTGATTACAGAATTATGAGGCGAAATTAGTAGCCATACTACTTTATCGACTGTACGCAGCCCGTCAAAGACCGTGTGCCCGGCACCCCGAGAGCAGCATCTTGGACGACCGTGTAGGAGGGTAGGCATTCTCGTACTCGTAAGGGTGTGTGCGTGATTTTTCTGCTGGCTCGCGACAATAGCTTGGCGGCAAAGATTTGCCTTAGCTCTCCCGAGGCCAGTGAAAACTTGAATCTTTTAGAAAGCTTGTGCATTGTGCAGACATGTAATTCTGCTGTGATGACGTAGATGGACCAGGAACGCTTAATCCCACAATTACCTAGCTACAGCTTTGTAGCTGTACGTTGCGACGCGGCATTCACCGCATTCAGCGCCTTACATGCATGATATATACTGTGCATTACATTAGCCAAAACATGCAACCCAATCGCTACGGTAGCATTCCTAGTTCCCCGGAGAGCGCAGCATGCAAATCCAAATCAAAGATCATCCCGCTACGGATCCGTAATGTTTTCGCGATCGCTGTCAGAGTAACCTACCCTCATAAAAAATACACCACTGGGAGAGAAAAAAACAAAGGGGGGGGGGGGGGGGGGGGGTGGGTTTAACAGTAAACTTCCCGCTTCAGAGTAGCCTATCATGTCTTGTGCAAGTGCGTTCTGCGGCCAGCCATGTCCACACCACTACCATGTAATTAAATGTGTTGCACTGTGCGACAAAGAATCACCAAATTTGCAATTGACAGAGGTCCAAGGAGAGCTACTAGAGGCGGTAGGAGTACCTAATATACCCAACAGATCGCATCGCGTCCGACAACCTAGCTAGGAGCTCTGCGGGAATAAGGTGCGACTGATGGTCCAACAGCATAAGCTGGTGTTATTAGTGATTAGCTTCCCAGCACTCATTACCACAATAACTGCAATCTCTGCGACAAGTGCGACAACATCCTGCTAATTGGGTACCTAGCTAGTTGCGGTTCTGCCTCTCCTAGACATTATGACGATTGGCAATAATAGCGGAGCCGACAGCCGGCAGTCTTACCGGCAGACTAAATGCCTTTCGCTGGCCGGTCCTGCCCCCGATGCCATCTACTCGAAGGCGAAACAAGGCAGCAGCCATGCAACGGGGCGCGGCAGCAGCTTGGAGGAGATGACCACCGAAGCGATGAACGGCGAGACTGCTCTGGCCCAACAGGGACCGCCCGACCATGGAGGAAGCACGACGGAAGACCTGCGACAGATCTGGGAGTGGAGCGCTGTGGTGCCTGCAGCCGTGCATCGCTGCGTCCACGACATGGTCCTGGAACGCGTCGAGGCCCAACCTACGGCCCCTGCAGTGCGCGCGTGGGATGGCGATTTGTCCTACCGCCAGCTCGATCACCTCGCTTCGGGGTTGGCTGCCCGACTCGACGCGTTGGGGATCGCGTGCGGCGCATTTGTTCCCGTATGTTTTGAAAAGTCCATGTGGACCGCTGTAGCCATTATCGGCATCCTCAAGGCCGGCGCGGCTTTTGTGCTGCTGGACCCGACTGTTCCCGAGCTTCGCCTGAAATCCATCGCCTCCCAAGTCAAGGCGTCCGTTGTCATCTCTTCGCAAGCCAATGAAGCGCTCAGCTCGCAGTTGGCAGACCAGATCGTCATCCTTGGCTCCCACGTCGCCCAAAATCTCCACGAACAGCCTCACAACGAGCCCACCATCGCTCCAGATCCCTCTTCCCCCATGTACGTCGCCTTTACGTCGGGAAGCACCGGGACGCCCAAGGGTGCCGTCATAACCCACGCCAACCTCGCCTCGGCATTGTTCCACCAGGAGCGGAGCCTCGGCATCACAGAGAAGTCCAGGGTGTACGACTTTTCCTCGTACAGCTTTGACGTGTCTGTCTGCAACATGTTCGCCACGCTCACGGTGGGGGGTTGCCTCTGTGTCCCGAACGAGCTTGATCGGCAAAACAGGCTGGTGGAGAGCATTGCATCGCTGGAGGCCAATACCATCGACCTCACCCCGTCCGTCTCCCGGCTCCTGCGTCCCGAACGAGTGCCAGGTCTGCAGCAGATTATTTTCGGCGGAGAGGCGCTGCGCACCGAACATGTAAAGCCTTGGTGGGGAAAAGTGCGCATTGTGAGCCTGTACGGACCATGCGAGTGCACACCAAACAGCACCATCAATTCTCATCCGGCAAGCCCTGATGAAGCGGTGCATATGGGAAAGGGCGTCGGATTGAATACCTGGATCGTCGATGCCGAAGATCACAATCTGTTGGTGCCGGCCATAGGGGCGGTTGGCGAACTCCTGCTCGAAGGTCCGCTTGTCGGCGCTGGTTATCTCATGGACCCGGAAAAGACGGCAGCAGCGTTTGTGGAGGATCCTGCCTGGTTAGTTGCGGGGGGACCATCAGGGCACCCTGGGCGGCGTGGGCGACTCTACAAGACGGGAGACCTTGTACGGTACAACAGGGACGGCAGCATAAGCTTCGTCGGCCGCAAGGACGACCAAGTCAAGATCCGAGGCCAGCGTGTCGAGCTTGGAGAGATTGAACATGTCCTGCGTGGTCACAGCGGAGTGAAAGATGCCGTTGCCGTCATGTCCAAGTACGAAGACAAGCAAGAACCATGGATCGCTGGCTTCGTCACGGTCCACGACGAGAGCGGCGAAGGGTCATGTGGAGAAGACGAAGTAGAGGGGCAGCACGTGGAGGTGTGGGAGACGCAGTTTGATGAGGAATACTTTGACCTGGAAAACATGCGGCCGGAATCCATCGGCCGAGACTTTATGGGGTGGACCTCGATGTACGATGGACGGGACATTGACAAGGGAGAGATGAATGAATGGCTGGACGACGCGCTCCATTCGATCCGCAACGGCACGACACCTCGCCACGTCCTCGAAATTGGAACGGGCTCTGGCATGATCCTCTTCAACCTGATGGAGGGATTGCAGAGTTACACCGGACTCGAGCCATCGGGCCGAGCAGTTGCGTTCGTCACTCGAGCGGCCCCGTCGATGATGCCGACAATGGCAGGCAAAATCACCATGTACAAGGCAACGGCAGCGGACGTCGGTCGGCTGTGTCATGGCCTTTCGCCCGATGTAGTGGTCTTGAATTCGGTCATTCAATACTTTCCCAGCCTTACCTACCTATTGGGTGTCGTACAGGAGCTCGTCCAGCTGCAGGGGGTGAGGACCATCTTCTTTGGTGATGTTCGATCCTTCGCCCTATACAATGAGTTCCTGGCTGCGAGGGCTCTTTATGCGACGGGAGGCAGAGCAAGCAGGGACGAGCTGCGCCGCATCATGCACGACATGAGACAAGCGGAGGCCGAGTTGCTGGTGGATCCGGCTTTCTTTACGGCGTTGCCGGGTCAGATCCCCAACGTCGAGCACGTTGAGATCTTGCCCAAGAGGATGCGCGCCACTAATGAACTGAGTGCTTACCGCTATGAGGCCGTCATCCACGTCAGGGCGCAGGGCCAGCCATGTCGACAGGTGCGTGAGGTCGGTCAGCTTCAGTGGATTGACTTTCAAGAGCGACGGCTGTCTCGCGGATCCCTGTTGGAGCTCTTACAGCGCCATTTTTCGACCTCGTCAACCGCCGTTCCCGTGAGCAACATCCCGCATAGCAAGACAGTGGCTATGACGTATGTTGTAGCTGGGATGGATAGACACAGAGAGGAGCCCGAGGCAAATGGAGATGCCGATGACGATGAGGACTGGCTCTCTCTGGCGTACGCAAATGCCCATGACCAGCCTTCCATGTCCGCAGTAGATCTGGTCGACCTAGCCGAGCAGACAGGCAGCTGTGTCGAGCTCAGCTGGGCTCTTCAGTCATCGCAGCGCGGTAGCTTGGACGCCATCTTTCATGTGAACGCGTCTTGCAATGGCGAAGCAAGGGTGCTATTTCGATTCCCCACGGACCATCATCGAGGCCGCGCACAAGACGCTCATCTTTGCAACGCGCCAGTCCGGCGGCGCAGGACGAGGCACAATGTTCAGATGATGCAAAGCGAGCTCTACGAAACGCTGCAGGCTCGGCTGCCTTCCTACATGCTCCCTCAGGTAGTCAAAATCTTGGACAAGATGCCTCTGAACGGCAACGGCAAGGTCGATCGTCGAGCGCTCGCAGAGAGCGTTCAGAGCCAGACAGCGGCAGTTCGAGGTTGGGGGTCAGTTCAACAGGTGCACACATCAGCGCCCGAAGAGCGGATACGCAACATCTGGGGCGAGGTGCTTGCCATCAAACCCGCCTCCTCCATCGGGTTAGACGACAGCTTCTTTCAGCTTGGTGGTGATTCTATGACTGCCATGAAGTTGGTGGCGCGGGCCCGTGAGGTAGGTCTTGAGCTCACGGTCGCGCTTGTCTTTCGACACCCAAAGCTGCAAGATCTTGTTCGTGAGGTGCAGTAGGGATGTGCAGCAGGGATGTGCAAGTAGGGATGTGCAAGTAGGGATGTGCAAGTAGGGATGTCAAGTAGGGATGCGCAGTAGGGATTACAAGTGCGTCAATGACAATCGCAAAGCCCGCCTTTTTCTTCTCTCTTTTCTGCGCCATATCCGAACATTGGGAAATCAGCCAATGGCTTGACGCTTTCTTACGTCAAAACCTGCTGGGACGGGGATCGTTATTAGGCCGAGACGCCGAGAGGTCGATGGTCCTTGGAGGAGGACCAATACCGAATCAGCCCCACTTGAGAAAAAAAAAAATGTCTCGGCTTTTTGGTGATCAGCTAGCGTCACGCGCGCAAACCAAGGCGGTATCTTTCACGTTTGCCATTGGCCAGAGCAAAGATGAAGAGAGAGAGAGATTTCCTTTGCGTGCGATATGCATTCCACTGCCTGATGCCGTCGCTTGATTCCGAATATTGGCTTGGCGGTCCGCGCCGCCGGCACGAGCCGGTGGCGTGCCTTGGCGTCGGTCAGGGTGAGGCCATCTCCACCGCAAGTTCGCTTGACAGACCGGCGTGTTGATCTTCGCCACCGTTATTTAATACAACTAGGGGTGGGAAATGACGGCGAGAAATTTCAGAATTTCAGCATTTTTGGCCGAAACCAGTTTCATGGCCTGGAGGATGTGAAAATTAGGAGTGATCTTACAGGGGCTAGGCCCCACAATTTATCGGAAAATGGCCTGACAAATGGCGTGAAAGCTGGCAATATTTTAGGGGAGCTTGGACCAGTTGCCGGTTTGGGGCTCAGTGTAAATTTACCCCAACGGAAAAAAAAATCCTGAGGAAATCTTGCAATTACGAAATATCCAGGCTTGAATTGAAATTTCCCATCTCCGAATACGACATTGATTCCTGTGAGACTGTCCCTACTACAGCTCGCTTGACACCCAGCTGGGAGTTGCATTGGACCATTAAATAGTGGTAGTGCCAGCTTTGCTGCAGTCCAGAATTTGATCTAGGCCGCTCTTTTTCGGGGGTATTTTCGCTTTGCCGTGCATTGGCTGCAACCCCTCTTCCCCCCCCCTCTCTCCTTCCCCCACGCTCCTTCGTGTCGCCTCTACGAATTGCTCTCTCCGCTCTTTCAATCCCAAGGGGGAGAGACAACGACCCAATTCCCAGCAGGAGGGCGGCACAGAATATTGGTATCTCGTCCGTGTGTGAATGCCAAATACAGGTCAGCGTCGCAACCATTACAATTCCATCTCAATGCATCGCGGTCCTTTTTGTCCTTAACTAACAATTAAGTAGAAACTCAGATGGACGCCACCACGCCTCTCCTCCCCAAGGTTGGGGGCAGGGATCAAGCGTGTACCCCGGCGAGCACCCCCGAGGGCCGCTGCTACTCCTCCATCCCGACGACCGCCGCTGCGATGATGCTTGACGCGAAATGTGAAACGACGAGTTCTCCCAAGGGCAACAGGATGCAGATCCTGTTGCTGTGCTATGCAAGATTGATGGAGCCACTGGCGTTCTACTCCCTCTTTCCTTACATCGCCCAGATGACGCAGCAAGTCGGGAATCTGCCCGAGTCGGACATTGGATTCTACAGCGGCGTCTTCGAGTCGCTCTTCTCCGCCGTTCAGGCAGTAGTCCTGATCTTCTGGGGTACCATGGCGGATCGAGTCGGAGGCAAGACCATGCTCGTCTACAGCCTCTGGGGCATGGCCATCTCTTCGGCCCTCTTTGGTTTCGCCACGTCTCTCTGGCAGATGGCTCTCTTGCGGTGCCTCACGGGGATGGTATCAGGCGGCAACGTTGTCATCCGAGCCATGGTCGCCGAGCGCTGCACAACATCGGAGGAGCAGACCCGGGCGTTTGGCTGGTACTCCCTCGCTGGAAATCTCGCCCTGTTCATTGGGCCGCTTCTCGGTGGTGCGCTAGCTGATCCAGCAGGCCAGTATCCGGAAATATTCAGGGGGCTCGTTCTCTTTGAGCGGTTCCCGTTTATGCTGCCGGGCATTGCGGTGGGAGCCGTGGGCGTGACGGGTGCCGTCATCGTCAGCCTTTTTGTCGACGACGACGAGATGGTGCGAGAATGCAAGCTGCAGCCGAACGCAGACACAGAGGAGGACGTCCTTTCGGCTGCGCCTTCCACTGGTCTTCCGGATTGGGCCCTATTGTGTGAGCTGGCCCGAGCTCCAGGTGTCGCCGCGGTGCTGGGGGCGTTTGTGCACGTCATGTTGATTGGGTCGGCCTTCATGGCTGTGGGTACCCTCACGCTCTACACGGGCGTTGACCAAGGCGGGCTGGGGTTTTCGTCGCATCAGATTGCCTTGTTTATGACGGTACAGGGCGTTGTCGAGGCGGTCTGGCTGCTGCTCCTCTTCCCTCTCCTGCACCGTCGAATAGGCACGAGGGGCATCTTATACGTATGCGCGGCTTTGTTCCCATTGTTCTTCGCCGATTACATGGCAATGAATGCATTCCTTCGCATTGGAACCCCGGCAGCACGTATCGGATATCGTGTCTGCCTTGGCGCCATATTGCTCGTTGGACCGGGTATGTGGATAGCCGTCACAGCTGTGCAGCTGGGGCTCCAAGAGGTGTCTCCAAGCCAGCGGATATTAGGCACTCTCAACGCTGTTGCAGAAACCTGCTCCAGCCTTGTCAGATCTGTGATTCCCGCGGTTAGCACGGCAGTTTACGCCATCGGAATCCGCCAACAGCTGCTGGGTGGGTACCTGATCTGGGTCATGCTGATACTGCTTGGTACCGCACTTTCCGTTACCTTGGCATCGTTTCCGGTAAAGAAAATGTAATTTATAATCCTGGGTAGAAAATAAATAAGGCAAACAAAAAGGAAAACCTATTCGCCATTAGTTGGATATATCTTTTTTCTTTAGGTAAGCAGAGAGAGACAGAGAGACGGGGTTTGTGGAATGTGAATTTGACTGCGCGTATGAAGAGTCTCCCTCTATTTAGGAACCGGTGGCATCCGCTCTGACAGATTCATTTATCAAACAAGGGGGACCTCCAGGTTATTCCTTAGCCCCAGGTTGCCTAACGAACTGCCCACCCGCGATCGAGAAGCGTGGCTGCTTCTTCGAGACTCAGACCAGCCATCTCGGGAAACAAACGAAACACAAGATAGTATCCAACGGTACATATCCCCGCATAGAGCAAGAGCGTCCATGAAGGGCTCAACGCACTCATCAATGGCAAAAAAGTCAAGCCCATGACAAAGTTGCCAGTCCAACTGACCGACGTGGCCACACCGCTGCCCAAAGACCGCACCGCCAGGGGGTATAGCTCGCTCTGCATCGACGGGACGTTGCCTAGGCCAAGGGCAAACGTGGCAACATAGGCGATGATGCTCACAAAGACAAGACCTGCTGCAGAACCCCCGCCCTCGACATTTTCTGGTACCCCGGCTAGCACATGAAGGGGCAAAAAGGAAAATCCGACGGCGGCAGAGAGGAGCCCGAGAATCATAAACGGGATGGAAGAGAGAAGCATGCGCCGTCTGCCCACTCTATCGATAAGCCGCAAGGAAACAACAGTAAATATGAAGTTGATCGAAGCGATTACTAGAGAAGCTAGTGTTGGATTCTTGAAGCCAACCATCATAAATATGGTAGTCGAGAAGTACATGAGCGAGTTCTAGAATGTGAGTTGAATGAGTCAGCTGAGTGAGCAGGAAGGAAAAAAGAACACGACTTACAAATCCGCAAAGCTGTTGAAGTGCCTGAAGCAGGCATGCAATTGCTAGTGCTCTACGATGGCGGTGTTTATCGAGGAGCTCCCTCCATGGACTAAGCCACTGATACATACGGCCTGCTCTCGGGTGCTGGTGCTGTTGCAGGTGGCGTGCCTCGCGCAGTTCTCGAGCTTCGGTCTGAATCTTTCTTATCAAGGCTTCTGTGCGGCGTGCTGCATCTCCGTCTTCATCGTCGTCGCTATCGTCGTCGTCGCCATGAATTTTCCGCAGGACACGTCTAGCGGCCGCCAACCTGCCAACCATGACGAGCCAGCGCGGCGAGTCGGGCATTAAGAAGATGACCAGGAAACCCTGGATGGTCGCGGGCACGGTGCCCAAGGAAATTGTCCACCGCCAACCCGCTTGATTGAGGCCCCACGCCGCGAATGCGCCGGCTACCACGAAGCCCAGGATCTGACCCACCGTCACCAAGAGTATCGTGGTGATGATCAGCTTGCCGCGGTGCGACGCCGGCGCCACCTCTGCGACGTAGAGCGGGACGGCAACGCTCGACAGGCCTGTTGCCATGCCGATGATGCATCTTCCCGCGACAGCCTGGGCTACCGTCGAACTAGACGCCTGGACGAGCGAGCCGACAATGAAAAGCAGGTCAGCGCACAGCAAGACTCGCTTGCGGCCCGCCCTTTCGGCCCAGAGGGATGCTAGCGGAGACGCCACGAGCGCGCAAAGGGCCGTCGAGGAGGTGATGAGAGACTTGTCCAGGGGCGTGAGGGCACGTCCCGAGAGGGAGGAGCCGATGGAAACAAGGGCCGCTGACGTCACGGCGGTTTCATCTTGGGAGCGTGGTCACTCCAGGTCAGCTAATGACAGATCAAAGATCCTTTTCATAGTGAGACGGCGATTTTGATACCATGTATCGATAAGCCATGCGCCACTCACTTACATCCAGCTAGCACGCTGCTGGCGCCTGCAGCAAGCGTGAGAACGACAACGAATGTGCCGAGCTTGGTTGTCTCGCGCTCGTTTCCGTGTCGCGCGGAAAAAGGAGACCGAGGTTCGTCGGGCAGGAGCAGCGTGTCGGAGCGATCCATGGCGTCCATTTTGGCTGCCGTAGGAAAGGCCAGACGGCTTCTTGCGTGCGTCGTCACTCTCGCCGTTGGAAGTGTGGTCAGGAGGCCCGGGAGAATTGAATGTGCAGCCGATCAAGGGATCAAAATTAGGCGCACAGCCGGCGCGTCCCTATGTTAATCCGCCAGGTCGGCCCCACTTCCCGCTGCGCTAATGCATGCATGTACTCGTTCCTGAAACACAAAACATCGACCAGCTATTCCTAAAATGATCGAAACCGCCGGACCCGATCCCATTCGACAGTTTTCCATTCTCAGAGGTCGCTACGGATTAAAGTGGATGGAGAAAAAAAAACCGCAGCGGGGAGCCTCAACGAAACTGGGGGGGCAGCTCTTTGCGGCGAAATCGTGGAAGATACCGGTTGAGTCTCTAGAGGGCGGACGGTCTGCTCATGTATCCGCAAGCAGCGGCTCGGGCTGGTGAGCGCGCTGGCCGCAGGTCAATTGGTGGGAAAGCTACGCTAATCTTTATTTACTTTTTTTATTTTTTTTGGGGGGAACGCTCGTGGGATGGGAACGTAATGTGTTCGCATGTACATCCGTGCCGCGTCCGTTGCCTGCACCATTCCATCCAGTCTCATTTTACCTCAAGTAAGCAACGTTTCCCCTTGGGTGTCAGAAAAAGCTGAACTACCGGCTCCATGTCATCATCACACATGCCCTCTAGCGACGACATGCGCACGTCGGGAAAAGCTAGGAAGAAGCGAGCCGTGGCCAGCCGAAGCTCGATGCGGGCGAGATGCTGCCCAATGCACACTAGACAACGGCAAACAAGCAAACGTCAAATGTCAGCCAAGTTTGACCACGCACGCCCACACAGCATGGAGGCTGGCTTCCAACACACTCCCACTCACCTCTTGCACCCCGCCCAAACGGCGTGAATACGTCCTTCATGGCTGCGGTCGGTGATGCCCATCGCCCAGGTTGAAACTCGTAAGGAGCCGGGAAGATGACGGGGTCCCGGTGCAGGCTGAACGCCTGCGCGCTCACCTCGATGCCACCTGACATGTAGTATCCAGCGAGGTGGGCCCCCTCGGCGGGTACGAGCCTCGGAAACGGGCCGGGCGCGGCCGAGTATATACGCAGCGTCTCGTCTATGACTTGGTTTAGATAGGGCAGCTCCCGCAGCTCATGGGCGCCAAAGTCGGGTGCGAGCGTCCTCAGCTCCTCGACCAGCCTGTCTCTGATGTCGAGGTTGCGGCTCAGTGTCCAGGTCAGGTATGTCAGCGTGACCGACACAGTGTCGCTGCCGGCAGCAATGTAGTTGAGCGCCTCGTCGCGGATCTCGTTGTATGGCATGGTTCCCTCCCCGTTGGCCTTGAACACCTTGGAGAAGAGCGTTTCCGGCGCCTTATCGGCGCTGCTGGCCACGAGCCTGCGGTACCGCTCTAGAGAATCGCTTGCGTACACCGTCATTCGCTCGCCAGCGTCGTGCACGCGATGGAAAACAGGTAGAGGGATGGCGCTGCACAGCCGGACTAGCAACGGGAACACGCATCGAACCGCGCCGACGAGGCTGCCCTGTTCCAACTCATCCGTGTACTCGTTCTTCTGTTCGTAGAGTCCGTCAGTGGAGGCACAGAGAGGGCGTTGATGGCAGGGGGACTTGCATGACCGAGCTCCAGCATGCGAAACGAATCGCCAAACGTCAGCTCGCCGATGATATCGGTGGCCATGAAGAGCCACCACTTGAAGACGTCAGCTGCGCCTCGAGACGCCATTTCCTTCTTGATTTTGGATAGCGTGAGCGCCAAGCGGGCCTCAATGACGGGGAGCATCGACTGCAGCGAAGACTCAGCCATGGGACCAGCCAAGAGTCTCCGGTGCCGGCGGTGAAACTCGACGTCAACGGTGTTGAAGAGACCCTGCTGGCCCGGCACAGCTAGCAGCCGATAGAATGGCGACTTGCGGAACGATTCCCTCGAGCCATAAATGGTTTTCAACGCCTCTACGCTTGTTAGGTTAACGGTGCAAGGGGCGATACGCACGACGGGTCCTATCAAAAAGGGGTATGGTCAGCATCCTAAGCTCCCCGGCGAGAGACTTGCCCAGGCTGGCAGCAACTAACCATATTTGTCGTGCAGGGCGTGCAGATACTGGCATCTGGTGCCGATGAGGAAGTGGAAGTTGTACACAGCTTTGGTCCAGTTCGTGTACCACGGGCCGGGGATGTGGCGAGTTGGCGACGCCCGTCGGAAGCGCGCGACAAACTGCTTGCTATTAGACACTGCCGGTGACGAACAGGCCAAATGTCTTCGTCACCCAAACTAGTCCCAGCAGAGCTGCGACGCCCAGGAGAAACGGCACCTGATGAGGGCGGAACAGCGAGTTGTCTACGCGGAGCATTTTAGCAAAAATGAATGGCGGTGGTGTTGGAAGCGGGTGCTGCCTCGGCGTAATTCGTGCCTGCTAGCAATCGTGTCAACCAGTTGGTTATATGATGGGGTGTACCGAGTGGCGGATACCTATTGACGCGCTACTCCGTATCTAGAATCTCACCTGGTAACTCCGGTAAAAGAAATGGTCGGCTCAGTATCTTCGTGGCGACAGACGGACAGCCTACTTCATGTCGACCCAGTTTGCCAGGGTAGAGCACGGAGGGATTGCCCCGGAGTGACAGAGAACCTCCCCACCCGCCCTGCTGTTCGATACAAAGCGATCCAGTCAAGAGAACTCTAGCCTTGGATTTACCTGCTTAGGAAAGCAGTACAAGCGCAACGTTGCATAAATGATGGCGAAGAACGGAGCGTACAGCCAGCCCCCACGCAATATCATATCGATGCTTGGCGCGGTTGAGGTGCACCGGCGTGCACCTTCACTTGGCATATGTAGGACTGGCCAGAAGAAGAACGAGCTGCATGGTGGGAGGCCATCTGGCCGCTGCAGACGCGGGCGGCACTGCAGGTGGGCATCATCCGTTGATTAGGCATCTAATTAGCTCGGCTAGGATTTCACTGTGAAGGTACCACGACGATCACTACCTACTACATAGCTGCATGCATGGTGGGGCTCCACTGGACAGAGCCACCCACTTCAAGCTCAGCATTGTATTGGGTACGACGCAGCAACATGATCTCGACGTCGAAGACGCACACCTTAGTAGGAGAGACGAGTGAATTCTATCTTTCGTTTCCCTTTCTCACCATTCTCACACACCCTCCACCCCCGCCTCTTCATATTCCCTTGTTGACGATGTCCTCGATAATGCGTAGAATAGCACTCATAGCCTCGGTTGGTTTTGTCGCCATAGCCATTTTCCTTTTCAGAGTACCAATGAGCACCAGCGACCCTACTTCCTATGTCCTAGGCCGCAACAACACGGTACTTATCCTCGCTGGTGGCGCTAGCGGCCTCTCCAATATCCACATCGCCGCCAGCTATGGGCTACTGGAGCATGCAGGGCCCCAAATTGAACTTCACTATGCATCCTTTGCGGCTAGGCAAACGGACGTTTCTCGTGTTTCGTCCATGGCCACGCGCAAGTTCCCCGCGGCAAGCCCCATATCGTGGCACGAGCTGCCCAGCCCAGACTATCTCGCCGCCGTGTACCGTCATATCGGCAACATATCCGGCATGATCTTCCCTCCGGGACTCAAGGGCGCCGAGCGTCTGGCCGCGGGCATGGGGTTTCATCTCGATCCTTGGGAGAGAGACGAGTATGTCCGGTTGTACCAACACGTTCGGCAGCTCATCGTCCGGCTGGACCCGGCAGTCATCGTGCTTGATATGTCCCTACGCCCAGCTCTCGACGCCACCCGTGATCTGAACCGCCGCTTGGTCATACTGTCCCCAAATGCGGTGGCCGACACGCTCGTTGCAGGCCAGCCGTGGGGCAAGTCATTGTGGAAATACCCAGCGTGCGTGGAAAATCCCTGATCCATCCCAATCAATCAGCCTCTCTCCATCATGAATTTGCCGCTTCT
>Ga0247765_1001062_pt1 | contig 15928 bp, 10 predicted proteins | sample UWRJL106311C6_FD_179949 | JGI IMG/M metagenome (GOLD analysis project Ga0247765, IMG submission 179949) | Plant litter microbial communities from Arlington Agricultural Research Station in Wisconsin, United States - UWRJ-L106-311C-6 | ecosystem: Environmental > Terrestrial > Plant litter >... | reverse complement strand
TCCAAATTTAGAAAAAAAAAAAAAAAAGGGCCGAAACGTGAGCGTTGAACCGTCTTGGGTATACATGTCAACCATCTGTTCTTTAACTAGGTATTTACTAGGACTGACTTACAGTTTGTAAAGATCCAGCCTGCCATCGTAATCTTCTTTGGGATCTGATCGATCTACTACTCTCTGCTGGTATGCATCAAGATATTTTTCGTCAAACTTGTTGCACGCTGGTCTCCACTGGCCAAATTCATCTGTTTCGATAATCTCACCGTTGCTTCATTCAACCAGCCTAGGAGACAGAATATTCTTTTAACAGTATAAAATGACATGCTCGAGAGAGGCATATTTCAAGATATTCCTGATCCAAGAGTTCGTGACATGTTAGCACGGTTACGAAGCACAGGCACAATGACATAAGTTACAACTTTTTTTTCTCCAGCAGATTTATGTATCAATCTTGTGATGTCTACAAAGGTAATCCAACTCTCACCTAGACACTTCAGTCAGGTCTAGCTCTCACTGTAATCCGCCAACCAAGGCAGGTAGACAGGTACCTAGGTAGATAGATACCTTAGTACCCCCTCAACGTAACCTTCCCATCCCTGCAAACCTGCTCCTTATTCAGCATCTGCGGCGCCGCAAATCCGGCATTACAGATACCAAATGCAGAGTCACCAATACAAACCAGCTGGCCGAAGTATTCGCAGGGAACACTTCCGGGCGCGGGGACGTAGTATGGGTTGCTTCCAGAGGGAGTAGGGGCAGAAGAAAAAGAAATGGGTGGAGTGCTGGCGGGGTTGGGGACAGTCTGGATGGTAACAAATCCGGACGGTGGAGAGGGGGATGCCTCTACATGTACCGTGACGGTGGGACGGACAGTGGCCGTAAGAGTTGCCGTGTAGTTTGTATTTGGGGAAAAGAGTGAAGCTTCCACGGTAACGGTGGGACGAACGGTGGTGGTGAGAGTTGCCGTGTAGTTTGTCCACTTTGAGGAAACAGACGAAACCTCTACGGTAACCGTGGGCCGGACAGTAGTGGTAAACGTCGCGGTGTAGTTTGTTAACTTTGAAGAAGGGGAGAAGAAAGTCGTCGAAGAAGACACCGTCTTCACTGCCGACAAAGTCGAGACCAAAGTCGAAGTTGTCTTCAAAGTCGCCTCCTTCCCCACCGCCTTAACATCCACAAACCTCGCCGGCTCTGCGACCGGACAAGTCCCCGCAGCTTTCGGGTCCGGGACCTCCAACTGCACACCGTACCGTCCTGGATTCGGAATATTGAAAGGACCTTGTTCCCCCGTCGTTGACGTAGAACAATTTGTGAACCCCTTAATATTCGCCAAAAACATCTGCGGCAGCCCCTGCACAAACTTCTCCCCCTTCTCCTTTTCTTTTCCCTCTGTACCACCCACGACGGTGATAGGCGCACAGGTCATGTACACTTCATTTGCCGTAATACGATTATACCAGATCCACGCAAACGTGGCGTTCCCATTCGGCGTATCTTTCGGGATAGGGATCTGAAACTGGCGGATACAGTCCACACCTTTATCATCGCCACAGTGTACTGCGTCGGGACGGCCGTTGGGGTCCAAACCACGGTAATGGAGCGGGTCTTCGAGATTCCCCGCAGTTTGCGCGGGACAGCCGCCGATGATAGTATAGATGGTTTTCCAATCCGCGGGGTTGGACATGTAAGGGACGCCATTGTTGCCTCCGGAATGGAAGTTGATACCAAATTGACAGGAGCCGCCGCCGTGGGCGGCCGCTCCGGTGAAGTTGACGAGTGTGGTTTCACCGGCGGTGACGACGGTGCGGTGTGCGACGGTGGTCATGCCCTGACACGGCCAGGGGAAACGGCCACCGGGGACGTCGAGGGGAAAGGTGGAGGCTTTTTCGGGGTTGAAGGGGACAGGTCGGTTCATCACCATGTGGCTGGATGCCGGGCCCATAAAGAGGGTGGCAGCCGCCGCAACCTTGATGTAAGAGAATGTCATATCGGCAGCACTTGTTCCGATGAGTCGATTTCTAATGTTGGACGTTCGGAAGTGTTGATGTGGATGACGATCTCTAAAGTATCTTGGTAAAGTAAGGTGATGAGATGATGTGATATCAGAGTGTAGACCTAGGCAGAGACATCGTCCGCTTATAAGTGCGTGAGAATCCCCGTCAGGCTTCAGGTTACAAGCAGATTGTTGGCTCTCTGCCTGGTCGAGCTCCTTTGTCTTGGTATCTCTACCCACCTATTGTTCATGTCGATAAAGGCGACCACCTCGACGCACGGCGGGATGTGAACGGCTTTGTTCGTGGAGCTGGAGAGACGGGGCACCTCTTCCCAAATATATGACTTGTGGCTTGCATTGCCGGGTATCTATTCTATACTCTGTTTCACCCGTGAGCTGCATCCAGCAATGTTATACAATACAATACACTAATCACTCAGCACATTATAGGGCACCCCCTACAAGCTGCACAATCATCATGGCGATGCGCACCTTAAGCCCCACGCGACGTTCCGTTTTGGCAAAGTCGTCTCTTGTCACAATGGTCGTATTTTCCTGGAGCCAGCGCTGTTCGTCCCCCAGTCGCTTCTTTAGCTCTTCGTTCTCTGTCACGATGAGGGCATTCGCTTCCAGATCCAGAGAGTAGCTCCGCTTTGTGTAGTTCGAACTACCAATGAGGCTGATCGATGGGTTCGCATTGTCTGGCATTGTCACCCACAATCCCTTTGCGTGGTATGTCCAACCACCCGGTTCGCCAACCGTGCCCTTTCTCCACTCCCTTAACACCGTCGAGTCCTCCCGCTTACAATGATGAACTGCGCGGAGGAACCGTCGGGTAAGAAGTGTATAGGCGTCCGGCAGAAGTCCGGACACTCCGGGAGACTTGTAAAACCCATTGGCAAATGGTGATGCTGTGATGACGGTGTTGTTGCGCGATGCAGTGGACAGCAGAAGCTTTGTGAGTGACGGGGCCGGATTAAAGTACCCAGCCGTAAAGGTCCAAGACGAGTTGGCATACTGCGGTGACCCCAACGTCCTCAAGACATGTGTGACAGCAGGTAGCTCGGTTGATGCGTCGGGATTAAGGAGCTGCGAGAACTGCGCCAGCATGTACACCGACGTATCCCTTTTCTCAGCAGGCGTCTGGTCGAGGGCCGTCAGTTGCTTTGTGTTTGAGGATATGAGTTTCGATAACAATCCAGTTGACTGCACAACAAACTGCTTCGGGTGCGTCAATGGTGAGACGGCGGGGTTGGTCTCCGGCCACACTAGGTTGAAGCCTGAGGGTTCATCGGATGGCTCTACCAAAAAACTCAAGGAGGAGATGGCGCCGTGGATATTGGAAAAGTACTCGGTGATATCGTTAGAGGAAAACAGGTGGTACCTGTCCTGCCTGTTGGTGAAGTAGTCGCTGGAAAGGTTGGCACCAGAAAGGATAATCTCGTCGTCAACACCGTATAGTTTCATGTGTTGCAGCCCCCAACCCTCATTTATCCTCTTTGGCACATATTTCTTTCGAAGTCCCGTGAGATTAGGTGTGTGGTACATGCGGATCTCGACCCGGTCTGGCCCAAACTCGGAAACCAAAGGCGCAAGCAGCGATGCGCTCGATGGTTCGGGGGCCTCGCGGGTGCCGCGGAGGGCGTCGGTAAGGATGCTAAGCTTGACATTGGGCTTCGCGCGTAAGGTTTGTTGGAGTGTGGCGATCTTGGTCGGTCAGTCTGGGGGAAGTTGGCTTAGGGGTGGTGGCAGAACAGAACGTACGAGCTCCTTCTCCGACTTGCCAATGTACAACGTTGACAAAAAGATGCGCCTCTCAGCAGTCCTGATCTTGTCCTTCAGCGTCTCGTAAAACTCGGTTGGAGTCTGGAGCACCCTGATTTGTGATCCATCGATCTTAAAGGAGGGTGCTATCTTATCGAGCTCGTTGACAAAGGGCGCCAACATGCCTGCGCTTGAAGTGGCAGCGCCTTGAGGCGCCCCAGTTGACGGCATCGAGAACCGGCGACATTGCACTGTGTTGACTCGAGGGCACGATCGAGAAATCGGCAGTCGGAGCTTGCTAACGCATCGAGGGGCGCAACGTGCCAGCATCGCCGTAGATAGATGTTGGGTACTCGTCTGGCAATCGCATTCCTGTTGCCAACCAAAATTATTTTCTGATAATGATGCAACACTTTGAATCTGCGACGGGGAGCCAAGCTCGGTTCTCTTGGCGCGCGCGAGTGGGTCCCCAAGCTCCAGTGGGTCGCTTGGAATTGAGCGTCGCCATTGGCCCGGCATTTCCCACAGCGAGCGCCCCACAGCCATCGTGAGGTCAATCCGCAACTTCAACCTCCATTCGAATCTCGACAACCCAGTCTCCCCCACGGTCAACTGGCCAGCCCTCGCCCACGATGTCGACCATCACCCGGACGCTGAGGAATCTGCGCAAGATTGGCCTCAAGGTTTGTGTCTTGCGGTCTCACCTGAGGGATGTATGCTGACGTATTGATGGTAGGATTACTGGCACCAACTGAACGTTCGTCCCCGACCCCTCCGCCTCCGACTGCGCCGACCGCTTTGCTAACCCCGACGGCCCCGGAGAACAGTATATCGGTATGCTGATACAAGGCTGAGAAATCAATGGGATGGATTGGCTGATGACGATGCAGGCGACACCAAGGCTGGAACGCTAGTGGGAGTCGACAAGTTCGGCAACAAGTACTTTGAGAACGTCGAGGAATTGCCGCGTACGTGTCGATCGAGAGCACCGGTCGACGACATGCTTACCTACTCTATACAGTCCGTACCAGATGGGTTGACTACGCGAAGCACGACTTTGATTCGTACGTTTATCCTATTCTATCCAGCTCTTCCGAGAGAGCTGTGTCTGGAACTAACAGTGGTTCCTACATCTAGTGCCCATATCGAGCCTCTCTGGCACTCCTGGATTTCGTACGCCATTGACACGCCACCCAACCAAGACCCCATCGCCAATATCAATCGCCCATGGGCGAACCCTAACCATGTTCCAAACCTGACCTTTTCTAGGGGGGCTTTCAAGACCTACAGCACGTACGTCAAACCATACATTGTCTCCGAGATTCTAGGTGCGCCTCTGACACTTCTTGTCGTAGAACTCAGCCCAAGATCAAGGCTTGGCAACCCGTTGCGGCCCCGAGACAATAGGCTATCTGAGCGAGGGCTGAGCGCGGAATGTACATATGCTCTTGTGGCGAATAGACTACACTTTAACGAAATGCGGGTATCCAGTTCAGGATTTGATCATGGCGCTTATCCAGCACTGTAAAGACACGTTGACGATACGTATTATCTTGGCATAGACGCACAGGAGGCGGGTTGATGCTCTGTCGCATTCAGGTTTCGATCCGCTCCTCAGGGAGAACATTCCAGTTCAGGGTTGTCCGATCTATGCCGAGTCGATGTTTTCACTTCTCTCACTCCCCTTATGGCCACCACAACAGCGTGATTCTTCCTGGGCCGTTAGCCTGACTTGCCTTCCTGGGTCCTTACCAGGCTTGACGCGGTGGAATGATGTCGCTGACTTACGTTATCCGTGGAAGGGACAGATATGAGACATGCAGGCACCTATTTCAACACAATACTGGGCCGTGGCGTGCTCTGCAACATCATATCGCGTCAGCTTAGGAGAAGATAGTGGACAGCCTCAGATCAATCTTCAAGGAACGCACGCCCACTCACGTTCTGTCCTGGGACAGCATCTCAAGCCACACAATTGCATTAACTTGAACGGACATGTACGTAGTAAGGCAGGATGACAAACTACCGAGTACAATCGAGGGCAACAAAACAGCTAGACCACCAAAGTTCGATCACTCGACATCACTTATCCCTATCCAAAAACAGAGCAAGCCGCGCAAAGAATCCATCAGCAAAGATGCAACACACAAAAAACACTCCACACTGAGAATATGCAATGAGGCGGTCTGCTCGCCTGCGCGTCCTCTACATCTGACAAAAAGATCTGCGATGCGAGCGGTCTTGGTCTAGTAGGAGGGGAACCAAACGGCGGAAACATGCGACGTATATACGGTCAGCCGGTCTGTACAGGTCGGGTTGCGAAATCCTCCTTCTAACTCTTTAGCCGTGCCTCTACGGCTGTTTTGATCGCTTGAAGGGAGTCAGTATCATCGATTCTGTCGATGTGCGAGGGGATAGTACTAACCTTCAGTTGTGTCCCTTGCGTCTCCAAAAAGCATCTTCGTTCCCGGCATGTAGAACATGGGGTTAGGGACATCGGCTTCATGACTTGTTAGCCTACTGCTTCGTGTCGGGGTGCTGAGAAAAAACTCACCATAACCGCTCGCCAGCCCACGCTTCATGACGATCACATTCTTGCTCTTCCAAGCATGCAGTACCGGCATACCAGCGATGGGACTTCCTGGCTCGAGGGCAATCGGGTTCACCGTGTCGTTTGCGCCGATAACCAAGGTCACATCCGTCTCGCCAAAGTCGTCGTTGATCTCGTCCATTTCGAGCACAATGTCGTACGGTACACTGGCCTCGGCGAGGAGAACGTTGCACTGACCGGGCATGCGACCAGCCACAGGGTGTATGGCGAAGCGGACCTTGATGCCCTTGGAGCGCAGCATTTGTGTAATGTCCGAAATTGCATACTGCGCCTTCGCAACAGCCATGCCATAACCGACGACGATAATGACAGATTCAGCGTTGGTAAGCGCTTCTGCAGTATCTTCCACGTTCGTCTGGGTCACGGACCCTTCTATCTTGTAGTCCGAAGTCGTTGGTGCGGCAATTCCGCCAAAGAGGACGTTCGTGAGCGATCGGTTCATGGCAACGCACATGATGTACGAAAGAATGGAACCAGACACGCCAATAAGAGCTCCGACGGTAGTCAGAAGAGGGTTGTCCAGCATGAAACCTTCCGCAACCAGAGCGAATCCACTATAAGCATTTAGCACAGTGATGACGACGGGCATGTCAGCGCCGCCGATCGCCGCAGTGGTGGTGAATCCCTTGAGGAATGAGAGGGCCGTGTTGGCAGCGAGAGCGCCAGCCGCGATCATGGGCGAGCCAGGAGCCATGGCGACAAAAGCGCCCATAGTTGCTACATTGCCAGCGAGAAGCGTGGAGTTTAGGAGGTGGCGGCCGGGGAGCATCAGCGGCTTCGACGACATCTTGCCAGCCAGCTTAAGAAAAGCCACAATCGACCCAGTAAAAGTGATCCCACCGACAAGGACTCCGAGATAGGCCGAGACGAGGTGAAGTGTGGAGACGTGCGAGAGGTCAGCCATAACGCTGCCAATGCTTGTCAAGACAGCAGCGAGACCGACGACCGAGTGTAGCGCCGCAACGGTTTGGGGCAAATCGGTGGGGGTAATGCGCTTGCCGATCAAGAAACCAGCGAGACCACCGATAGTAGCCAGAGCACCAAACTGCGTCAGGACCTCAGGAGGGAAGCCAACAGCAAGCAGAGACGCAAGCACACCAGAGCCAACACCGAGCATGCCGAGCATATTACCCATGCGAGCAGTTGCCTGGGAAGCCAGTCCGGAAAGGGAAGTGATGCAAAGAACCGAGCTCACAAGGTAGCCAGCCTGCACGAGACCAGCAGCCCCGGTCGAGGCGGCGGCAAGGAACCCGCCACCGAAAACCAGCCCGGGAACAGCGTAAAGCCAAGGATACTCGGGCGGGTCAGTGGGACGGCGGAACATATCCAGCATGCGCTTCGTAATAACGAAGCCTCCGGCAACATTGACAAAGGCAAGGAGGACAGAGGCGGCACCGAACATCTGGGGAATCGTCTGCGGGAAATAACCCCCGCCCAAGATGAAGAGACCACCAACACCAACCATTCCGGAAATGGCATTGGTGACACTCATTAAGGGTGAGTGAAGCGCGGGCTGGACACCCCAAACAACGCGGTATCCAATAAGTGAGGCGAGGGCGAAGGTAAAGGCGTTACCCATGAACAGAGGCCCAGTCAGTTTACCCAGTGCGAGCGCAGTACCCATCCCACCGGTTACCAACGCAACTTCACGAGAAGTCTTCTGGAAAGGGGTCACTGCTACAACCTCGGCTTCCATCTTGGTAGCAGCTGGTGAAGCAGCGGGTGCCGGGGGAGGAGCTGGACGGGGAGCAGGAGGAAGGATGTCGCCTTTCTTGGTAACAATCGCGCCTCGAACAACTTCATCTTTTAGGTCAATCCCATATTCCTTCTCTTTGGGTGAAATGGAGAGGAGAAATTTGGTGATGTTGTTGGAATACAGCGTGGAAGACTGGGTAGGTAGTCGGGACGGAAGATCCGTGTAGCCTGCCCCATGATTAGAAAAGCCTCAAGTGTTGAACTCGAGGGCGCTTACCAATGATCTTGACATCCTTGTAGGTGACCAGCTGGCCAGGCTCTGTCTTCTCGCAGTTACCACCAGCTTCCGCAGCGAGATCAACAATGACGGATCCAGGCTTCATGATCTCGACCATAGCTTTGGTGATCAGCTTGGGCGCAGGCTTGCCAGGAATGAGGGCGGTGGTGACAATGATGTCGACCTCGCGAGCTTGTTCCGTGAAAAGCTTCATCTCGGCCTCAATGAACTCCTTGGACATTTCTTTGGCGTATCCGCCAGCTCCGGAGCCGTCCTCCTGGAGGTCAACCTCGATAAACTCGGCTCCAAGTGACTGGACTTGCTCCCGCGCAGCGGAGCGCGTGTCAAAACCGCGAACAATAGCACCGAGCCTCCTCGCCGTAGCAATTGCACTCAGACCAGCAACGCCAGCGCCAATAACCAAGACCTTGCACGGTGGGATCTTCCCCGCAGCCGTGACCTGGCCCGTGAAAAACCGTCCGAAGTTGTTAGATGCCTCTAGAACAGCCTTGTAACCAGCAATGTTGGCCATGCTGCTCAGAGCATCGAACACCTGGGCCCTTGAGATGCGAGGGATCATATCCATAGCGAATGAGGTGGCCTTGCGAGCGGCAAGCTTCTCGACGAGCTCCTTGTTCTGCGCTGGCTGTAGGAAGCTGATGATGGTTTGTCCTTCCTTGACGCTCTCGATCTCGCGCAGGGTCGGTCCCCGCACCTTGAGCACAATGTCGGATGCCCCCCAAACACCCGCAGCCGAGTCGACCAAGGTAGCACCAGCTTTCTCGTAGCCATCATCAAGGAAGTCAGCCTGAGCGCCAGCACCTCGCTCGACAATGACCTTGGCGAAGCCCTTCTTGAGCAGCAGAGCCACGTTCTGAGGAGTCAAGGCGACGCGACGTTCGTTGGGGTACGTCTCACGAGGCACGCCGACAGTCAATTGGGCATAGGGAGTCGAAGGAGGCAGGGGAGCTGACGACTCGGTCGAGTACGATGACAGCGACGCCCGAGTCGACGGTTGGACGGGGCGGGTGGACAAGACCGAAGCGTGGCGCACAAGCTGTAGCGGCTGCACCTTGGGAGCAGCGAGAGCTAACGATGGCGAGTAGTGACGCTCGCGGTGCAGCGTGTTGTGCCATGCTCTCTGGACGCCCGCAGCGGAGCCAGCGATGCGGGCGCAGACAGGGACAGCGTCTGTGGGGACGAAGCAATTAAATTAGCTTTCACAGCGCCAATTGACAGCTGCAACGACGATCGCCACTTTGCCAACGTCCTCACAACATGGGAGCTCAGCACAAAGCTCACGGGGCCTGCTCTTACCTCGGGCGCGAGCTGCCGTCTGGGAGGCGACGCGCTCAGCGGGTCGGGAGCAGCGGGAGGCATTTTGGCCCAGAGCGGGCCGGACGAGGGACCAGGATATCATGGCTGGCGACAAGCCTGGTGGGGCTTGGTCATTTGTTCACTCACATGCGTGTTGGGCAAGAGCAGACGGTGTGCAAGAAAAGAACGGCGGAAAGCAATCGTGTTGAGTTGAGGAAACAAAAAAAAAAGCTCGCAAGTGAGGAGAAACGGAAGGTGTGTTGGCCTTCCAGGTTCTCCGTGTTCCGATCCCTCGTGCCTGCCCTACCTCCCTACACCCCTACACCGGCAACTTCATCCAGCGCATACACCCAGTGCCTAGACGCTGCGGTCAGCGCGTGGGAGGGAGGGGTAGGTCATGGGGGTGTGGTCCCCTCAAGGGCGGCGGCCTTGTGTTACCCCGCCTTTGACGTGATACATGGGCTGGGACCCCCGTCCCAGAGGTATCTGGCGCCAAAATATCCGGGCGGACGCGCTGGAACGGATGGCTTGCAGCGGAAACACACCAGTCAGAGGGCGGGACACGGGACGGCATGGTGGGGTGGCCGCCACGGTGAGGAGCGAGCGTTGAGGAATTTCTTGGAGTGTCTCAGCACGGTGCGGGGGGTAAAATGCGGGGAGTTGCAGCGACGAAGGCATCCACTGCAAGGATGCGGCTGGTCATGCCCCCGATGTACGAAGTACCTTCCGCTCCCATCAGTCCGGCCACATATTATCCAATACAAAAGCCGAGGCGAAGCGCGGCAGCACCACATGTTCATCTTCGGCTGTTGTGCAACACTCTGTGATGCAGTGGTGGTTTGCTGATGTATCGCTGTAAGCCCTTGGAATTTGTATCGCTCATGTGGGGAGGTTGTGCCCGACCCTCCGCCTCAAAGTCGAAGTACCCTGCATGCTACGTCATGTGTCCACCATTCAGCACACCATCAAACCCCAGCTGCGTGGGTGCGTGGGTTTGTTTCGAGTCCATGTGTGGGTCGACCCTTTCGATTCTGGAGCCGCAGTTCAACCACCAAGTTGAAGCCGCCTGAGCCGGCGGTCGACGGATGGATGGACAGCCCTCGAACCAGAGACTTCAAGACTCGAAATGATTATGCTGGGCATTGACATGGCGGATGGCAGCCTTCATCACAGGATGGAAGCCGCATATGACCCTTTACGAATCCACAGCTGGTGATGCCCACCAGCCACTATTCACCAGAGTAGTAAATCGCCACCGGTGTCGACTCCGGCGGAGGGAAGTCGCCGTCGTCTTCCAAAGGTTTCGATGGCGAGTGATCATCCCATTTCGAGATGAAGTCCAGTCGAAGCCGCGATTCGGTGAGTGCATCGAAAACCAGCAAATCGAGCGAAGGAAGCGCACGTCTGATGATTCGGACCATTTTTGGCTTGTGCATCCGGCGAGCAAAGATCGCGGCTTGCTGCTCAAGCCTGGTTCGCAGTGATGTCAAGTCCAATTTGCCAGCTGAGGCGCAGGGCTTTGAATGTCGACAGATCAGACACTCGTTCGATATCTCAGCGAAGCTCAACATGACAACAACTTCATCGAGGTTGCGGTTGAAGCAGGTGTGGTCTGGCGTATGTGGCACCTCCAGCAACCTCTCGCACACCATATCCATTCGGCAATGGAGCCTCTTCAGGGACGGCGAGTTGCACATCAGCGAGTTCAGTGCGACGCAGAGGTGAGGAAGATACTCCAGAAATCCGCCCAGGAGACAGGGTCCGGCTGCGTCAACCTCCAGCGACGTCAAGTTCTGTAGCGAGAGTATATCGAGAAGGGGTTGGCCCAGGTACAAAGCGCATGCGGCCGCAGACAATGACGGTGACGGGGCAGCCTCGGGGCCAGATCTCAGCTTAAGTGATCGAAGCCCCTCACACTCTTGGAGCTTAGCCACGAGCGCAGGGAATCCCGCATGCATTTGATGTTTCCACTTATCGGGGGCACGACATTTTTTTCCGCATTCGAGGTTCATCAAGTCCAGTTCAATGCTTCGGAGGTATGGTGAGATACGGGCAAGACCCGCTTCATTTGTCGCGAACCGTGGGAGCGACTTTTCCGTGAGACGCAAATCGGTGACAAGCACTTCCCAGGCAATCTCAAACCACCGTTTGCAGACCGCGAGTCGGGAAACGTCTTCGCAAAAGAAGTCCCTCCCCAAGTGATGAAGAATATGGAGGAGAAGTTCAGGTGGGAATTCAAGCAGAAGCATTTTACTCCGTTACTACCGAGGAGTTGTGAGACTGGCGGGGTGAAAGGACGGGCAGAAGTTGGGCACCCATTATCACTGAAGTCGCCCTGAAAGCAATCTCCTCTCACGTGAATTAACGGAGTACCCCCACTGAGTTTGGCCACTAGGTGCCCCGCTCCCCGCCCCACGATTCGTCCAAAGATGGGACAATCTCCTTGAATACTCCACAGGCGCCTCTCCAATCCCGCCTTTGACTTGCCTACCTATACGTATTATCATTTCCTGTGTGACGCTAATCACTAATCTCCGAAAACTGCAACAGACTCGCCGACGGAACCAAACGCGGCATGCCAGAGACAAAGCCAGCCACACAAGCACGTTCCAGACGAGTACAAAGCAGATGGTACGCTAGGTACCATATCCGTCGGACTCACGGTGTAGTCATTCTATCAGCTTAGATTATAGGTGCATCAACGTGAAGTTTCCAACTCAAAATCGCTCTCCACCATCAATCAACATCAACTTTCTGCACGAACACGGACACATATAAACAACTCTGCCCCTACTTGTCGCAAGCCCAACACCTTTCAAGGGCAACATCCCCACAATGTTTGTCAAATATAGCCCGCTTCGGGTAAGGGCAGAGAATACGCTGGTGTATCTGGCCTGACACGGTCAAGTCGACCGGTGACGACTCAGGGACGGTCCCATTCTCCACCCAGGCACGCAGCTGATCAAATAGACGGGTTGGTTGTCCCGAGGGTCCGCCGAAGCAATGGGCCATGCCCGGGACTTGATAGTGTCGGTAGAAGCTGTCGGTGTTGGGAACCAGGGCGCTCACCGCGCTGTGGTAGTGCGTCGTTCCCTTGGGTGGAATGACAATGTCGTCAAGACCATGCCATGACAACAACTTCCCTCCCGCAGCCTTGAATTCGGACAATTCCGGGTCATCGGTGGCAATCCAGCTGTATTCCTGCCGCGCTGCATGGGCAAACGATTCGTACTCGGCTCGGGTCATCGTTCCAGTCTTAAAGTCCGGGTCTTTGGCCAAGAAGTAGCGAACCCAAAAGTCGGCCAGAGGAAAAGTCAAAGCCGCGCATGCCCCATCTTTGCAGATGGTTGTGGCCAGACCCAAGGGAGTCGACCCGTTGGATAACGGCCCCTGACCATTAAGGTCAGTTCCCGGACTGAGGCCAAACCAGATCCGCTTCCCGTTCTTGGTGAACGGACCATGCCACGTTGCATTGGCAACCATGGCCGCAGTCTTGCTGATGGTTTTTGGTGCCCCGGTAGTCGTGCAATTGAGCGGCTGTCCGACGCTCTGGAAGGGATCGAATTTGGCGAGACATTCATCCGGAGCCGCAATGACGCCGTCCACAGCACCATCCAACCCATCACAAAACTTGACGGCTGCTGCGGTAATGGCCGTTAGCTCACATGGATGTGGATAGGAGCGGATATCGTTCATAAACACCTCAGCCCATTGCATCGAGGCGAAGAGTTCCGGCCAGTAGAATGCCGGTGCGCCGGCCGCGATGCCGTCATATGCCTTCGGGTACCGCTGAGCCAGCATCATACCCTGACGACCTCCTTGCGAACAGCCATTCCAGTAGGAATAAGCCGGGCCTCGACCATAGAAGCTTTTGATAAGCGACTTGCCGATGATTGCCTCATCGTTCAGTGAAACTGCCGCCAAGTTCCGCAACTTGTAAAGGTTCACGTTTCCCTTGCTCAGCAATGCCCATTTTGACGGTTCCTGGCTTGATCCCACCCCGGCGTCGGTCGTTATCGTCGCGTACCCGTCACCTAGCGCCCCCATCATGGTACCGTATGATAACTCGAACCGGCCCGGAGCAAACCCTCCACCTCCTACCGCCTGGAGACGCCCATTCCACTCGGGGTTCTTCATAGGAAGCCATGCCTCGACTGTGACGCTGTCGTCTTGTCCGGGGTGGGTATAAGTCACGGTGACGTTGCAAAAGGTGGCATTGCGAACTTGGAGGGATGGTCCCGTGAATCGAAGAGCCGAGGGGACCGAGGCGGAGAAGTTGATTACCGGCGCTGCGTTGATGGAGAGAATTTCGGCACCAAAGACGGTGGGTGGGGTAAATGCTGATGGGCCGCAGGTCAGGAGGGATGGTGATATTGACATTGTGGTGAATATGATGTTTTGTAGAGGAATACTTTGTTCGTTGATCAGGTAAAAATTCATCCTGTCAACTTTGACGCAATCGGATCATCGGATGCAAAAGATATATATGTATGCCACTCCCCCACATATGATATATAGTGAGGCTCATTCTAATTCTCAGGGGCCCAGCCCCATTCTAATTGAAGTCGGCGAACAGAAAAAGGAAAACACATACATGCCCACCAATCCATCCCAACATGACGATCCTTCAAGTTCCAGTTTTTTTAGTACTTTTTTTTTATGTTGTAATTCAGTTCGGCCTCGTTCAAATTCCCTTGATCAAATGTCGGCGAGCCAAAAAGGGAAATTATAACGCGCACTTGACTTCGGATTTATCAATCCATGTCCACATTTCCTAGGCGGGAAGAGTCACACCGTTTGACGGAGTGCCTGAGAAGGGAAATTTATGGGGCCGCACCCCCTGCTGAGGGAGAAAAACCCCAGCCGGTTTGGAGAAGTTGGTCAAGTCTGGTCTGGTGAAATGCGAGCCATCAATCCCGAGGGGAATCATCACATGCATCCTACCCACTACCGGGATGGCATCACCCATATCAGATCATTTTTCATTCCAAGAAAAAATAAAAAGTCCTGGTACATGTATGTGGTCTGGTCTGGTCCCTCTGAATTTCTTTTTTTTCCCCTCCAATCTACTGCTCCGTGCAGGAAACACCAAGAACATGCTCTTGATCAATACGTGTACGCATCTTGTCATGTGTTCCATTTGTTCAATATCTCGGAAAACAGCCTGGTTGGTTATCCACGACGAATCTGGGTACATAGGAAATTTCCTTTTCTTTTTTTCGTTCATCATCCTGAGCCAGGGTGAGATGGAGTAACATGCATGTGTAGGGAGTGGACTGAACAAAAAGACCCATCAGGCCGCTCTCCTTGAATAGTTAACACTCAACTCAACCTACTGTCACCAGCCCTCGTTCATCTTCTCACACAAGCCTAACAGCGAAACGTTAGTTGGAGTGAATAAGAATAAAATAAAAAATTTCTGGTAATGACCTTGCGGCACGTATCCAGTCGAAACTCCACCACTTGGCAAGTGACACATACCCAACACCTTGCCATCTGATGAACGGGACTCAGAACAAATCCTACTCACCAAATTTGGACTCCATCAAAGCTGATGTCGTACGCAAAACAGCGCGAGTTTTCATGTTGTCAGTCTCATCATTGTCCCTGGTTCCTTGTGGTTATATTGAACCCGACCAGACACCACCGAAAGGACTCAGACAGAACCCAGCCATCCAGTTTGGACTTGATCAAACCTAATCATGTACGTAAAGTGATTTTACGTCCGTTTTCTATGTCTCATCATCATCCTTAGTAAACCTCTCCCTCTCTCTTGCTGATTTAATCGGTGCTCAGCCCTCTGTTACCGCGTGATGCTCGACCCCACAAGGGGTCTCTTGCATCTCAATTCCTTCGGTATGTCGGACAGCCCCTCGCCCTCACCCACGAAAGCTCTTTCCCCAGAACGGTCACTTGGTCCATATAAGCCAAAATTCCGTCTGCCCCTGCCCTGCCATCAAAAGACGTGCCGAGTGGTGCAGTGGCCCAGTGATGAGATCGAAACTCCTTGTGTCAACTCTAATGGGGTGGTATCAGTTTCATTTCACAGCCAGAGCACCTCGAAAGAGGACACTGGCAGATGATGACAAACAGATTCTGGGGTCCGCTTTTTTTTTTGTTAGTGATTCCATTCTGCAGGCTGTCTTGTCTTTGTTTTTATTTTTTTCTCGCTTGAGTGGTAAAGTAGGTAGGGTACTCACCTGTAACGTACCTATCAGGTGTAAATAGCGAAAGAGAGAGTAGCGTAGCTAAGGGGGGGGGGGGGGAGGGGGAT
>Ga0247765_1001058_pt1 | contig 15981 bp, 15 predicted proteins | sample UWRJL106311C6_FD_179949 | JGI IMG/M metagenome (GOLD analysis project Ga0247765, IMG submission 179949) | Plant litter microbial communities from Arlington Agricultural Research Station in Wisconsin, United States - UWRJ-L106-311C-6 | ecosystem: Environmental > Terrestrial > Plant litter >... | reverse complement strand
CAATAAAAGGTGGGTAAATTTTTTTTCTTTTTTTTTTTTTTTTTTTTTTTTTTTTTTCACAATGGTCCAGCTTAGACACCCAGATCGACAGCAGCCTACCAACCACAACATCCTCCAGTGAACATCATCACCCAGTAGTCACCATGGTCGCCCTTACCTTGATCTGGCTCCTCCCGCTGGCTGCCATGGTCCCGCTCTCGGCAGCAGCAGCACAAGCAGGACCTACCCTCTCCGGCCAACTCAACCACCAAAACCCCGTCCTCAAAGGTCGACAATTTGGCAACCCCGGTGGCAACAAGGGTCTTGGAAGGGGTCTGGACCCCGATTTCATGCCTCCCATCGACATGACCGGGCATGAGGGGGCAATGAGAGGCCAGCAGCGGGGGGGCAGTTTCTTTGACAACCTCGGTGTTCCCGACCTGTTCCGTCCGCTTTCTCGTCTCAAGCCCGATGACAAACGCCGATCCAGCTTGGCGACTCGGGATGCCACGGCCCAGGCTGCCCAGACAACTCCTCCGCCGGCCCAACCTAGCCCTAACCCCAGCTCCAACCCGGTTAACCACAATGACTTTGACGAGGCCATGAAGCTACGAAGTCTCCAGCGCCATTCACATCGCATCAGTCCGAAACCGAGCCCGTCGTCCACTGCGGCACCCACGACAACAGCCCCATGTCGTGTTGATAGCTGCGCTACTATGGTTTGAGATGGGGATGGGGTGCGTGTGTGTTTGCGTGGGGAGTGGGGAGTGGGGTCATGGAGAGTTGAGATTACGGAAAGTTGGTTTTTTTTTGGTGCCGGGGAAGTCATTTATCTAGTGTATTCGGCATTTACCTAGGAACCTAATAGATTGATAGGTACGCAGAGTAAAAATGTAAATTCATCCATGTCCCCTATCCTTCGGCTTTCTTCACACTAGACAGCCGGGTTGATGATGTGCTCTATTCCCGGCACGGTGAGAACCACATACGTAGCAGAGTAATATGGACCACCTAGGTGCCTTGCTCGACATGGATCAGACCAGGTCGTAACCAACATGGCCCAATTGCTCCACCGTACATGTTCCCAGCCTGGGTTTAATCGTCATTTTTCTGCTGTAAGTGGATCCGGGTCCATGTGGCTGGCGGTTTGCATATTCCACGTCGTTGACTTCAGTCAGGTCCATAGGGGACCAAAGTCAAAGTGAGGACCCGAAAATATGAGGCTGACTGGCTGACAGATTTTACGGACGTACATGTAGCACGGAAGCCGGGACCCGCCGTCCCCACACCCACCGGGTATCAAGAGGAACGCTACTGAGGTTAAATAGGTTATCTAAGAAATGGAGATTTAGATAGCTTTGTGGCTTTGTTGACTCTGTGGGGTTAAGTTTTGACTTTGGGCTGGGTACAAACGAGGCGTATTTACTCTTTCCATGGGTTTGTGGGGAAATCAAAGCAACTACTCGACTGCATCCGGCAAGCCTTATCCCCAGTTCCCCAGTTTGGCTTGCAGCCTCGTGACGTTGATATTGATATCTGCTGACTCAGGCTGGGGCTTTAGAGAAACTTTGGGAAGGCGGAAGACTGGAGTCGGCGGCGGTTCCACGTCGTCCCAGTATCCATCCATCGATTTGTCCGAGATTTCACGTGTAAGGTATGTCGGTGCACGAGCCGGGGAACCAGACTGGACTGCTCACCAACAGAGCAAACCAGAGTCCTCGCAGACATTCAATTTCTCTCATCGCAGCTTCAAGCCCATTGAAACACCACTCTAGGCCCGATCAACCACCAAAATGTTCTACACCAGAGTCTTCCTCTCTATCTTCGCCCTTCTTGCGGCGCTGCAACCTATCAACTGCGCGCCAGCCATCCTGCAGCTGCACCAAGACAACTTGAATACCGAGCTGTCGACGCCAACCAACACGAACACTCACAACCACCCCGCCCTGGTGAAAGCACAACATGAAGTGCCCCACGCGAATACAAACACGAAGCGTACTCCGGCTCCCATCAACCCGATTCCCAAAGGCCTAATCCACGGCAGCGACATTGCCAGCGTGGCTCGCCAATCCATCAAAGAGATGAAAAAGGACGCGCACGAACAAGTTTTTCCGATCCGTAATCCCTGGCAATTACCAGCGGAGATGGAGAGACCCCGCTCGCCGTTGCAGAGAGGCGGGGATGGAGAACGCAGGAACTCTGGATTTGAATCTGAATATGGGCATGGGATGACGGGACATTCGGGATATTATAATCTCTATGATTTGGATAGACTAGGTGGACGTGGGGTTCAAACTTGAAATGTCTACCTTACCTTACCCACTTAGGTACGTAGGTACCTAGATAAGCTGTGATCTGCGAGTTGCGAACCGTAGCTGTGACCTCGTGTTGACAGAGCTGGGTACATGCACAGAAATGGGTTCAATAGATCAAACGTTGGCTCGGTGTCTACCTGGTAGGTATGTCTACGTCCAGTCATCACGCAGGTACATTGAGTGTGTTCAAAAGGTAGGAGCGGCTTAGAATCCAATCTTATCCAGAATTTAATACTTGAGCGGGATTTGAATTTATGCTACCTACCTACTTAGGCGGGTACATACATGCAGTCGATTAATGTTGAATATTGGTACCATTTAGTCTTTCTAGTGTGTCTTTGTCCCTCGAAAACCTCCCACAAATGAAATCTCTCTCACCCCTCTCACCCTAGACTAATGTTTATCGTTGTGACATAGCCATTCGCAGGTAATTTCATCTAACACCTAGACTCCAACATGTAGCAGCGCCTTATCGAAAATTACGCCACAGGCCAGTCAGGTCGGAAAATTATCACATCATTCAACACCAGACACGCTGAATACTACCCCAGCGCCGAAAATATGTACACCAAAGAGCAGCATAAACCATGCCTCACCACCATCCCCGGGGAACCAAAGTATATTGATTGATATACAATCAAGTCGAGTTCGCTTACCTCGACATGTCATTGATTCACCCCATCACACCACCCATCCAGACTACCATCTATTCACCTTGTTGCACCAGTGCCTGGTCGATGCGATTTTGATCGCAGTACTCAGGGGCGTTGCAAAGAACGCTGTGGGTCTGTCCATTGTAGCCGACGGCGTTGAGATCCGTGATCTCGCCCGTGATCAGCTGGGGTAGGCCGTGGCATTCGGGCCGGCTGAAGAGGACACAGCAGTTGCCGGACGTGGTCGTGGCCGAGACAATGTGGGCCATCTTGGTGCCGAGGTAGCCACGGGGCAGAGTCAGACACGTCTTGTCGGCGAGCTTGTAGCGGGCACAGTAATTGCCGCGGCCACAGAGCTTGATGGTGTGGTCCTCGGGTCCCAGCAGCTTGGTGAAGCGCTGACCGTCGCCGGGGCCGCGGTCGGCAAGGTACCAGCTCGGGGCAGGCTCCCGGTTGAGCGTGTTGGGGAGAGTGGCGAAGCCGAAGCGGCGGATGTGGTAATTGACCATGGCATCGAGGCTGAAGCTGCTGCGGAAGAAGGGATGCTGCCACTCGCCAGGCAGCACGTAGCCCTCGCTGCAGTCGCGCAGCACAAAGACCTTTTGGTGCTTGCTCTCGTCGACGTAGCGCGAGTCCTTGAACGTGTAGTCGAAGCAGTGGCCAAAGGACGCGGTGCGGGGCTCCAGGGCGCACTTGCCGTCTCGAGTCAGCTCGCCACGGGCGCCCCGCCCGCAGTCAATGGCCACGTACGGCACCACAAACCAGCTCCCGCAGTAGTCCTTGGCATAGTCGGGCTTGGTCCACGCCTGCGACTTGCCCACCGTCACCGTAAACGTCGTCGTGTTGCTGACCGAGAACGACCGGCTCTCGCTGACCGACTTGACCCAATCCTGTCGGACCGTCTCGTCAATGTCGTACTTGGCCTTGGAGCGCATGCCAAACTCAAAGTCGAGATCAACGGGGATCGCGCCTGCTTGCCGACGCCAAACCCGAGGATACTCTTCGGGTTTGGGTTCCAATGTATCCATACTGTAAGTGCTTCCCGGAGTGGATGGTCTTCTGCCAATACTGTGCATCAAACCACCCAGCATATCACCCGCTTTCGAAGCCCCGCGGTGTACCAATGCACTCGAACTGGGGACGCTTGGGGTAACGTTATCACCAGCGTCCTTAGCGTACTTAGGGCTACCAGGGTACGGTGTTGCCGGTCTCCAGTTGTGTCTTCGCCCAGGCTTTGATCCCGTTCCACTCGGTCCCCCAATTCGCTCGCCGTTCCGGTACTCACTGGGTGCCTTGCTCTTCTTGTCCACTTTCCCGTGAGGGTAGTTTTTCCCGTCAGGGTACTCACCGGGTGCCTTTTCCTTCCCTTTCCATTTCCTGTCGGCTTCTGGGTGTGTTACAGGCCGATTTTTTGGTCGATGCCCGCCCTCTCCCTGGGTTAAAGTATGGGACGATGATGACCCCTGGTTGTTAGAGCTTTCATTCTCCCAAGGGTTCGCTGTTGGTGGGAGGGTATCCGGATAACTTGACTCCCTGTCTCTCGACGACGGCCTCGCGAAGTTGGAGTTGCGTTGGCGCCCGCTCGATGATGATTCCGCAAAGTTGGAGTTATCTTGGCCTCCAGTTTTCGGTGGTGTAAAGGTACCCTGATGGCCAGACCCGCTACCGGGTCTCGATGGTGGCCTCGCGGGGTTGGAGTTATCTTGGCCTCCGATGTTCAGTGGCGTAAAGGTACCCGGTTGACCAGATCCACTACCGGGTCTCGATGGCGGCCTCGCGAAGTTGGAGTTGTCTTGGTTTTCGATATTTAGTGGCGTAAAGGCACCCGGTTGACCAGATCCGCTGCCGGGTCTCGATGGCGGTTCTGCGAGGTTGGAACTACCTTGTCGTTCGCTCGATTTTGGTTTTGTGTAGGGACTGATATGAGCCGAATCCTCGGCATCCCCCGTTGCCGAATTCCCAAAACCCCAACTATCCAGCATGCCTTGAACATTGTCTGGGGCGAGCTGCTGTGGCTGGGGTGCATATATTTCTTGCTCTGTTGGGTATTGTGCTCCAACTACGGGATCCGGTGGCGGGGGATTCGCATATTCTATGTGTTCAAACGTGGCTTCTTGAGGGTCTGACTGGTGTGTGTGAGCTGTGTGAAAAGAGTCCTCAGAACTGGTATCATCGATAGAACCGTGACCTCTGTTCCCGTTGCCTAGCGTTCCTAGTGCCGTGCCTTCTTCATGATCTGACTGGTGTGTGAGAGCTGTGCGAAAAGAGTCTTCAGAAGAACCGGAAGAACTGGAAGTATCATCGATAGAACCGTAAACTCTGTTTTCGTTGCCCGGTGTTCCTGGTTTCGAACCCGAATCTTCGTCTTCGGTGCCCGTGTTGGGCGTTTTTTGGTTAGCGTTTGTCGAGACGCTGCCCCCGATCGAAACCTTCCCCGTTGTTTTCTTGCCTTGTTCGTGTTCAAGCTCCACCTTGGGGCCAAGCGCGGCCTTTGTGTCTCCATCTTCGGCCGTGATACCTACTGAGCCTTCAAACTTGGCCTTGGTTGGCCCATCGCCGAACTCGACGGCCAAATCGGCAGCCGCTTGAGCCCCAATCACAATGTCTTGATCAGATGCACCTTTGCCGGCCGCCTTGGCTATAGCTTCTGCCACGGGTGCTGCCGCCTTTGCTACCTGTGCTGCCGTTGATGGTTTTTCGGCTTTTTTGTCTTTTTCGTCTTTTCCGTCTCCTCCTCCTCCTCCCGAAAAGGGGTGGAGGTGGACGCCGACATTCATTTTCGCATTCCACTCAAACGTGTGGCCCATCGAGACAACCTTTGAGTATGTCGTCGTGTTGGAGGTATTCTCAGAGATGCTCGCTGTGGAGCCAACACTGAGAGCCTTGCTGAGAGACTCCGAGTATGAGAAGCTGTAGGCGCAAGACTCGGTGCGATCGCAGACTTGGCCATTTTGCATGTCGATGGGCTCGCCGAAGAACCATGTTGTCGCGACCTTGCAGAAGGTATTGCAGCCGTTGGACAAGGAGAGATAGTGGAAGCACTCCCCGTTGCTGTCCAAGGGGAAACGGGATGGGCAGTTGGGATCGGTCGAGTCCTTCCACTCAATGTGCCCCCATCGGGCCCGGGCTGGGCTTCCATTCGGAATATCGATACATTCCGTGTCTCCGATGAGAGCGTCGCAGGATGCGGGGGAAGTGAACAAAGTGACCGCCAGTAATGCCAATAAGACCGACCAGAATGGCCTGGCCCCCATGGTTGCTGACATGGGAGAATAGATGCTATACAGAAACAGTAGGGAAGGAGAAGAAGAAGAAGAACACTGACAGACTCCCGCCCTATATACCCACTTCGCTGCTGAGAGCGTCTGGTGCGTGGTAGCTTTCCGTGAAACCCTATTCTTGCCCCGGCCACGCCACAGATCCATTTGGCTCCTCGCAGCTATATCTTTATGCCCCGAGAAACTATGGTACACCTCAGGCACCTACTCCCGACGAGCCGGCGCTTTAGAGTTTAGAGCAGCCGCGGTAGGAAACGCCAGGGTACCCTCCCGTCATCCATCCTGCGGCCACCCTAGATTCTTGCACAGGCCTTCAAGATTGGCATGTCTGGGTCTTGAAGAACCCGAAATGTTGTTTTGGCCCGCACAACTCGAGCTTCCCTCCCCTCGATCCGCAACACAAATTCTCCCCATCGCGCAGTCCCGTCAGCCCGCGCTACCCGGGATTCTCGTAAACCCTCGTCATTGACCAAGCCTAGTCCAGGCTGGCGTACATTGTGGCTTGAAACTCTCGAACATTGCTGGCCCGACCAACTCCTTCTCTCGGCCCACGTGCATCTTCCCACTGGAGGGGCTTAGATCACACTTTCCACCGGATACTCGCAGTGAACGCCCTATCCATCGCTTGGTTACTTAGACCCAAATTGACCGACAACAAATGCCACAACTGGGTCCCATGATCGCTGCCATGACGGATACGGAACGAGAATGCCGCATGACCGAGGGCAAATAGCAGGCGGGGGGGACATTGGAACTGCCCTCTGCGCTTGCAAATGTTGGGCGCCCTTCACTGCCTTGTCAGGGACACGAGCCTTAGATAGGTGATTTTGACGTACCCCGCGAAAAACCTTCCGGTGAGCTTCACCCGTAAAGCCTACGTTTGGAGGGCGGAAACGGTTGTCTTCGTTCTTGAAGGGAACCTATGGACGTTTGATCCGGCAGACGAACAGGTCGACAGGGCTTCAGAGATAGACTGACCAGGCAAGATTACCTTCAGAGCACGAACCTGACGGGGTTCAACGGAAGAACTCACTTACCTCGTCGAAGTTCTACAAAAGACAAGTCAGATTACCGGGCGGGGCTGTTGCAACTTCTTGCAATGCGCTTTTATAAGTCACAGACGCTAATAACACGCAAACCACCCTCTGGCAGAGTCATAGAAGATCAAGTCGTCAAATCGATTCAGGCCATCTTACTTAGTGTTGGCCCGCCTCAATCTATGCCATTGCCGGAGCCCATGCAAGTAAAGATCCATAGACGCCTTAAATTTCCATCCCTGCTGTGTGAGCATCACCCTCAACAGCACCCTTAGTTGGCATAACGCTTGCCGTCCCTCAAAGAATCCGCAAACTCCTCTAGAGGGCTGCGGATAAGCTTTGTCTCCTTCCACAGATTGGGGGTAAGGAAACCGTATGTGTTGGAGACAGCGGCGAAAGTAGCCTTGAGAGTGTTCTCGAGAGTCTTGGTCGAGCCGGACGACGAAGTGTAGGCATCTTCGATACCAGCGAGCTGGAGCAGACGCTTGACCGCAGGGGACGCGACGAGGGAGGTACCGCGGGGGGCAGGGATAAGCTGAATACCAGGTCAGCAAACAAAAATTCAAACCACAGCTTTCCTCATCTTCTGGACTTACACGAACGGTGACGGAACCACACTTTCCGCTCTCCTTGGTGGGCAGGGAGTGGGGAAGACCGAGGTTGGCACCCCAGTAGCCACGGCGGACGGGAATGACTGAGAGCTTCGCAATAATGATTGCAGCGCGGATGGCTGTCGCGACTTCCTTGGAGGTCTTGATACCGAGACCGACGTGGCCCTCCGAGTCACCGATAATAACGATGGCCTTGAAACGGGTACGTTGACCGGCACGAGTCTGCTTCTGGACGGGCTTGATCTGTACGGAGGACAATGGTTAGAGGGAGGTCGAAAGCAATGCGGATTCTTCTGGCACTGTGCGCACCTTCATAACCTCGTCCTTGAGCTTGGGGAGGAAGAAGTCGACAATCTGGAACTCCTTGATAGGGAGGGAGTGCAAGTAAATCTCCTCCATGCTCTTGATCTTGCCAGCCTTGACAAGACGGCCCAGCTTGGTGACAGGCTGCCACTCCTTCTCGTCGTTCTTGTTCCCACCACGGCGTCCACCACGACGACCGCCACGACCACGGCCACGGTCACCACCACGATCGCCGCGAGACGCAAAGCCGCCGCCGCGGGGGGGAGCACCAGTTCCTCGATCAGCCATATTTGCAAGTATTTTGGCGAGGAATGTATTGTTGCTGTCGTGAATTGGTCGAGTGCAGCAGTTTGGTCGGTGATTTTCAAGGTGGGGAGCTTTTTGCAGCGAAATTCGGGATTTCTGGTGTGCCAAGCTCCAACCCTAAAAAAGTTTCGACACCTGGAATGTCAGGCCGGAAGCAGCGCGGGGCAAAGACCCACATCTGGTGCTAGACCAATTGCGCTCACCTAGGTGAGGCCGGTTCAATGTTTTTCTTTCTCCTATTTCACAATGCGCTGGGAAACGCTCGACCAACATTTGATCGCCAGAAAGCTCACTCGAACGATACATATACAGGGGACAGCTGTAATATCTATCGAGCTGACCAACTAGTCGAGACTCGCGGTCCAGGGCTACTTTTTGGTTATAGTGCTGCACTCTGGCAGGGATCCGCCATGCTCACAAGGACAACACTCCAATTCACACGCGAAGTTCGCGAGAAAATGTGTCTATTCCCAATTGAGACCGTGTGGTGGCATCATTAGCCTCCGACCGTAACGCCCGAGCGCCGGAAACCTAGCCTGGAGACAGATAAATGGTGCTCCAAATCACTGCCTCCTCCCTCTATCCCAAGCCACGCCATGCTTGCTGAGAAAATATATGCGCCGCGAAATCGTCATCCTCCAAAAATCGCCCTTAAGTAGTATACAGCGAGTAGTCCGTCTCAAGCAGTCGGGTTCGGATTCATCTGTCGAGCTATTAGCTGCGGGTTGTCTACTAGGAACAAAAAAGGGATACCTTTCGCTTGCCTCCAGTGAGGGTGACATTGACGAAGCGTCGTGTGTAGAGCTCCCGCTTGTGCGCGCGGCCCTTGGGTACTTTTTTCTTCTCCTGGGCCTCAACCTACGTCGATATGAAAGCGAATCAGTTTCGGTGCATCAGTTGAGCAACTGCTCATGGACGATGTGGTGGTTCCAACCTTCGGGGTCTGCGACTTGACCTTGCCTGCACAACCAACACCCATCAGCAACTAGGCAATGTGAATGCCGCTAACTAGGTAGGGCAAGGTGTTGCGTACCAGCACGGGCAAGTGATCCGTGAACCTTTCCCATGTTTTGCAGATTATTTAGTTCTGGTTCTCGCTATTCGGCCGAAGATTGTTTGGTTCGGGAAATGCTCGAAGATATGGTCCCTGCCAAACTTGAGGGCGTGTCGCTGCAAGGTCAATGTCTCGCCAGATGACTCGATCGGCGTCGCTCAGCATGGAAAGCCAGTGCCAAGGACTCCGCACGGACCGTGAGGCGACCCAAACAGCACGGCTGCTGACCCGAAGTAACTGGGATTGCAACTTCGTCGTCCACTAGCACTTTCACTCTTCGGTACGGGAGATGAGGATGCCTGCCAGAATGTTGAATCTGCAGCAAAAGGAAACTGGATTTGCATGATCTGTCAAGAAATGCTTGCCGTAACACAAGGATCCTTAGGTAATCTGAGGGGAGTCGCGATACTGGTAACCTCCGGTCTTGGCACCGCTTGCCTCAGGTTGTTTGAGCCATGAGTTGGTGAATCCTACCTTTGCATGTTTCCTGGGCGGCTAAGACTGACTACCTACACTACTTTGGACACCATCGCCATTTCACCACTACATCTATCAACTCAGAATGGGGCCTAAGAGACACCGAGCACCGACAAGCCCGCTGGATGTAGCAAACCGAAAGACAGACGAGCAGTTTGAAGCCGACTATCTCTCGTTGGGCTCCGATAACAATCATGTCTGGACCACAACTTGGGCCCACCCACAAACCAAGGCCACATACGACATTAGCTTGGTAGGATCACGAGGCCTTGGTGAATCTGAGCTGCAGACCTGCCGTGCTCTGATCGAGGAGACCAGTCGCAAAGACTATGACAACTCAGCGACGAAGTGGCAGCCGGAGAAGAAGCTTAAGGAGATGAAGTCGCCCGAACTCCGCTACATTCTGGTAAAGGATCGAGAGACGGATAGTATTCGCGGATTTACCTCGTTGATGCCAACGTATGAGGAAGGCCAACCCGTGATATACTGCTACGAAGTCCACCTCAAGCCTGAGCTACAGAGGTAAGCCATGACTCAGTCGTTGCATTCTCGGATTTTTCATGACACTGACAACGCTACTACAGCACCGGCTTGGGCTCTCTCCTCATGAGTTTCCACACCATTGTGGCTATGAATCTTCCCCCAATCACCAAGGTGATGCTCACCTGCTTCCTGTCCAATCAGCGTGGGCTTGCATTCTACAAGAAGATCGGGTTCGAAAAAGATGACATCTCCCCTGTGCCTCGAAAGCTACGTTTCGGCAAGGTTTTCACCCCAGATTATGTGATCATGAGCAAGCGTATTCGGCCGGATCCCGGCAAGTCGAACGAAGCTGAATAATTTGGCGAGTCAAGCAGACAAACAATGGTGGCACGTCTGCCTTCGTCTCTGCTGTATGCGGTACCCCAAATGCAAGTGTCTAGTGTGGTTTAGATCCAGTCTTGATACATGAGTACCCTGGGTCTACGTTGCACAGCATGCGCTCGTGGACCTTGACTCAAGATGCAGGAATACACATGGAAGCACCTCAGCGATAGTTGAATATGGTTGATGAAACTTGCTATCATGTACTTTCCGGTAGCGACCTGCTTTTGAGCCGCTGTTCACTTATCGCAACTGCGTGAGAATACTTGAGAGGGCCATACAGGCAGGAGGATGTTTGCCTTTACTTAGATGGGGCATACATATTCCATCCTTCCGTGGATGGTGAGGGGGTACCGCGCTCGAAAAGCGATACGTATGAATTATTGCCACATACTCGATGCGTGAATCGAGTCAGCTTGTCAGGATAGAAAGAAGGACCAGCTGCTATTTTGTCTATGTGGCCAACTCCTTTCTAAATCAACACTCAAGCCCAGGGCTCTGGCTGTAAATTTCCGAATGGTAGTCGTGATTCATGACGATTCGTAGAGCAACATCGAATTCTATCTTCCAGTTTAAAGCTTCTGCATAGCGGCAATATCGCTAGACTGGACGTAGTCTTCGAAGTCCTGGATCTGCTCCTGGAGCTCATCCAGGGAGATCTTATCGTCCTCAACGACCAGGTTGATCTGCAGCTTCTTAATACCGAAGCCGACGGGAACGAGCTTGGAAGCGCCCCAGACAAGACCATCCCTTTCAATACCACGGACAGCGGCCTCGAGGGCAACCATGTCGGTTTCGTCATCTACGTGAACTTGGTCAGCAACATGTTCTGAGGTCCTGTTTCGCTTGTCGTGAGAATCAACCTACCCCAAGGCTTGACATCGAGGGTGACGATCGACTTGGCAGCAAGCTTGGGCTTGGCCTCCTTCTTCTTCTTGTACTCGGCCAGACGCTCCTCACGAATGCGGGCAGCCTCGGCATCCTCCTCCTCGTCATCACTGCCGAACAGATCGACATCGTCATCCTCCTCCTCAGCAGCTGGGGCCTTGGCAGGGTTCAAGGTAACCTCAGCGACCTCAGGGCCGTAGACAGTGTAGGGCTTGCTGGCATCACCGGGAAGTGTAGCGAACTCATCCTCGTAGGAGGCGATGTGCTTGTACCAACGGGCCGCGTTGGGGTACTTGGCAGCGTCAGGAGGCGACTTCAAGGCCTTGAAGACGGCGACATCGGCCTGAGAAGAGGAGAACCTGAACGAAAGCTCATTAGCGAGGTGCATAGGAGAGGCGCAAGCGTAGTTTTCGTGATCCGCGGAGGAGGTCAGAGACGCAATTATGTGCAGGATATGTAATCATTTGCAGGTCTTGAGGCTGCTAAGAAACACGGACCAGTGCGATCATCATTCCAGAGCGTAGAAAAACAATAGAGACGCCAGAGAGACACATACCCAGTGATATAGGAGCGGGTGAGCAGCCAGTTGTTGAGCACTGGTTACAGGTGTGAGTAACTCCAGTTGAGCTGTCGCGAGAAAAGACTCACCAGCAAGGCCGGCGTCAGTGAGGAGATCGGTGAAGCCCATGATGACGAGAGTTGAATTCGGAGTTCCTGGTGGCGAGAGCGTTGTTGGTGGTTGAAGAAATCGCAAGAAAAGATGGCGGGGGAATACTGTGTATATGCCTGAGAAATGGCGGGGTTGAAAATCTTTGAGGCCGAGCACCCCACTGTCCCGCTCACTGATTGTGTCCTGAGGCCACCACGTCTGCAGGGCCGGCATCACCGCCGGGCTGGTCGTCCAGTCTTCGAACCCTAACCCTCTCCCCCCCTCCAGGAGGTATGACATCACTGCATTAGAGCATTCCTGGTGTGGCTCAAGTCGCATCCCACGTTTTGGTTGAGCTATCATGAGATCCCCATTAACGCCTGAAAGAACCACGTCATCTGATACGCTGTTTGCCTAACAAGGGTTCGCCAAGTGCCGAACTGAAAGCGCGTCGGCATCACAGTTGCGACAAGACCCAAGAACTTGTGGCCAAGGACATTAGATAAAATGTGCTGATTCCCTCCCACACTCCCATCCAGTCTGCCTTTGGACACATAACAAGCTCTCACGACATTTGCTTCAAGCAACTGCATCTGCTTCTTCCCATATTCTCTTCAAAGAGACCCACCACAACACCGATACAATGGATATGCTGGCTCAATATGTCCCCATCGTTCACATCGTCATCGCCGTCTTCACCGTCATTGAACTCGGGTTGATGGCATATGGTGAGCGCTTCCCGCACTCGGGTGAAATAGCCCATGCTAACAACAACCGCTTCTACGATAGTCGTCACGCCATACAATGACAGCTGGACCGGCCCGCCAAGCACAAAATCGTTCATGATGTTCAATGCGGTTTTCACCCTGCTGGTCATTGCATACCTCGCCCTAACGCCCCGATACTTTGCGCGGTTCTTCCACCGGATCGCCGCTCTCGCCCTCGAGTCTATTACCATGATCTTTTGGTTTGCCGGCTCAATTTCGCTGGCTGCCAACTGGGCAACCCCGCGATGCGGGGGAAACAATTACTGCGGGACAGTGAATGCAGCCGTCGCATTCGGCTTTTTTCTTTGGGCTTTGTTCACGTTCCTCGTCGTCATTGATGCTCATGATTTCCTTCAGTCTCGAGAGCGCCCGACTACAGCACCAGCTGCCAAGCCCTCCATAGTTGCATGAACCTTCATTTCACTGTAACACACGAGGGGCTGCCGGGATCCGCTAGGATTTCTCGGCTCCTAATTATGTGTATTTGTGTATAAAGGGCCTACACTCGGTTCTGGGGCTGCGTTTATTATTGGGTTACTTGGACATTACCACTGATCGGGTCCGGAGTTTGGGTCGTTATATGGGCTGGGTGGCGATAATGTTTTCCTTTGATACCAGTCACGTTGCGTACTTTTTCTAATGCGGCGTTATTCCTCAATGTCAGTACATTCTAGGATGGAAGCTGGCACCTCTAGTTTCATGTACCGCAGAATGTTGCTCTCGAATCAGCCCGGGAGAGCAATTAACAAATCCACCTCCAACTGTAGCAGCAGAACCATCATCATCACAACAACCCCGTCTTCCTATCTGTCGGACTGTTGTCGCCCCAAGTATCACCCAGGCGCAGGTCTATGATGTGAGGGAGTGAAGGATGCCAGTACCTAAGAAAGTTGCAGAGTTCTTTGTGGACGACTTCCAGAGAGACACTGTACTCCCATTCTGCTTGATATCAGAGGAGAAAATTCTGCGTTAGTGTGAGAGAAAGCCATTGTCCCAAACCCCACGCAGCTGTGCTTGAACTGGTAGTGCACTTAGGACAAAATATCGTGGTGAGCAGAGGAAACGCTGCTGAGTTGCTGGAGAGCCCACTGGTTACGAACCATCCGACTGTGGAAACCACATTCAGGTCTTGCTCGCTTCGGTTGCTTCAGCCCTCTTCTGCCTGATCTCGGTACTGCTGATCTTGGAGGTGAAGTTGTCCAACTTCTCCGTCTCATTAGATATATCTTTGGCATCGAGGACATCAACCTCATAGACATCCAGTGCCCGCCAGCCTAGCTCCGCTCTCTTGTCATTGACAGCACGGCCTCCGGATCGCGTTTCACTCGACACGACCAGTGCGTCCATGTTCTCCAGAGTGATGGTGGGCCCAAAAGCATCTTGAATGCGGACACACTGGATGCAGATGATGCCGTCACGGAAGGATGCTCGGAAATCGCCGTCTTGTTCTTCGATTGTTGGCAGGAGTTCGTCCTTCCAGCCACGTGTCGACAGCCGGAGGAGACGTGAGAGGAAGATGATGACGTTACGGGCCCGCGTCTCCCAAGGCTGGACATATGCGGCATACTTTTTATTCTTGAGCAGTTCGTCGCCAGTGATACCGATGATGAATTTGCATGTCTGGGATAACTCCTTCTGCGGAACCTGAAGCAGTAGCGCGCCGGCAGTGAGAAGCAGCTTGTGTCCAGGGTGCAGGTAGTCAAATGTTCCTCCAAGACAAACGACAGGGTAGCCAGAGATCTGAGGGGTAGCTGCCGACGGGTCCTGGGGATGAAGCACATTGAATGTCAGACCTCCCTCAACGGAGATAAACTGTTCAAGCATTAGAGTCTGCTTTCCTTCGGCCAACTTGAGGTAGGTGTTGAACAACTCAAGGCCGAGCTCGTTGCTGACGTGGAAGATGTACTTCCAAGGATGGTAAGCAGATGCAAACGAAGCAAGATCAACCACGACGGTGCTGTTGGTCTCGATGCCCGGTGGCGTGTTGATCGGAAAGCTTCTCTTACGATCATGGTCAATCAGAATAATCGATGCATCCACCGACCCGGACTCGCCATCGAGTTCGGTCGAGATGCCGAGTTCGGCGCAAACAACTGAGATAAGGGAGTAGATGCCGGCGAGCAAGGACTGAGCTTCTGACCATGATAACGTCTTGGACCGAGCGAACTGGCCATGCAAGAGAGGGCAAGCGACAGCAACAATGAGGTTTGCGCAGCCAGATTCAGACTTCCGTAACTTGGCGAGCGTCGCGGTGATTGAAGGCCTGTACGCCGCGCTCAGCAGGTCGCGGCCAGATGGGGAAGGAGGGAAAGGGAGCAACAGCAGTGAGGGTAACTTGTCCGCCATCGACGCGGATGCCATCTTCATTCGGTGAGATCAAAGAGTGTGGTGTAAAGACTGGTTTGCTTCGTTTTCTGGTGTGAGAGTCAGCGTTGCATCCCCAGCTGTGAATACCGCGTGCGTCTTGAAGGGACCTGGGTAGGTAGGGGGTGAACTTGTGATTTGGGATGGAGGGGGAAGGACCAGTGCCAAACCTTTGGAGGAAATTGTTAGTGGGATTCTGGGTTTTGCTGCAGATCATGGGCAAAATGAGGGGCTCTCCCATCAGCGGGCCTGACATCCCGAACCAACCGCGGTATGCTCCAACCATTCCAAGTTTGTTATTCCCGCACACATCCTCAGCCTGGGGTGCATTGCTCTGGCAGGCAGTTCTATGTGAGGCACTTGAGTTTGTTTTACGGGACTAAGTTGCCTCCTAGATACGTTCCTCGCGGGTAGGCTCGAAGTCTCGAACGCCCCC
>Ga0247765_1001057_pt1 | contig 15990 bp, 10 predicted proteins | sample UWRJL106311C6_FD_179949 | JGI IMG/M metagenome (GOLD analysis project Ga0247765, IMG submission 179949) | Plant litter microbial communities from Arlington Agricultural Research Station in Wisconsin, United States - UWRJ-L106-311C-6 | ecosystem: Environmental > Terrestrial > Plant litter >... | reverse complement strand
AAAAACACCCATAAAAAAAAAAAAAAAAAAAAACAAAAAAAAAAAAAAAAAAAAAAAAAAAAAAAAAAAAAAAAAAAAAAGAGAGAGAGAGAGAGAGAGAGAGAGAGAGAGAGAAAGAGAGAGAGAGAGAGGGAGAAAACTCACAAAAAATGCCCCCGACTCCTCCACCTCCCGCGCATTCTCCTCTCCCAGCCAAACCCCCCTAACGCCCTCCAGCTCCTCCTCCGCCTCCCACGCCTCACCGCCCGCCACCACTACCGTTCTTCTATCCAACCTTGCGTCGGCCACACACTGAACCAGAACTTGTGCCACCGCTTCGGGTGACTGAATGCGGAACCCCGCGGCGCGCCAAAGATCTTTGACCACATCGGGCAATAGCCCCGTATCTGCCGCGGAGGGACAAACCGCGTTGAAGCGGACCTTTCCGGCATTTCCGGGGAGAGATCGCGTCAGTCCGACGAGGCCGTGTTTGGTGGTGGAATAGACGGTCATGCCGGGGGAGGGGGTCGGTGTTAGCCCGGCGAGAGAGGACGTGTATGTTACCGAGGGAATAAAACTTTCTTCCTCGCCAGCACCTTCACCGTTTCCGGTTGCAGAGAAGGGGGGAGAGGCACGGATAAATGCCATGGCCAACCTCGTAAACAATAGCGGAGAAACCAAATTTGTCGTTACCATTTTCGAGATTCCCACTGGCTCACCACCACCGGCGCGAACATCATCTAGGGAAATATCTGCAGAAAACCACGCGGGATCTTCCATTACCGCCGCACAGGTTATTGCGCCGTCGACTCTGCCAAAGGCCAAAAAGGCTTTTTCAAAGAGAACGAGTTGCGAGGCATAAGATGTTACGTCCGTGGTTTGAAAATATACCCTTCCCTTTTCACCTGTCTCTGACTCCGAGGAAGAAGCTGACTCTGAGGAGGGAGAGGAGAGGGTGGATTCAAGAAGCTGGCCTGCCGAGGTGGCAATGTCGCCAAAGACAACATGTGCGCCGAGAGAGTGGAGAAGATATACCGTCGCGGCACCAATGCCTTGCGCGCCGCCCGTAACGACGATGACGCGGCCTTTTAGGTTGTGAAGAGAGGAAGAGGGGAGCGGTGCCATTTTGACTACCTGTATGATGAGTAGCGGGCCTGGGTGGTGGCTGGTGGTGATAAATATGTGGAAAGGAAGAGAGGGAAAGATAAGTTTCACGTTAAGAGGGAAGAGGAGAGAGAGGGGAAATAAATAAGAAACTTGGTAGGTATACCTTAAGTAGAACTTGTCGACTCCTCTCTCTCTCTCTCTCTCTCTCTCTCTCTATCTCCACATTTCAGCACCAGGACCATAAAAGAAAATAGAATACTCCACAAATCGCATCCTCCCTGTTCAACTCGCAGTTCTAACTGGCAGAATTACTCAAACTAAACTCACCAGCCTGACCATTCATGCAAACCAAGCATTGCGATGTAACTTGGCCAACTCCGCTGTGTCAGTCACCTTTCCACTAGTAGAAAGTGTTTCTTTTTTGAAGCGGCGGAATTCGTGAATCCCGACGGGGTGGACCCGAGATGCAAGATGCAAGAGGGGGGCGGGAACCAAGATGACCATCTTATTAGTTGTTGTGGTGTTTGTGGGCGGGACGGGATGGATGGGGGGGGGATGGGATGGAATGGCACAGCAGCAGTGAGTGTAACCTGGCGAAACATACAACACTTAAAACCGACCACAGTTCTACTACCTGTGCAGCATGACTGGACGAGAAGAGAAAATGAGTCAAGGGAAAAAAGAAGAAGAAAAAGTCGATTTAACATAAAATGATTAAGACATAAAGTGAAAAGCCAAAGTCAAAGTCATGAGAATGTTCTCTCATTGCAAGTCGGCTATTCGGTAGCCACCCCACCTCACCCCAACCCATCTCATCAATCTCATCTCAGCGATTTTTGTTTTGGTCAGACGCGCAAAGTCGTCCTGTCCTGTTCTGTTCTTGTCTCCACTGCCACTGCCACTGACCTCTTTTTCACTATCATTAAGTGATGATTAAGTGCTATCCATTACATTATATCATATCCTATTCCATGTCTCTCTTTGTGTTCATCACCGTGCTCGGGATGTTGGTATCATATCATAATCCGTCCAATGCAATGCCATGCAGTAATAAAAAAGGAATGTCTAGAACCAAAAATGTCATTCAATGCCGTCGTGGCTTCCATGTCGTGTTGCTCATTATCAAATCATCAAAATGAATGTTTAGTAGTCATGCTTGACTGTCTTGTAGTCGTTCTTCGGATACGTCGCCAGTGTCGTCTTGGGGTAGTCAGGCGAGTAGACGGGGGGAGGGGGGTTGGGCTTGGAGTAGACCGGAGGCGGAACATATGAAGGAGGAGGAGGAGGCTGGTGCTTGTAGGTTTCCGTCTTGACCTCCGTCTTGATTTCCTTCTTGGTGTAGACTTCGGTCTCTGTCTCCTTGGAGACGTACACCTTTGTCGTGGGGATCACCTTAATCTCGGTCTCTGTCTCCTTGCTGACATAGACATGCGTCGTGGGGATCACTTTAATCTCTGTGGCCGTCTCCTTGCTGACATAGACGTGTGTCGTGGGAATGACGTGCGTTTGTGTCTCGGTATACACCTTGGTGTGGTCCTTGATGTAGGTATCGGTCTTGACTTCGGTCTTGACGCGATCCTGCACTTCAGTCGTCGTCTTGGTGACGTGGATCTCGTTGGTCTTGACGGAATGGACCGTGTTGAGCTGTGTCTTGATCTCCGTCACCGTCTTGACCTCGGTCTTGGTGACAAAGATGGGCAAGTCGAGGAGCTGTTAAATGTTAGTAAAATTCATCATCAAACAAAAAAAAGAGAAAGAGAGAAAAAAAAAAGAGAGAGAAAGAAATACCTTGTCAACAGTGTGCAGCACACCATTCTTAATAATCGCATCTGTCACCAAAAGCTTTGCGCCATTGAGGAACACATCCCCGCAGTGCGTCGTGACCGTCACGGTCGTGCCGCCGAGCGTGGTGAAGCGATCGCCATCTTTCAGGTCGGAGGAAAAGATAGGCAGACCAACAATGAGGTGACGCTTCAGAACCTCGGCGAGAACTTCAGGCTTGATGTCATTGGGAATGGCCTTGTCATCGGGAGCCAAGAAGGTAATGCCAGTGCGGTTGTCAAAGTCACTGGTGAGGTTCGTCCGGTTGAGGGCTTGGAGGACCTTGTCGGCGCCAAGGAAGGGCAGAGTCTTGGACAAAAGTCGGGGCAGAGTGAAGAAGGATGAGACGGGGCGAATGATGCCATACTTGAAAGGAATGTCCAAGGCAACAACCTTGACGACATCGCCGAGACCAGAGTGGACAACGGGCAAAGCACCCTTTTGCATGGTCTTTTGCACGATGCTGGCGTTGTTTCCGGGGGGGAGGTTGACGAATTCCTTGTTGCTGAGGAACGTCATAAAGTCGAAAGCCCCATTGATGTCGCAGGATGCGCCGCTGCCGCTGCTGCCGTGAGAATAACCTCGCTTCTTGGCGGCTCCGGATGATATCCAGGCACATTGCATGTCGGCGTTCATTCGGTCCTCGAATTCATCACGACGCTGGAGATTGTTGCCATTTTCCGACTGGAACCGGAAGACGCCGGCATCGGTGGGAGCATAGACGATGAGCTGGGCATTGGGCTGGGGCAAGCCAATGTCGCTCTGTAGGCCGGGTTGGTTGAGGAGTTGGGCAAACTGGTTGAAACCCTCCTGGACGAGGGTGGCTTGGAGTGACTGGACCACTTCAGATTGGGCTAGTGACCCGGAAGTGAAGACGGAGACGAGAGCAAAAAGCTCAAAGAAAAGCTTTCCCGCCATGATGGAATGGACGTTCAGCTGTGTGTCAGGGAGTGTGTTGTGTGTGTGTGTGTGTGTGTGTGTGTGTGTGTGTCCCTTCAGGTCTTGTCAGGAACGCAGCCAGTGGGATTTTTAAGTAAGTAGGAAGCTCATGGGATTTATGTTAGCTGCGTTGACTCGGCAGGGTCTCTCAGCCCCGGACCTTCGCCTGACAAGGTCCGCAGTGACAACAACTGCTGGCAGTGTGAAGTGACAATTCTGGAAGCGCATCCCTGCGGATCTTGCCTGCTTTGTCTGCTTTGCCTGCGTTGCCTGCATCCCAGCCCCGCCTTTGTGGTGTTGTTTTTTGAAAAAAAATCCAATATTACGCAGCCCCGATCCCCGCAGTCCACGTCTGCGGCCTACAAGCCCGGGGCAGCCCTGTCCATGACGAAAACGGTGGTGAGAAGGCTGCATATCCTGCAGCCGTCGGTGCAGCTGGCCACACAGACGGGCTGCCAAGACGTTGGGAACTTGTGCACGCTCCGGGCTTCGCTCCTTCTGGAATGGCGTCTTCTGCGTGTGCCGACGGATTGGGGCGTGACAAACTCTGTGGCGTAGGCTAGTGCGGTCAACTGCAGCGGGGGGGACCCTGTCAAGCCCTGGTAGGCTCTGCAGCAGCGGCAGAGCGCTGTTAGCGCAAGACAGAAAAAACACACGGTTGTGTACGGACATGCGTGTTGTCTAGTGGACACATCCCTCGGCCAGCTTCTGACTGGACCCCCGTCTGCATCGCCAAGCCCTTCAGGCAGAACAAAAAGCGCGCAGTCGGATCATTGGTGAGGCTGGAAAAGGCGGTGGGGGCCATGAACTGACTTTGTGCAGCTATTAATACCCCTGTACCAGCCCTGATTGGCCTGATTAAGCGTGGTTGGGCTCTGATGCCGGAGGGTGCACACACACACAAGGATGCACACTTCATGATAGGTTGTGTGTGCTGGGCCTGGGTCTGGACCTTTTTGGCCAGAGCTCTCAGGACTGGTTGGGGATGCATCGAGGGAAATGCGGACTTTTCCGGTAGGATCTCGGGGACTCTGAGACTCCCACACACACACACGCCATTGTCCATAGGAAAGTGCGGGACGGGCACTTTTTAGATGTAATAGCTCATGCGCCCCCGTCTCCAAGCTTTTTCACCATCGTCAGATGTGTCTTGGATGGTAGATCAGATCTTCATCTGGTCCTTTTGATCATCATGTCCGACATCCACTACATCGCGCCGCCCGCCGACTCGTACAAACTCCTGACGCCGTTTTCTCTGTCCAACGAGAATGGCACCGTCTGGGCCATCTCTTTCCAAGCGCGCCAAGGCCAATTCATCAACGCGTCGCTCAGCGTCATCTTCACCCTCGTCTTCGCCTGGCTTTGGGGCTTGATCGCTGCTGCCACCATTTATCTTGCTCCCCACCGATTCTCCCGGCGACGGCTAGTGGCCTTGGTGGCCCTCCGGAACTCGTCGGAACCATGGTCTGCTTTCTGGGCATTTGTGACTTTTACCGCCGACAGCATGGGCTGTTGTCGTCCACGGCCCCGTCGCAGCACCACGTCAACGACTGAGCAAAAACCATCTACCCGGAGCGACACGCTTTTTGGCTTCATGCTCGTCCTCCTGGCTCTTATTGTCGTCATATCCAGTGTGGTCATGGGTGTGGTGGGTCCTCCTCTCTTACAGCTGGGACCTGTTGCCCCTGTGAACCCCAACATTCTCTATTTTGCCAACGCGACATCTTTTGGCAATAGCCGGGGCTCCGTCGAAGCCGCGACATACCGGGCCATTCGCGGCGACACATCCATCCGGGCGCTCAGCAGCGTGGCCATATCCCGAGATGCCACGCGCCGTCGAGTCCGGCTCGAGCCGGATACTTCCTTCAACACGCCCGATCAGTTCCGACTCACGTACGACTACGCAGTTACCGGGCCCGAGCTGGGTCTTCGCAGCGCACCGGACCTGGTCCTTTCTGTCTCTGGCGCCTGCCGGACCGAGTACACATGGCAGAATGCGTCGGCCGATGGCACGAACGAAAGCTACAGCATTTTTGGCGAGAGAAACAACACGTTCAGGGTGTTGTATAGGGCGCCCTATACGGATTTGCCACCGCAAACCATCTTCACCACACCCAAGGGTCCCACGACGAACCGAGAGCAGCGGAATCGCGGGAACATGACGTTTGCCATTGTATCGAGCATCGGGGGCCACAACAGCACCACCGAGAACCTGAGTGACCCGTGGTACCGCGCCGAGTACGTCGAGGGGCGAAACCGCACGGGGCTATCCCCCGCATACCAAATCAAGACGGGCAGACCCGCTCTGTCCTGCTGGCAAGCCGACACGTGGACCTGCTGCGGAGGCCAGGAGCGAAAGGGCCACGTGAATATCAAAGAACTGATCCCCCTCGGGCTCCAAGTCCCGGATATTCTGCTGGAGATCTTGCGCACCGCTTTCATTCCGCCGCTTCCGCAGCGTCTGGGCGCCGACGCTGGTCCTTCGGCCCTTGGCTCGCTAATGACGGCGGGATCTGCATTGGTTGACGGGGTCCTCAATGCCGAACGGAGCAGTATCGGGGATGACTTGGAACGCCTCATCCTGGCCAGCTACATTGCTACGCGCAACACGCTCGTGGAAACAGCCCTCTACAAAGTCAGCGAACCGCAACTGTTAAACACCAACCTCTTTCGCGATCCCGTCTCGCACGAGCTGCGGGATGGCGCCGGGGATTTTCTCGTCCGATCGCCCGACGTGGCTGCGTTTAACCTGGCCGGACTTGTCGCCATGGTTTCCATTTCGATTTTTCTTTTAATCATCAAGGTCGTGCTCGTCTTGAAGCTCTTTTTCTTCTCGGATAACCCGCACGCCCTTCCGAGTGGCCGCTCCGTCGAAGACATTCGCGAAATGGTAGACCCGAATCTCCAAACCGAGCAGTTCAACCAGGATCGCTGGGCGCGCTTCAAGGTTTTTTCCGCAGTCCACTTGCTGCGAAACACGTACGAGGACGGAACCGGTGTTGCCGACAAAGACTGGCCGTGTTCTGAAGAACTACCCGAGCCGAGCGATGCAAAACCCTTGCGGCTGGTCCAATGCAAACACGGCGATGCCGGCTGCGCGGGACATATTGCCACGGACCCGGAACTTCTCGGCGTGGCGGCGACGGGGAAACGCTCCAAGACAAATAGCGTCAATCACGACTCCATGATGACGTTTAACAGCGAAGCTCCGCTTTTTAAATCCGAGTATCAGGTCAATTCTCGGAGACCAACCGGCGGGTATGGACCTGTTCGGCAAGATGACTTGCGATCACCATATGTTCCTAGTCCGGGGAGCATCGATGCGACGGTGAATCAAAATACAGAGTACTTTGGCGCAGCTGGATATGCTAGCGCTCCTTTGCCGCAACAGACTCCGCCACTGGCAAGTCCGGGGTCAATCTCGTCGTCCTTACAGAGTCCCCCAATGCAGACTCCACAGAGTCCACCACAAGCACAGGCACGACCACCGCTGAATCCATCGCACAGGTATTCTCAACCACAGACGCAACAGCCACCAGCAGAAGGGGGACCGTATTCATCGGCGTATCACGAAGAGATTCCGCTACAGGTGCAGTCGCCGTTGTTGGGAAATCCAACGCACTATGGTAACAATCACGGAGGCGGTCGCTGATCTATCTCTCTTTCACTCTCTCACATACACTCTCTCTGTTTCCCTCTTTTGCATGTCTCTCTCTCTCTCTCTCTCTCTCTCTCTGGAATTTCATGTTGGGGCTGGGAATGGCCAACGGCAAAACGGAAACCTGGAACTGGACTGGAGACTGGGAATTTGGAATTGAAATTGGGAATTTGAAACTTCAAGTTGAAACTTTGGATTGGTGGACTTTTAATACGGATACCCCACCTGGCTTGGCCCGGCCTGGCCTGGCAGATGGAATTTATGGCGTTTTGACAGCACTGGCACTAGCAGGATAGGATAGGATGGATGGATAAGATGCATGGAGGTGCTCGAGGATGACATGACTGATGAAGTAGTTTTCAATTCCAAAAATGAATTGATGATTTTGTGCGCACACACATGCACAAACCACTTCGATTTGGAATTAGAGAGAGAGAGAGAGAGAAAGAGAGAGAAAAGTGAATTCGTATTGGCAAGGAAGGAATAACACGCTAGCGCTCCTTCCAGCCTCCTTCCTGCCTTCTTCCTTCGTCTTCAAGTTATGACATGCATTTTCAGCCCCCAATTTAAGTGTCCACTCGCGCACGTGTGCTTTAGTGCTTTAGCACCACCAAACAAGAAAAAGCGGAACGGAGCAGGTAGGCAAAGGATTTTGAGGATCTCGAGGATTTTAAAAGGAAAAGGGAAGGAATACAGTCGCTAGCGAAATCGGCTTCCGCTTTTCACTTATTGTTCAGCTGTCCGGCGACCCGCTTTTGGGCCTCTTGGCGCTTACACCGTGCCAACTCCCACAGTCAAATGTCGCTCCAAGAGCGCAACGTTGCTTACATAGGAATCGCCCGGCAAACCGCTTGGGTTTGCAAGAGTCAACCACATCCTCGTAAAGCCAGCATGCAGTTGCTATGGGAATAGAATAGCGATTAACTGCTGTACCAGGAGCTATACGATTAATTGAGGCAGGGAAGGGGGGGACACCAAACGTTGGCATAAAGTCAAGACGCCACCGGCTAGCCTTTCTCAGCGTCACTGCGTGGTTGGCAGGCCGCACAGTGTATACGAATCGTCTAACCCTCCGAGTGCTCGACCTCGTTTACCTGCCGAGGCTTAATTCCGGAGCAGCGGTACCGAGCCCGGCCACGATCCCGCTTTCGAAGCGGCCTCGCTAGGATGGTCGATCACCTTCGTCGACGCCTCGAAGAAACCACGCATCTTGGAGCTGATAAATGGAATTACGCCTTCTGGCAGTGGTGCAGAACTACTAAGGCCGGTGCAGGCTAAAAATAAATCTCCCACTATCAGGGGATAAAGCCGGTTCGTTATTCGTTACCTGTTCTCTATTAACTGTTGCCAACCAGGAAGACTCCTCGGTCGACTCCATCCAGCTTTTGAGCTCCGATACATTCACTTACGTCCGAAAGTGGACAAGATGAACAAACTGAAATTTTTCAAACCAAACGAATCATCATGATCTCACTAGGAAAATACCAAGTTGAAAAACAAACAAAAATTTCACCACAACGTTCCAGCAACACAATCGCTGGAGACATACCGTGCTTCCACCTTCCCAACTCCTACCCTTTTATATCCCCCCGCCTCTGCCTTCTCTTGAATAATAAGGATGTGGTAAGTTTGCCGAGCGTCTTCCTTCATCGCGTCCTTAATCATGCCAACAACAACACATTTACAATCTTCGAGCCGGATGTGATCTGCAACATCAAACCACATAGAGCCTACTTGCTCCGTCCCATCCTCAACAGCATATTCTTCCTCCTTGTCTTCCATTCGAATATCTCCCGAAAACTTCCTCACTTTGACATGTAACCCCTTCCCATCATTGATGAACCTGAGGTCCACGGCCTTTGGGACCATGAACCTCCAATTGGCACCTACAGTGAAATTAATACCTCCAGGGTATGCCATCCAGGACCATGATGGCATAGATTGATTGCTGTAGGAGATCGGGGGCGTCTTGTTCTCATCCCGCCTCCACAGGAGAAGAGAGCCAAGATAACAACGGAAGATCCCATATCTCACTTCTGTTCTCCGTACTTGTGCCATACGCTCGACCAGGCTGTAAATCGCGATGTCCCTGTCGGTTGCATAGCTGAGGTCGGATGTTGAATACTTCCTGAATAGAAATTGAACGAAATCGACCGCGCGCATATGTCCGGACTCGTTGAGTCGACTCGGAAAGTTGGGATCAAGGAAGAAGTACTGCTTCCCAAATGGCCTGAAGTGGGATCAGACTCTGTACCACCCGTGATATCCAACCCTCAATCTTATAGACTTACGGGGTCAGTTTTGTAAGCTGTTCACACAGAACACCATCCCCGCATTCGCAATACGTATGTGCCGAAGTGAAATGGATAATTCGTCTTGACAGCACCCGTTCTTGTAGTACCCAAGCTCTCTTCATCAGGGTCCCCCCATCTACCTCTTTGTCGAAGTCACATGCACAAGTCGGTGCGCTTGGAGTGCCCTGTACCCCAGTATTCAGGGAATCCAACTGTGGGCTCAGAAAGCCATCTGCCCAGCCACGCGCCGAGCCTGCAGCAATGGTGCAGTAAGCGCAGGCGAAGATATCTGCCATGGTCTTAGCCTCGTTCTTCCAGTCGCCGTCAGGGCCCTGAATGATACAGAGAGCATCGATCCAGAGGTACTGTTTTCGAAGTGCCCGAGTCACTCGAATTGCGTCTTGGAAGGTCTTCGGCAGCTCGTCGTAGCTAAAACCGTGTAGTCGGTCTTTATAATTGTTTAACGTGGTGCAGAATCGGTTCTTCTCTTCTTCCGCTTTAGCTTCGTCTTCGGGGAGACCCCAGCAGTGTGAGAGCGCAAGGTAGTCGTCTCCCCAACGTTGCTCTTCGACAAGGGTCAATTTGCCGAGGTCGCCAACATCGATAACCCTCTTCGGCCAAAAGTTCTCCATCCCTGGTCGTCGATGGCATGCAGTGTGGTTCTCGTCGCAGAGCTGAAGCCACTCGCCCAGTAAGGGGAAGATTGAGCGGCTAGCTTTTGACTTCGCAGCGAGCTCGACGTCATGTTGACGTTTCCAGGAGTCCTAAAGACAGAGAGAGGCTAGATTAGCAAACTACTCAAATGCTATTAGGGGCGTCCACTTACCTCCTACACCACCACACACATCAAGGTCAACAATCATCACAAGCACATTCATCTCAAAGGTATCCACTTACCGACTATACCACCACACACATCAAGGTCAGCAATCATCATAAGCACATCTCAAAAGTATCCACTTACAAACTATACCACCACATATATCAAGGTTAACAATCATCATAAGCACATCCATCTCAAAGGTATCTACTTACCCACTATACCACCACACACATCAAAGTCAGCAATCATCATAAGCACATCCATCTCAAAGGTATCCACTTACCAACTATACCACCACACACATCAAGGTCAGCAATCATCATAAGCACATCCATCTCAAAGGTATCCACTTACCAACTATACCACCACACACATCAAGGTCAGCATATACTAATAATTCATAGCCTACACACATATATACCTCCTACATACGATTAGCATAAGCCATCGCCCTCCATTAGTAAATTTAAACATACAGCCTATCTTTCAAGTTAGATTCCGAACCTATGCCACAGCTAAGTGTACATCTCACCTCAAAATCTTCATGAATCCAACGAAAGCGTTCCGTGGACGCAGATGCCATTTTTGAACTAGATCCTTCCAACGTTAGAAGCTCAGGTATGGGAAATCTGGCCGGGTTTGTATTTCTTGCTTAAGAGGTGAAGTTGGGCACCATCACAATTAGTTAGACGTCAAGGAAGGTGGGGTTGTGCCCGCAGAAGATTTAATTGCAGAATACCCCACTTCTCACCGCCTTCCTCGAATGACTCAACGCTTAATCCCCCTACTGAAGCCACATGAATTAGGTTGAGCCCGCTCCCTTCTGACACAGCACCTCTAGGAAGAGAGGTACAGCGATGCACTGGCTGTCGATGTGCGACAAGGATGCGTACATGGTAGCTCTACGTTACAGTCGGTAGGGCTGATGAGCTTGTCGCTTCCTATGCCCTGGGTTTCATTTTAGAGGCTTCCTGCGCCATACGCGGCATTAGCTGCGGTGTCCACCTTTTGAGCTTCTCCCCAAACTTTACAGCGATCACACATAACCCTAACCCGACGGTAAATCCTGAAATTTCAATGACATATCATTCAGCTGCGCAGCGTAACAACACCACAAGTCAATCAAGTGCACCACAGTTAATCAAGTGCACCAAAATCGCTGCGTAGCGCGTAGCATTTGCCGATCCGTCAACCGTATCAGCAAGGTGCTATTTTGCTTGGGAAACGAGACGATTGCAATGCAGTGAGTAGGACGCGCAGTGTACCTGTGCCGATTGACGGCGAGTTGGATTGGTGGCGACGGCAATACGCTGTCCTGGTACTTGTATTGACGGGGCCCGTTTTGTATGGGAAACGCGGTAATTTCAATACCGTTGTCGGGTTAGGGTTATACGTGGATGGGGTGGTCGCGGCAGAGAAGCTCCACCTTTTCGGGACGATCCTTGTTGGAGACGTGATATCATAAGGGGTCATTAATGGGAGGACCCTTAGTCTCCGTGTTCTTGAAAATAGTATTAAATTACGCTGCTTAAAAAGTTGTATTGTCCGGCCTCGTTCCTTGAGACTTTTTAAGTAAATGGCCTGCGGTTTGCGTCTCCTATTTCCTGCACTCCGCTGCTAGCCATTCAAGAAGCCCACAAGCACTTATCGGCTTCCAAGATCACGTGCGTACGCGAAAATAGGAGCGACATGTGACTGTGGGAGCGGGCACTGTGTAAGCGTCAAAGAGGCCCAAAAGCGGGTCTCTAGAAAACTGAACAGTAAGTAAAAAGCGGAAGCTAATTTCGCTAGCGACTGTACCTACGTGAGGAATGAGGAATACATTGGTAAATCCTGTCGTGTTGTTAAGTAGGTCTCTTTATCACGTTAGGGCGAGCCAAGAACAAAGACATGGAACAAAGGGCACATCTCGGCAAAGAAAAGGATCAGATTGAATTTTTTTTTTTGTTTTTTTTTTGTATTTGTGATTAAGTACCTGCGTACCTAGTTAGGTACCTACCTACCTGTTGGATGAATGAAATCCCATGTTTCGCAGTCAAAGAGAACGCTCCAGTCTGCTACCTACGTAAATCTCACTTACACAGTTACGACCCTCAAACTGCCGACGACCGAACCCCGGAGGGTCCAGCAGCAGGAGCAGAGGATGGTCCCGCCAGCTCATGTCCAGTCTCCCTCTCCTCCTCTTTATGCTCTGAGCCATACCAACGACGAAACCCGCCCCACCCGGCGAGGACTAGAGTGCCCATAACGGCAAAACCACAAGCGACGATTAGACACCAGAGTAAAAATCCAGCGATACAGTCGGCGGTAGTCCCGCCTGCGCTGCAATTTCGGCTGAGGTTGAGGATGTTTGAGCCCGAGCCATCAGTGGCTTGTTCTTGTTGTTGTTCTTCGCGAACAAAGACGGGAAAGGAGGGGTAGGGGGACCTGGTTGGAGACATTTTGGTGAAAATATCTCTCTGGTAAGTAAGTAAGTAGGCTGGTAAGTAAGTAATCCGCAGGATGCGATGGTGAAAAAAAAATTAAATTAGACATGGACACTTGGTGAGGGTAGGGACTTAAATATCGTCATTTCGTCGTCATAATATTGACGATCAATCATGTTGTTGACGAGATACGCTAGTTGGGATGACGGCTGTTGACTCTGTAACACAACAGCCTGGTTGTCTGCGACGAATATGGGCACACCAAATTTCCTTTTTCGTTCGTAATCCTGAGCTGGGGTGAGCTGGGGTGAGCTGTGGCTGATTTGCCCTGAGCTTCCCCTGATTTATCCCTGAGCTAGGGCGATGATCTAATCACAGCCACTGCTTAGCTTCAGAAGCCCATTTTCAGTCCCCCCCGGCCAAAGTTTTATTTCAGTGGAAATAGTAGGTGACGTGAAACCTATAGGAATTGCTCCCTTAGGTGAGATTTCTAATTAGGATGTAACGTATAAACTAGGTGTTGTTTTCGATAATGGTGGCGCATTTCTTTGTTGTTGACTTTTGGCTGCCGGGCAGGACTCCTCGTCGACCAATGTTTCTTGAACAGAACACCAAATTGCTGCATCTAGGATTCTTCACAAAAAGTCCCTTAACCAGACCAATCTCACCAATGCCTTCGTGTCGGGAATGTTAGTATCCCTTCTTTATCTAAAGACGCACGACTGACATCAAACAGTAAGGGGGGGGGGCCCTCGACATGTTTGGCAAATCAGCTGAACTATACCATGACAATACAGCAACATCCTGCTCGCTCGGATTCGTCCCTTTGATCTAAATTCCGGCTTTTGCAGGTATGTTCAGTTGCACCAACAGATTTTCTTCGCTAACATTACCAAAGGTCGTCTGGAAAAGCCTGCCATGCGCATAAGGTGGCTAGGGTTCGCAGAGATCTCGATTAGCTTCAGCTTTTTGCGCAATTCGTGGATCATTGTCCCGCCGTGACCGCTCGGCACCCCTTGCTCCGGGCTAAAGTCCAGACCATCTTACGCGCACCTGTCCTAGGTCTCCCACTAGCAGTGATGGCGGTGCGGGTAACGGCTAAATACCCCCCTTGTTTACTCGATTCTAGTTCGACACGGAGATTCATTTTCCAGCATCCTATGAAGTCCACCATGCCACCCCGAGACTTGGCTTGACGCTTTACTTCCCCCATATACTGTTCGAGTGCCCTAGTGCAGTTGTTGTTAGCCTCTCCTTCCCATAACAGCACCCAGCAAACAAAGGTCGGGCCACAATGAAGCGTCTGCTTGCTCCCCTTGCTCTCCTGCTGGGCAACATGGGCCTGGCAGCGGCCGATAACCCCATCATACAGACTATCTATACGGCTGACCCAGCCCCGTACGTGTTCGATGACACCCTGTACCTCGTTGCCGACCACGATGAGGACACAGCAAGCACCTTTTTCGAAATGAAGGAGTGGCGGCTGTACGCCAGCACCGATGTTGTCAACTGGCAAGACTACGGCACTATTGCAAGCCTCAAGGACACGTTCAAATGGTCCGTCGACCGGGCCTGGGCGCCGCAGCTGGTGAACCGCAATGGCACATTCTACCTATACTGCCCTGTGCAGGTCCAGGGCGGTGCCATGGCAATTGGCGTTGCTACCAGCAAGACCATTACCGGCCCATACAAGGATGCGCTGGGGAAGGCCCTGATATCAAATAATAACATTGACCCGACTGTCTGGGTCGACGACGACGGGCAGGCCTACTTGTACATTGCGAATACCGGCTTCTTCTACGCCAAGCTCAACCCGGACATGATCTCCATCAGCGGCGGCGTTGTCAGTCAGAGCAAGCCCAACGGCCTGACCGAGGGGCCTTGGCTCTACAAGCGCAACGGCAAGTACTACATGGTAGCCGCCTCCAACGGCATTCCGGAGAGCATCACGTATACCATCTCGACCGGTGGGCCAACCGGCCCTTGGAATGGCAAGAGCGGCACCATCATGGGCCCTACGGGCTCCAGCTTCACCAACCACGCCGGCATCGTCGACTACAAGAACCGCTCCCTCTTCTTCTACCACACTGGCGGTCTTCCAGGTGGCGGCGGCTACAAGCGGTCCATCTGCATCGAGGACTTTACTTATGCCTCCGACGGCTCCATCCCCTCCATTAAGCCCACCACGGCCGGAGCCGCTCAGATCGGCAGCCTCAACCCGTACGTCCAGACCTCGGCCACCACCATTGCCTTCTCGGCCGGTGTCGAGACGCAAAAGTACAACGAGGGCTTCATGAACGTCTACAACACCAACGCCAACGGCGCATACATCAAAGTCAAGGGCGTTGACTTTGGCTCTGCCGGCGCCACGTCGCTATCCGTCCGCGTCGCCAGCTCCGGCAGCGGCAAGCTCACTGCAAGCCTTGGCAGCCGGACCGGCACCGTCATCGCCTCCTGCACAATCGCCGGAACTGGCGGCTCCCAGAAGTGGACCACCGTCAGCTGCCCTGTTACGGGTGCCAAGGGCAAGAATGACCTCTATTGGACCTTCTCGGGCAGCTATCAGTATGCTTGGTGGCAGTTTACTGCCAGCAATGCCACCACTGCCTGAGAGCGTACCTGTTCTTGACTTTTGGTTGTGCTGCAGTTTACAATAAGGGGAAAAGGGGGAACTATATGTGGGTGCAAATTGGGGCTTGGAATCGGCCAGGCCCGCATGTAACGGAACGTGATGGGGCTTTGATTGACCCGCTTGTGCCCAGAGGACATTCAAACACCATCATCAGAAGACGAACTTGGTTCCTAATGGCAGTGCATACAGCCAATCGCACAATTGGCCCTGGTAGAACCTCTGAGAATTAGCGACACTCGCCCAAGTGTTACTGCTGCTTGCCCTCAATGACAAAGTTTCCGAAGCCGTTGTGTATTATGCCGCCAACAGCC